>Ga0182024_10005906_pt1 | contig 27138 bp, 25 predicted proteins | sample P32metaG_FD_120480 | JGI IMG/M metagenome (GOLD analysis project Ga0182024, IMG submission 120480) | Permafrost microbial communities from Stordalen Mire, Sweden - P3-2 metaG (Illumina Assembly) | ecosystem: Environmental > Terrestrial > Soil > Wetlands > Permafrost | place: Sweden: Stordalen...
CTCACGACTGCGCAGCCGGCCATTCGCCAGACGACGCCTGGGTGCGGCGGACGGCGCGGCGGCTGGGCTTGGAATCAACGCTGCGCGATCCGTGGCGGCCAAAGAAGCCGTCGCCTGCGACAAAGCAGACCGGTTTGCGGACGTAAGGAGGAGTGTCCGGAGTGTCCCCCTTCAGCCTTCGCGATCATCCTGCGCCAGAGAGCTCTTGTAAATCCCCGGGTAAACGTGCCCGCGGACGGTGCTGTGCGGATGCGCACCGTCAACGGGTGCATGAACCGACCCAGATCCCCGTCATTGCCTGCATCATCCGCCGCGCAGTGGTTCGGCATGAAACGCCGGTCGCCTGCCCCGAAAATACCGGCCTTGCCCGCAACTCTCGTCAATCGTGCCCTGACGCTCCTTGGTCCGAACGCCGGGCCGAAGCATGCGAGCGATCCTCCATTGCCTGATGTGCTGGTAATTGATTACCCTCCAAAAAGCCTTTCCACAGATGTTTACCAGACGCCATGCCGAATAGCGGCTCTGAGGGACCGAAAGCCAAATGTCAAATCGCCAGATAGTCCCAAGCAAAGCGGTCGGCGTCTTCCGCGGTCTGCTTCTCGCCCTCATCATTGTCGTGCTGCTCGTCGGGATTCTGGGTTTGATTGCCGGCGTCGGATGGTTGCGGCTGATGAGCGACCGTTCCGTGACGAGCCGGTCCGATGTTCAGGCGCCGGCGGCGGTTGACCGTGATTCGACCGACCCGGCCGGCAGTTCGAGCGATCCGGCCCAGACCAGGCCGACGGCAAACGTCGCAGCCGCCGCGCCCCCCCATACGATTGCCGTCGTCGGGCCGTTGACGCCGGCGGCGGCGGCCGGGAAGCCGAAGGATCAGCCGCCGGTGGCGCCGCCAGCGGCGCCGCTCTTGCCGCCGGCGGCCAGCGCGGCGCTGCTCTCGGTAGATGATCAGTCGGCTGGCGGCTGGGTGGGCCAGTACGGCATGCAGGGCTTTTATGTCGCCATGACCGGCGCGGCGCCGCACTGGCCGGCAGGAGTTCGCGGGAACTTTTCCGGATCGAACCTTTATATGTGGGAGGAGCAAGCCGCGGATGTTCGCGCGTTGAGCATCCCGCAAGCTCCGTCCCGCCGAAGCGCGGGGCAGTGGTTCGCGTGGGACCATTTCTCGCTCGATCTGGATCTGCGCGGGGCAAACAAGAGCTATCAGGTCGCGCTTTATCTGCTCGACTGGGACAGCGACAGCCGCGCCCAGCGGCTCGATGTTGTCGACGCCGACAGCGGCAACATCCTGCTCACCCGGACGGATGACCACTTCAAGAAGGGACGATACGTGATCCTTCGGCTGTCAGGCCACGTGGTTCTTCGCTTCACGCATGCCGGCGGCGCCAACGGAACCCTATCCGGAATCTTCTTCAACGACCTGCCGGCGCAGGGACATTAGGAGTAAGTCATGGCGGCGCCGATCGCCGGTGCTGCCATGGCCGTCCGCAAGGCGGCCCTCATCAAGGAGAACGGTCATGCCCTTGGCGGCGCGGCAGTTCCGCCATCGTCATTTCTCTGGCGGTTGAAAGGCGTAGAACGATTCAATCGCCACGTCACCGTCTCCCTGGGTTACAACGTCCAGCGTGTGCTTGCCGTTGGGCAGGTTCTCGGCGGAAACCTCGCGAAAATCGCGCAAAACCGCGATCTTCGTTCTTGCGTCGGCGCTGTTTGCGGCGGTAACATTTACCCTGTCATCTCGCCGTGGGGGATTGGTTCCATTTCGGAGTGCGTATGCGATTGCGACGCGCGTTTACGCTGATAGAGTTGCTTATCGTGATCGGCATTATTGCCGTGCTGGTGGCGCTGCTGCTGCCGATCCTGGGCCGGGCCCGCGAGGCCGCGAGGTGTGCCCAGTGCGCGGCCAACTGCCGGTCAATCAGCCAGGCGCTGATCGCGTACGCCATGCAGAACAACTCATTCTTGCCGGCGTCGGAGAACCCGGGGGTGTTTTGGTCGCCCACGTCTTATCGGGCGTATTACTTCCAGCCCGGGTCATTCAGCGATTCCGGAAAGCAAAACCTGGATCTGAGTCACGGATTGGTCATGCCATACCTGGGAGACTCGATCGACACCCGGGCGGCGATGATGCGATGTCCCGACGCCAATCCGGCCGCCCCTAACTACAGCTATGACATCAACGAACATGTCGGTAACGACGTGAACCACTTGACCCAGGTCAAGCGCCCCTCCGAGAAGATCATCCTTTTTGAAAACGACGTGCCCGATGACGGGCATTTCAACCTTGGGGGCGGCATCGATATGCCGTCGATCCACCATTACGGCAGGACCTCTTCGATCCAGGAAGCGCTTACGAGCCCGAGCGCGGTCGGATACGGGAACTACGGCTTTGCCGACGGTCATGTCGAAACCTTGTCACGAGCGTATCTCAACGCAAGCGCGAACACGTTTCGCGGGGACTTGAGCAAATGAAAGTTCGGCGTACATGGGAACGGCCGGAGGGGCTACGGCAGGAGGGTCTAAACGGGCGCGATCCGGAGGGTCTAAAGGGGACGCGCGACGCGCTCCGCTTAGCCGTTTGGCACCTCTGGATCCACTTGACAGGCAAGGGCTATGAGGACGCGCTGGCCAATGACATGAAACGTGAAGACGTGACAAAGCGAGGAGCTTTGGGCTCAGGAAAGTCTTGCATGAGCTGAGGCGGCGGCGGCCTGCGGCGAGGTTGGGGCAGGCGGAGCCCGGAAGACGAAATTGATGGTTGCGTCCTGACCGGGCTTCACGACAATGTCGCGCTCTTGCGTGCCGAGCCTCTCGTGCCAGGCCTGCAGACGGTAGCGGCCGGGGGGCAAGCCGCGCAGGGTGAACGTGCCGTTGGCCCCGCTCAAATTGAAGTAGGGATGGTTGAAAGCACAGATCCACGCCTTCATCCAGGGGTGAATGTCGCACTGGACCTGAAAGACCTCCGGAACGCGCGGGCTCGGTACTTCCCTGCCGGAATCGGGACCGGACTGGGTGACGTTGAAGTTCGGGTTCAGAAGCGAATGGGAATGCACGTTGTGCAGATGCGGGTCGGAGTTCCGCAGGACGACAGGCTGGCCGGTCTGCATCGCCAGGACATGCGGCTCGAACGAGCAGTCCTTCTGGTCGAGGTAGACCGGCGTCCTCGGCTCGGCATACTTTTGGCCTTGAGGCAATCCCGCGATGACCGAGACGACGACGTTCTGGAGCGTGTCATCAAGGTTGAGGACCATCGAGTCATCATACATCGGCTGGCTATGGCGCCTGGGGCAGCCGCCGGTGGCGCCGAAGTCGATCAGGCGAGGAAGCGGCGCATTGCCTTCGAAGCGGATTTCGCCGGTGAGCATCGATCCATCAGGCACGACGGGGCCCGGATGGTCGGTGGGTTGTGGAAGGACGTAAGGCAGGGGCGTATTGCGAGTGAAGTCGTCATGGTGCCGCAGGATGGCAAAATATGCAGCGGCCGCGCCGGCCGCCAGGCCGGCGAGCACGGCGGCGCGGGCCAGCAAACGAGTGCGGGGATTGGGCCAGAAGCCTGGAAGCCGCGGTGGCCTCCGGCTCCCGAGGGCGGCGAGGGTCGCCGATTGCAGTGCCGCGGAGGGGCCGGGCGGGATGGGGGCATCGCGCAATGCCCCGGTGGCTCGATCGAGTAGGTCGGGCATTGTTTCGTCGCTCTGGGGTTTCGGGCTCATCAGTTGACCTTGTCAGGCGCCAGTGCCGCGAGTTTCAGGCGCAGTTTTCCCCGCGCGCGATGGAGCAGGACGCCGACGGAGTCAAGCGTAACGTGCAGGTGGTCGGCGATTTCCTGGTAGCTCCAGCCATCGAGGCAGAACAGGCAGAAGACGTCGGCTTGCCTGGCGGGCAGGGTCGCCAGCGCCTCGCGGAGGCGAGCCGACAATTCTGCCGACTCGACCGCTTCCGGCGGTCCTGGAGCAGCCGACGCCGTCTGATCGCACTCCACGCTGACGCCGGCAACGATTGGGCGTGCGGCATTGCGGTAACGGCTTCGCAGCCGGTCCATTGCCCGCGCCGTCGCCAGGCGCTGCAACATCGCCCGGCTGTTGCGAACGGAGTGGCGGCGCCAGATCTCCAGCGCGGACAGGAACGTTTCCTGGTAACAATCTTCGGCGTCGGCCCGGTTGCCCAGCAGACGATAGACGGTCCGCCAGACGACCGGCCCGTCACGTCTGACAATGCCCTGCCAGTCCACCATGTTTGCACGAGTTCCACGACCATTGGTCAGTCGCTGGACGTCCCGCTTGGCTTACATCAAAAATCGGGGCTGTCCGCCGGATTCGGCCCGGCTTGCTCGACGTCGCCGGCGTCGGATGATCCCTCGAAATCCATCAGGAAGTGGATACGGGCCATGGCCTCGGCCCCGATTTGCTTGCGCAAGAGCCGTTTTGCACGTCCGATGCCGGTGCGCCTGGAGACGTGCCCGAGGACGATATACTTGTTTTTCAGCTTGGGCAGGATCGCGGCGAACTGCTCGACGTGCAAATGCCGGCCTGCCTTGGCCTTGGCGCGGTGTTCCGGGTCGAAAAACGTCAATTCGGTGAGCAGCACTTCCGCGTTCTGCACGTCCGGCTGGTCGAAGACCGGCCCGACACTGGTATCGCCCAGGAAGACCACCAGCGGCACTTCCAGCCGGTATTGGATCTGCACGCCGCTCTTACGCATCGCGGCCAGTTCCGCACCCGGCCGGCCCAGGTACTCGGGCTTGAGCTTCTCGCGAATGCTGATCAGCCCGTAGCCGAGGCTGCTGCCGCCATGGTGGGTGGCATAGGCGCGGATGCCGAAGTCACGGCGCACTTCGCACAGTTGCCCCGCGGACATGGGGACCAACTCATAGGGCGTCCCCTGCCGCTCCACGTTACGCCAGCATTTCAACATCAGGTCAACCTGGCCCGCCAGCTCCTGAGGCAAGACGATGAGGCCCGGCTGCATCCCCTGGAAGTAGCGTTGCGACAAGTAGTAAGGAAGGCCGGCCAAATGGTCCATGTGGCCGTGGGTAATGCAGACGATGTCGCTTGTCAGGGCAAAATAAGGGCTTCGCCCGATGTCGAAGCAGACATTTAATTCCGGCACCTGGATGACGGTCTCCTCGCCGGCCACGCTGTAGCCGATGACGTGGATGGCCCCGAGCTGGATTTTGGCGAATTTCTGAACGAGGAAGGACTTCTCGACCGACTGACGATCGGGTTCCCCTGACGCAGACTGTTCGACGTTGCTCACAACAGGCTGTTCGACGTTGCTCACAACAGGCTGTTCGACGTTGCTCACAACAGGCTGTTCGACGTCGCTCACAACAGGCTGGTCCGCCGGTGAAATGGCGCTTTCAATGTTTTCTGGCTTGTCAGTCATGCTATAACAAGTCTAAGTCGATCGCGGACTTTCTCAACCCGGGCTTTATTTTAATACGCGTTTTGAGAAAGAGTCTGACGAAGGCGAAGGCGACAGCGGGCGTTTTTTGATACCCGCCGCTTTAGGCTCTGTCTGGATTGTTGAAGGGGTTCATTCGGCTGCGACGATAGGTATTATTTGGACGTGTTGATCAATGCGATCGATGGACGAAGAGCCGGTTGGCTGGGCAAGCCAACGTCAGCAATGATGCCGCGACAACAGCGTGCCCAAACCTCGCACCCGCGCCGAATGCCAGCGGTGGCATGGTGCATTGCGTTGGCTGGTTTGCTGGCAGGCGCCGGGTGCGGCCCGCGGCCGGTCAAGGACGTAAAGAATTGTGACCCGTCCGGGAGTATACCGGCAATGGAGACGGCCGCCGACAAGCGCGATTGGCGAGCTGTCCCGCAAATGGTGACGGACCTGGAGAGCGATGACCCGGCTATCCGGTTTTACGCGATTGAAGGGCTTCGCCGCATTACGGGCCTGACGTTCGATTTCCACTATTATGAAGATGAGGCCCAGCGCCAGCCGGCCGTGGACCGCTGGAACCAGTGGCTGGCGAATCTGCATCGTTGAGGTGCTGTTATGAGCAGCGGTCCAAGCGTCCCCGATTCGGGCAGCCGCGATGCATCGTCGGGCCGCGGCTGCCCGCGCGCGATCGCGTTCGACGTGACCAGCGAGGCGAAACAGATCGCCGGCGTGCGCAAGGCGGTCGAAGCGTTCGCGCTCTCCGCCGGCCTGGCTCCGGGCGCCATCGCCGACCTGGGGCTGGTGGTCAACGAGGCGCTGGCCAATGTCATCCGTCACGCGTACCAGGGACGTGCCGGTAAGCCGATTTCCGTGTCCGTCGATTGCGACTCTTCGCAAGTCACGGTTAGAATCCGCGACTGGGGCAACGGGGTGAACCCGGCGGCCCTGCCGCCTCGGCCACACGACCCGGCAACGCCCGGGGGCCTGGGGTTGATCTGTTTGCGGACCCTGATGGACCGCGCCGAGTTTACCCCGCAGCCTGACGGCATGCTGCTGACAATATCCAAGAACAGACCGTGAAGGCGGAGCGTTCATGAGCGATTTGACGACCAGCAGCGAACTAGTACCGACGGCCCGCCTTGACGGGACTACGGTGGTCCTCTCTCTTCGAGGCGAGATCGACCTGCACAACAGCCCGGAGGTCCGCACCGAGGTGCTCGCGCTGATCATCCGGCACAAGCCGGTCAAGCTGGTGATGAACCTCGACCAGGTCCCGTACATGGACAGCAGCGCCATTGCCGTTCTGGTCGAATCGGTGCAGAAAATGAGGAAGACCGGCGGTAGCGTCTTCCTCACCAACATTCAGCAGCGCGTGCGAAGCGTCCTGGAAATCGCCCATCTCAACTCGATCTTCACCATTACCGCAGACGAGCAGGAAGCCCTGTCGAAATAGCCAAGCTGATGACTTCTCTGACGCCCCAGACCAGCCGCCGCGTTCTCGTGACCCTGCTGATCCGCCCGATAAGGACCATCGGGGCCCGGGCGCTGGGGATGCTGGAATTCGTTGGGGGCGTCGGCTACCTCCTTGCCGACACATTTCTCGCCATTCGACGGGGACTCATCGCAGGCCGGGGGCGGCGCATGGGCTGGCGGAGCCTGTGGGAACAGATGGTGCGGGTCGGCGTGCGCAGCGTCCCGATCGTCGTACTGGTCCTGTTTTGCATCGGTGCGATCCTGGCATTGCAGATATCACCAATCCTTAAGGACTACGGGGCGGTCGCCCGTACCGGGGACATCATCTCGATAGCCGTCTTCCGCGAGCTGGGGCCGCTGGTTGCCGGCGTCGTCCTGACCGGTTTCGCGGGAGCGAGCATCGCCGCCGAGCTCGGCACCATGGTGGTCTCGGAAGAAATCGAGGCGTTGGAAGCCGAGGCCATTTCGCCCGTGCGGTTCCTGGTCCTGCCGCGCGTTTTGGCGACGATCGTGATGATGGTATGCGTTTCGGTCATCGCCAACCTGTCGTGCGTCTGGGGCGGCCTGGTGGTCTCCGATTATGCCTTGGGCATCACCCCGCGCCAGTACCTCAACCACACGTTTGCCGCGATCAAAGTGCGCGACTTCATCACGGGCCTGATCAAGGCCGGGGTGTTCGGCGGCCTGATCAGCTCCTTCGCCTGCTATCTCGGTCTCAACGTCACCGGCGGCGCCCAGTGCGTCGGCGTCGCCACCACCCGGACCGTCGTCCTCACCAGCGTCGCGGTGATCATCGTCGATCTGATGTTTACTTCGGTTTTCTATATGTTGAAACTGTGACCAATGACTGAATCCGCCATCCAAGTCCGGAGCGTCAGCATGTCCTTCGGGGAACAGAAGGTCCTCGATGGCATTGTTCTGGACGTTCGGCGGGGGGAAACGCTGGTGATCCTGGGCGGGTCGGGCTCCGGAAAGTCCACCCTGCTGCGGCTCATGATGGGGAACGCCCGGCCCGTCTCCGGCGACATTCTCATCGGCCACGTTGGCAAGTCCGGCCGGAACCTCTGCGACATGAGTCCGGAAGAATTGGATGACTATCGCAAGAGCATCGGCGTGCTGTTCCAGAGCGGCGCGCTGTTCAATTCACTCAGCGTTGCCGACAACGTCGCCCTGCCGCTTCGCGAGCACACCGATCTCCCCGAGCACACCATCGGGATCATGGTCAAAATCAAGCTGGAGCTGGTTGGTCTGCGGCAGCATGCCGACAAAATGCCCGCGCAGCTTTCCGGCGGAATGAAAAAACGCGCCGGGCTCGCCCGGGCGCTGGCCCTGGACCCCAAGATCCTCTTTTACGATGAGCCTTCGGCCGGCCTCGATCCGGTGACCAGCGCCGAAATCGATCAGCTCATCATCAACCTGAACAAGCAGCTTGGCGTCACCAGCGTGGTGGTCACTCACGAGATGGACAGCGCCTTCCGGATAGCCGACCGCATGGTGCTTCTGGACCGCGGACGGTTCGTCGTCTCCGGCACGCCGGAGGAGATGAAAAACAGCACCGATCCTCTGGTTCGCCAGTTCGTGCACGGCCTTACCGAAGGCCCCCTCACAGACCGCAGGCGCGAAGGCGGATATGAGACGGATCTGCTGAAAAGTTAGCCAATTGTCCTTTGTCATTTGTCCTTTGCTGCCGGAGCTTTTCAACGAACGGCAAGTATTCTTACCAGGGACAAATGACAAAGGACAAATGACAAAGGACCGGGAATAATGAAAAAGGAACGAAACGCAACCAAGGCCGGGTTTTTCATCGTTTTCTCGGCGGTGTTGATCGTGATCATCGTGATGGCGATCAAAGGGGGTGCCGGCCTGACCGAGCAGCAGCAGACACGAGTGGTACGCTTCAAGCTGAGCGACGACCTGGGTGGTCTGCGCGTCGGTGACGACGTTCGCGTCGGAGGCTACAAGGTGGGGGCGGTCAAGGCGATCGACCCGTCTGACCTGGACGGCGCCGAGCCGCAACTGATGGTGACCTTCTCGCTGCCAGCGCGGTACAAGTTGCGTTCCGATGCGATGATCGGCGTGCAGACGACGCTGACCGGGTCGCCCTGCTTGAACCTGGCGAGCCTCGGCTCCCCGGGGCAGCCGGAGGCCGTCGACAACCTCGTCGGCACCGCCGACCCCAAGACCATCCTGCTGGCCAGCCTCGCCCGGGTGGGGGAGGACATCCCCAGCATTACCCACGACGTCAGGACGGTGACGCTCCCGAAGGTGAACGGCGCCGTCGACAGCTTCCACCAGACCGGCGATTCCGCCACGCACCTGGTCCGCCACGTCGATGAGAAGATCGACCCCATCGTCGGCAAATATGATGCGGTCACCGAGAAAGCCGGAGGGGCCCTGGACAGCATCCACGAAATGGTCGGCCCGTCAGTCAAGGACTTCCATGGCACGATGGCCGACCTGCACGCAATCACCGGCGAGCTGAAAGACAAGGTGCCGGAGTTGCTCACCAAAGTGAGTACCACCATCGACGGCACGCACGCGGCGCTGGACAGCGTTCAGAAGACGGTGGAGAACACCCAGGAAATCAGCGCCTCGGTCCGGTCGCTGATAGCCGACAACCATGGCAAGCTCGACAGCATCATCGCCTCGGTCAAGACCACCGGTGACAACCTCAAGGCCGCCAGCATGGAGATCCGCCACAGCCCCTGGCGTCTGCTCTACCAGCCGAGTTCGGCGGAGATGTCAAACCTGAACGTGTTCGACGCGGCCCGGCAGTTTGCCGACGGGGCCAACGAGTTGAATGATGCCGCCCAGGCCCTGAAGGATGCCGCCAACGAAAAGGACGCCGACCCCAAAAAAGTCCAGGAGATGCTCAAGCGACTGGAGAAGACCTTCGCCAAGTTCCACGACGTGGAGCAGAAGCTCTGGACGGACGTGAAGCAATAGACGGCTGGGCCGAAATTCGAAACTCGAAATCCGAAACACGAAATAAATTCGAAGCGCAAAGATGAAAACTCAAATGAAGGCACAAACGCCGTTTCGGTCATTGAGATTTCGGACTTTGAATTTATTTCGAGCCTCGGATTTCGGATTTCGAGTTTGGCCGCCCCGGGGAACGTCGAAGGCCGGCCCCTATGCCGCTTGCGCCGAACCGTCTTCACCATCGGTGCGGTCTTCGGCTTTCTCGCCCCGCTCGAGTTTTCGGGCCGCGGCCTTGCGGATGCGGCGCATCCGGCCGACCGTCTGCTGGTCCACGGTCGCTTTTCGGCCGGGGTGCTGGTTGGCGATCGTCACCGCCGTTGCCGCATCGGGTGCGTACAGGTCGGCGCCGATTTCCTCGGCCAGTCCCTCGGCACGCCTGTAGATCCCCCCGCAGCACATGATCTGCATCTCCGGGCAACTGTTGACCTCGCGGAGATAGTCGATTAGCCGGCGGACCGCGGGCACCCCGCTGGGCAACGTGCCGAACAGCATCAGCAGGTCGGGCCGCTCATCGCCGATGAGTTGGAGCACTTCATCTTCCGGGACGCCGCCCCCGGCGAATTTCACGGTGTACCCGTCGCTTTCAAACAGGTCGGCGCAGATCTGCCCGCCCAGTTCCTCCGGCTCATCATCGCCGCAGAAGATCAGGATCTTGCGGTCCTTTGCTGCCGACGTGGGCAGCTTGGCGCAAAGCTGATCGGTGATCGAGCGGTTGAGGCGGGTGGCCAGGTTCAGGCTTCCGATTGTCACGCGGTCTTCGCGGTACAGAGACTGGAGCAACTCCATCGTCGGCCAGATGAGGTGGTTCAAGAGGTCGGTGGCGGACACCCCAGCGCCGAGCGTTTCTTCGATGAACCGCCGGCAACCCTGACGGTCACCGGCGAGGAGGGGTTCGACATACTGCTGGCACAAACGGTTGAACTGAACAGCGGAACGGCTCATGGATGCTTCTCCGTGGCAGTGCTCGCGGAATGCCCCGCGACCAAGCCAGCTAACACTTCGGAAGCATCCGTGCCACCGACCAAACGACCCTGCATGTTAAACTGGATAACTTGCGACACATGGAGTATCGGAATAGCCAACAAAAATCTTTATCCATTTTAACAACCTGCACAGGGGTTTGCTCTGGCGGCAGAGTCTTATGGGTTATTTGACGGGACTATTCTTGCGGGTGATTCTGTCGTATCGCAGGTTTATGTAACCCCGACCACGAAATACTGTGTTCCTAATCACAAAATCGCAAATTTCGCGCTTTCATAACGCTCGTGATCGGTATAATCCCAGTTGTTGAGCCGGGTCCATTTTCAGATGACCCCTTGCAAGCTCGTCGGTGACGGAACAGTGGGTTGCTGGTTCGGTCCCCATTCTTGGCGAACATCGATTGAATGTCAGAAATCTGGTGCCCAAGGCAGCAGCCTCGGGTTCGTCCATCAACCGGCGGGCGCGGTGCAGACCCGTTCGACGAGCTCAGGGCAGGCTTGCGCCGTGGCCATGGCTTCCCGTGCCGGTTTTGGCCGAGAGGGAGAGCGGTCAGCTTCAGAAGTTGACCGGTGCTGGGTGATTTCAATGGCTGATTTTATTGCTGACGAAGCCGACGACGTCGAATTCCTCGCACCCGTGGGGAACGTCCATCGAATCAATATTGTCAGACCGAAATCACCGCGCCGGGCCGTCGGGCATCACGGCGCCTTCCGGCCTACCGAACCGCAGATCGAGGAAGACGCCCCCGCCGAACTGGGTCTAAGCGAAAATGCCCGCCTCTCCCATTCGACAAGCTCAGGGCAGGCCCATTCGGCAAGCTCAGGGCAGGCCCATTCGACAAGCTCAGGGCAGGCCCATTCGACAAGCTCAGGGCAGGCCCATTTGACAAGCTCAGGGCAGGCCTTCACACCGGGCACACCCGTCTCGACGGCCAGCGCATCCGTGCTTGCCCGGCTGTATTTCCAGACCGTTACGCCTCTTATCATCACGGATATTTTCTCGCTGGTCTTTTCTGCATTGCTCGGCATTGCGGCGCTGCTCGCCTTGAGCACCGTCTGGCACCCACTGGGCAGGGCGGCACACGTCTCGCCTGTGCACGTTCTGGCTTTTCTCCCGTTGCTTGCCGCCTACTGGTACGGTGGGCTTTATCCGGCCATTGGGATGCACCCGGTCGTCGAGTTGCAACAGATCACCAAACTAAACACGACCGCCTTTCTGGCCGTTATGGCGACCCTGCTTATCACTGGCGACACCCGCGAGTGGGGCGCGTTCTTTACGGTGACCTGGCTGGTTTCGATGGCGGCCGTTCCATTGGCACGGGCGTTGAGTCGGCAGTTGTGTTCGGGAGGGTCATGGTGGGGTTACCCGGCCGTGGTCATCGGGTCGGGGCGCCATGCCGCTGACGCGGTCAATGCCCTGTTGTCCCGGCCTCAATCAGGCCTGCGTCCCTGCGGGGTGATCGATCCGGCCGGCCGAAGCATCGGGTCAGTCCTGGGCATCCCTTATCTATGCAGTTCGGAAGACCTGAGACCCATCGTCGCTTATGCTGTTGTCGTCCTTCCGGACATGCCTGCGGCAAGCCTGACCGAAGTCTTGGATACTTATCGGAACCGCTTTCCGCACCTGCTCGTTCTTTCGGGTGTCACGGGGCTCCCCAGCCTCTGGCGCGACCCGCGCGACTGCGGTGGCGGGCTTGCAGGCGTCGAACTGCCTAACAAGCTGCTGCTGCCATGGCCACGCTTCGTCAAGCGGGCCACTGACCTGACCCTGACGACCGCCGCAATCTTTCTGGCCTGGCCGCTTCTGGCGGGCATCGCCCTGGCGGTCAAGGTCACCTCGCGCGGGCCCGCCTTGTTTGGCCATACCCGGCTCGGGCGCAACGGGCGGCGTTTCACCGCCTGGAAGTTCCGCACCATGCGGCCCGACGCGAACGCCATCCTCCAGGAACTGCTTTCCACGGACCCCGGCGCGCGTGCCGAATGGGAGCGCGACCACAAGCTCCGCAACGACCCCCGCGTCACCTGCATCGGCCAATGGCTCCGTAAGACCAGTCTGGATGAACTGCCTCAACTCTGGAACGTCCTGACCGGCGACATGAGCCTGGTCGGTCCCCGGCCCATCGTGGACGCAGAGATCGTCCGCTACGGCGAAATTTTCCGGCTCTATGCCGAGGTCCCCCCGGGGATCACCGGGCTTTGGCAGGTCTCGGGCCGGAACAACACCACCTACCCCGAGCGGATCCGCCTCGATGAGTTCTACGTCCGCAACTGGTCACCCTGGCTCGATCTGCACATCCTGGTCCGAACCATCAAGACCATCGTCAGGCGAGAAGGAGCGTATTAAGCACTGTCTGCGAGCGCATTGGGGTTTTGAGGCCGAAGCCTCAAAATCCCAATGCGCTCGCAGACAGTGCTTAATGGGTTGTCGCGCGTGATTGCCGCTTGCGGCTGCGCGATTCGGGGCGCTGCAACCAACATGCGAAACTCGCAACTCGCGCGAACGCCACCCTCCCACCGGTAAAAAATCTCAAGAAAGATGCGTAAAAACTCATGGCGCCGCGGTCGGCCGCCCAGTATTCTCTATCGCATCGAGCGGGTCCGGCGGAAGGAGGCCGCGTGATCTTCTGGATTGGATGCGGTTGTGGTTAAATCCTCCGCAAGCGACTTCGAACGTCGAAGCCGGCATGGACAAGCGAAAATGGAGCGAGGCGGATCATGGCCAAGAAGGTGCGCGTTGCGATTGTCGGCTTGGGTTTCGGCGCCGAATTCATTCCCATCTACCAGAACCACCCCGATGCCGAGATGTATGCCATCTGCCGCCGGAACAAGGCCGAACTCGATAAGGTCGGCGGTAAGTTCGGCGTCAAGACTCGCTATGCGGAGTACGAGCAGGTCCTCAAGGACCCCAACGTTGACGCGGTCCATATCAACAGCCCTATCCCCGACCACGCCGCCCAGTCATTGGCCGCGCTGAAAGCAGGCAAGCACGTCGCCTGCACGGTGCCGATGGCCACGTCGATTGAAGATTGCCGCAGGATCGTCGAAGCACAGAAGCAAAGCGGCAAAACCTACATGATGATGGAGACGGTCGTCTACAGCCGCGAATACCTGCTTGTGAAGGAACTCTACGACAAAGGGGAGCTGGGACGGATCCAGTTCCTCCGGGGTTCGCACCAGCAGGACATGGAAGGCTGGCCGAACTACTGGCCCGGGCTGCCGCCGATGCACTACGCCACGCACTGCGTGAGCCCATGCCTGGCGCTGCTGGGCAGGGACCATGGCAGCGCCCACGCCGACAGCGTGGTGTGTCATGGCTCGGGGCGCATCCGCGAAGAGCTGATCAAGCACTACGGCAGCCCGTTCGCCATCGAGACGGCGACGTTCAAGATCAAGGGCGCCGATGTCGCCGCCGAGGTGACGCGCAGCCTGTTCGACACCGCCCGGCAATACCGCGAAAGCTTCGACGCTTACGGGAGCAAAAAGAGCTTCGAGTGGCAGCAGGTGGAGAACGAGGAGCCGGTCATCCACACGCTGGGCAAGCCCGAGCCGGAAGTCCCCACGCGTGTGAAGGTCCCCGATTACGCATCGCGGCTCCCCGAGCCGATCCGGCGCTTCACGCAGCCGGCGGCGATCCAGGATGCCGACCACCTCTCGTTCCTGCAGGGCGGCGGGCACGGGGGCAGCCACCCGCACCTGGTGCACAATTTCCTGCAGGCGGTGCTCGGCCGCCAGCCCGCATTGCCGGATGCGCCCACCAGCGCCAACTGGACGATGGTAGGCATCTGTGCCCACGAATCGGCCATGAAAGGCGGCGAGCGGATCGCGATCCCGACGTTCGGATAGGTTGTCCTCGCCCGTTCAGTTGCCCGGTTCCGAGAACCTTTCTGGGTGCCATGGGCAAGTTTCGGAGATCATCCGATTCTGCCATTGCATTTGACTTTAGCGCTTTTTGCGGAGTGACGCAGCCACGCTGACCAACGTTCCAACCTTAACCGCCGAGCGAGCCGTGGGAACTCGCGCACCCATGCCGCGCAAGCATATCGATAGACCCCGCCTGCGAACCGTCGCATTGCTCGTGGAAACGAGCAATGACTACGCCCGCGGCCTGCTCCGCGGGGTCGTCGCCTATATCCGCAAGCACCGGCCGTGGACGACATACCTGGCCGAGCACGGCCGGGGCGACGAGCCGCCGGAATGGTTGAGTGAATGGCGCGGTGACGGGATCTTGGCGCGGATCGAAAACCAGCGGATTGCCGATGCGGTCGTTGCTTCGGGCCGACCCGCGGTGGATCTGAGCGCGGCCAACCTCATCGGCAGCATCCCCTGGGTTGAGACCGATGACACGAAGATCGCTCGCGCCGCGTTTGGGCACCTGCGCGAGCGCGGGCTGCGTCAGTTCGCCTTCTACAGCGACCAGCGCTTCAACTGGTCGAAATGGCGGGCGGCCGAGTTCAGCCGGCTGTGTGCCGATGCCGGGTGCCCCTGCGAAATCCTCGATGCTTCGGCTGAACCGGGCTCGGCCCGCAGTTGGACGCGGCAATTGCGCCGGACCGTCGCCTGGGTGAAATGGCTGGCCAAGCCGGTCGGGATCATGGCCTGCTACGACATCCTGGGCCGGCACGTCCTCGAAGCATGTCGGGTGGGCGGCGTGGCCGTTCCGGACCAGGCCGCCGTCGTCGGCGTGGATGATGACGAGCTGCTGTGCGAACTGTCCGACCCGCCCCTCTCCAGCGTCGCACCGGACACCTACCGCACCGGCTACGAAGCCGCTGAATTGCTCGACCGGTTGATGTCAGGCGAGCACTTCGAGCCGCGGGCATACCTCGTGCCGCCGCTCGGCGTGGTCGTGCGAAAATCGTCGGACATGCTGGCCATTGATGATGAATCGGTGTCCGAGGCGGTCCGCTTCATCCGCGAGCACGCCTGCTCGGGGATCGGCGTGAACGACGTGCTGGAAGACGTGCCCATGAGCCGCCGCGTGCTCGAAGCGCGCTTCAAGAAGCTGGTCGGCCGCAGCCCCCACGAGGAAATCGAGCGCGTCCGGCTCGATCGGGTGCAGGAATTGCTCCGGTTGACCGACTTGACCCTGGAAGGCATCGCCGAAAAGACCGGCTTCCAGCACGCCGAATACCTCAGCGCCCTGTTCAAAAAGCGCGTCGGTGTGCCGCCCAGCGTCTACCGCAAGCGGCACACGCCGCGGTAGGCCGACGTAACGCGGAAATGGTTGCAACTGCACTGTTGGATGATTGCGGCACGAAATTACCTTGAGGTCTGATATGCGACGAACGATCTGCGCTTTGCTTTGCCTGGGCCTTTCAATGTTGGCGCTTGCGTTGGCTCCGGCGTCCCCATCGCCCGAACCCGCCGCCGCGACCCCGCAAGCACCGGCCCGCCGGGTAAAAGTCCTGTGGCTCGGCGACAATGGCCATCACACGCCACTCCAGCGCTGCCGGCAGGTTTTCTCCGTCCTGGCCCGGCAGGGGATCGACTTGACCTACACCCAGGACGTTGCCTGCCTCAACCCCGAAACATTGAACCGGTATGACTGCCTCCTCTTGTACGCCAATATCGAGAAGATCGCGCCGGAGGAGGAAAAGGCCCTGCTGGACTATGTTGAATCGGGGCACGGCTTCGTGCCGGTCCACTGCGGGTCGTACTGCTTCCTCAATTCGCCGAAGATCACCGCCTTGGTCGGGGCGCGGTTCAAGAGCCACTCCACCGGCGTCTTCAAGGAAACCATCGCGGTGCCCGACCACCCGATCGAGAAAGGCCTCAAGCCGATCGAAAGCTGGGACGAGACCTATGTCCACGAGATGCACAACGACCAAGGCCGGCAGGTCCTGGGCTACCGGATCGAAGGCGACCGCAAGGAGCCGTATACCTGGGTGAGGACACAGGGCAAGGGCCGGGTGTTTTACACCGCCTGGGGCCATGACGAGCGCACCTGGGGCAATGAAGACTTCCAGCAGCTTCTGATCCGCGGCATCCGCTGGGCGGCAGGAGACTGGGCGCTAGGCTGGCAGCCGCTTGCTCCTGAGCCGCAGGCGCATACCGACGCGCCGATCCCCAACTACCTTCCGGCCGAGAAATGGGGCACCGAAGGTGCGCAGATCCACACGATGCAGGAACCGCTCCCGCCGGCCGAATCGATGAACCACATGGTGTTGCCGCCGGGGTTTGAAGCGAAGCTTTATGCCGGCGACCCAGACATCTACAAGCCGATCGCCATCGCCTTCGACGAGCGCGGCCGGCTGTGGATCAGCGAGACGATCGATTACCCCAACAGCATGCAGGAGCCGGGCCAGGGCCACGACCGCATCGTCATCTGTGAAGACACCAAGGGGACCGGCGTCGCCGATAAGTTCACCATCTTTGCCGACAAGCTCTCCATCCCGACGAGCCTGTGCTTCGCCAACGGCGGCATTCTCGTCGCCCAGGCGCCGGACATGCTCTTCCTCAAGAGCACTAAGGGCGACGACCATGCCGACCTCCGCCAGACCCTGTTCACAGGCTGGGGCACCCACGACACGCATGCCGGGCCCAGCAACCTCCGCTGGGGCTTCGACAACTGGGTGTATGGAACAGTCGGCTATTCGGGTTTCAAGGGCACCGTGGGCGGCCAGGAAGTCTCCTTCGGCGCGGGCATATTCCGCATGAAGCCCGACGGCTCCAAGCTGGAGTTCCTCGGCTCTACCAATAACAACACATGGGGCCTGGGCCTGACGGAAGACAATCAGGTCTTCGCTTCCACCGCCAACAACAACTGCAGCAATTATCTTCACATTCCCAACCGGTACTATGAATCAGTGAAAGGCTGGTCGGTCAAGCGGCTGGAGCCGATTGCCGATTCCCAGGCCATCTTCCCGGTGACCGACAAGGTGAGGCAGATGGACAACCACGGCCGGTATACCGCCGGGGCGGGGCACGCGATCTACACGGCACGGAGCCTGCCAAAAGAGTATTGGGACCGGATCGCTTTCGTCGCCGAGCCCACGGCCCACTTGCTGGGCCAGTTCGTCCTGGAGCCCCAGGGGAGTGACTTTACCACCCTCAACGATTTCAACCTCTTTGCCAGTACCGACGAATGGAGCGCGCCGATCTGCGGCGAAGTCGGGCCCGACGGATCAGTGTGGATGACCGACTGGTACAACTTCATCGTCCAGCACAACCCCATCCCGCACGGCTTCGTAGGCGGCAAGGGCGGCGCCTACGTCACTCCGCTGCGCGACCAGACGCACGGCCGGGTTTACCGCCTGGTCTACACGGCGGGCACACCCAGCAAGACCTACGACCTGTCCAAGGCGACGCCAGCCGAGCTGGTTGACGTCCTCAAGAGCGACAACATGCTCTGGCGGATGCACGCCCAGCGGCTCATGGTGGAAAAAGGGGATAAGACTGTTATCCCCGCGCTGGTCGCCCTGGCCGGTGATCCCTCGGTGGACGCCATCGGGCTGAACCCCGCGGCGATCCACGCCTTGTGGACGCTGCACGGCCTGGGCGCATTCGGTGACGAACGCGGCGACGGCGCTGTCGATGCGGCCGTTGCCGTCACCGAGCACGACCTCCAGCATGTGTCAGCGTCGGTCCGCAAGGCCGCCCTCGATGTGCTGCCGAGGACGGCCAAATCGGTGGGTGCCGTCCTGGCCGGCAAGCTCCTGGAGGACAAGGACGCGCAGGTCCGCAAGTCGGCGCTGCTGGCGTTGTCAGAAATGCCGCCGTCGGACGGTGCCGGCCTGGCGGTCTATGCGATCCTCAACCGTCCCGAGAACGCCGCCGACCACTGGATCTCCGACGCCGCCGTCATTGCCGCGGCACGGCACGATGCCGGGTTCCTCAAGGCGGTCTTCGCCGCCCACCCGGCCGCCTCGGGTCAATCTCTGCCGGCGCCTGTGGAAGCGGACCGGCCCAACCTCATTTCCAACCCCTCGTTCGAGCAGGCCCCCAACGGGAAGCTCAAGTCGTGGAAAGTCCGGCATTATTCCGGCGAGGCCCAACAGGAACTGGCTACCAGCGTAGCGCACACCGGCAAAAACAGCGTCAAGCTGCATTCCGACGCCGGTTCTGACACGAGCTGGTTCGTCGACGTCAAAGTCACTCCCAACACCGAATACCGGCTCTCCGGTTGGATCAAGACCGACAACGTCCAACGCGTCGGCGAGGCCCTGGGCGCCCTGCTCAACGTCCACGGCACCGATTACAAGACGCAGGCCATCACCGGGACCAACGACTGGACCAAAGTGCATGTCGACTTCAACAGCGGATCGATGACGTCGGTCAGCATCAACTGCCTGCTGGGCGGATGGGGCCATGCCAAGGGCACCGCCTGGTACGACGACATCGAGTTGGTCCCGGCCCAGGGGCTGACACTCTCGGCCTCGGCCGGCCCGGAAGGAAAGGTGATCGAGGCGGTCGTGCACCAGTATGCCCAGCGCGCCCCGGCGGATTCCGTTGCCGCCACGCTGGCCGACGTCCGCCGCACCGACCCGGTCATTGCGCTGGTGGTGCTGGACTGTCTGGCCAACGGCTGGCCCCGAACGAGCGCCGGCCCCAAGCTTTCGGACGGCCAGGTCGCGGACCTCCGCGCCCTGATGGAGAGTCTGAGGCCCGACGCCCGCAACCGCCTGCTGGCGCTGGCCGAGCGCTGGGGACGCAAGGATTTGTTTGCCGACCAGGCGGCCGCCGCCGGCAAGGACCTGCGCGCCGCCGTTGCCGACGCATCTCTGGATGCCGCCAGGCGCGCCGACGCCGCCCGCAAGCTCGTCAGCATCGACGACAGCCAGCCCGCCCTGGAGACCATCCTGGCCCAGATCAATCCGAAGACGGAACCCCAAGTGCAGCTCGGCCTGCTGGGCGCGCTGGCCGACAGCCGCAATGCCGACCTTGGTGGATTGATCGTCAAGCAATGGGACAGGCTGACTCCCGCCAGCCAGAAGGTCGCCACCGACCTGCTGGTGCGGCGTGGGCCGTGGGCCGAGTCGCTCCTGGGCGCCATCAAGAGCGGCACCATCAGCAGCAAGGACCTGCTGCCGCAGCAATGGCAGGCGCTGACCAGCTTCCCCGACGATCGTGTCGCCGCCGAGGCCAAAGAACTACAGCAGGCAGGGCACCCCGCCAACAGCGACCGCAAGGCACTGGTAGACAAAGCCATTCCGCTCCTGGAACGCAAAGGCGACCCCGCCAAGGGCCGGCTCGTCTTCGAGAAAAACTGCATGGTCTGCCACACCATCGACGGTAAAGGCGGCAAGGTCGGCCCGGAACTGACCGGCATCGGCGCCCGCCCCAAGGTCGATAACCTGATCCAGGTCCTCGACCCCAACCGTTCCGTCGAAGGCACATACAAACAGTGGACGGCCAAGACCGAAGACGACGTCATCACGGGCCGGCTCTATGCCGAGAGCAAAACGTCGGTAGACATCATTGACTCCGCCGGGCAGATCCACTCCATCCAGCGCGACCAGATCAAGAGCCTCAAGCAGTCCGACAAGGGAGTGATGCCGGAGGGCTTCGAGCAGCTTCCCGAGGAAGATATAGTGAACGTGCTGGCGTATCTGGACACGAGCAAGGTGAAGCGCTAACGTTTGGAGGGAATTGGCATCTTGAGCGGTTGAACCGTATCGTTGACGTACCGTGCCTGCTCCGGACCAAAAACTGCAAGAGAGGCGATCATGCCGGTAACAGTTGAAGAGGTTAAGAAGATTCTGCGCGACGAGTTCCCCGGCTCGGACGTCGGAGGAATAACGGAAGAAGACCACGAAGTCGTCGGGGCTGTCGTTTGGAAGGGGTTTAAGGGCAAAGATTTGGATGAGCGTCATCGGCTCATGGACGAAAGAGTTCTCGACAAGCTCGGAATGCGAGGAATCAACGTTGGACTAGTTTTCCTTTTGGCGCCCGGGGAAAAGCTATAGATGCTGAATCGCGCCATTGTTGAAAATGCATTGCCGCCGGTCGTGGTCACCAAGGTGGCACACTATACGAGGATTGGTACGCTCTGCCACTTTGTTCCACAAGGCAAAAGAACTGAAGTACCCCTTCCCTATCTGAACGCGCGCCACATAAACGCTCTGGTCCTTAGCCGCTGGCAATCCTGGCGAGCAACTCTCTCATCGTTTGCAAAGTGTCGGCCTCGGCTGGCTTCTTGTCGGTCCGGATCCGCAGGATCCGCGGGAAGCGGACCGCCAGGCCGGACTTGTGCCGGGGCGAGGGCTGGATGGCTTCGAAGCCGATCTCAAACACGCGCAGAGGCTCGACCAGGCAGACCGGGCCGTGCCGGGCCAGCGTGTGCTGGCGCGCGAAGCGGTCGACTTCGGCAATCTCGGCATCGGTCAACCCGGAATAGGCCTTGGCGATCGGCACCAGCGCGCCGTCGTCCCACACTCCGAAGGTGTAATCGGTTAACAACCCCGCCCGGCGGCCGTGCCCGGGCTCGGCGGCGATCAACACGGCATCCATCGTGTACGGTTGCACCTTCAGCTTCCACCACAAGCCGGTCGGCCGACCGGGCTGGTAGGAGGAGTCGGCGCGCTTGAGCATCAGCCCTTCCACCCCGCGCTGCCGAGACTCGTCGATCACACGACGCGCCTCTTCCCAGGACCCGCTTCGCACTGGCTCGGACAGGCGAATCGCCGGTGTCACGGGCAGCGACCGGAGCATGGTTTCCAACACGCTGCGACGCTCGAGCACGGTCCGGGCCCGCACGTCGCGGCCGTCGGCTTCGAGTATGTCGAACACTACGAACGTCACCGGCGTTTCCGGCCAGAAACTCATCTCTACCGTCTTGCGGTTCAGCCGGCGTTGCAGCCGAGTGAAAGGAAGCGGACGAGCCGATGCCTCGTCCCAGGCGAGGACTTCTCCATCCAGGACGGTCCCGTCCGGCAGCGACGGCCCCGCCATGATGATCTCGGGAAATGCCGCCGACACCATTTCATCTCCCCGCGACCAGAGCCAGGTTCGGCCGCCGCGCCGGATAAGCTGTGCCCTGATCCCGTCCCATTTCCATTCAAGAAGCCAATCACCGATCGCGCCCAGCGATTCGAGGCTTTCATTGAGCGGGTGTGCCAGCATGAATGGGTAAGGCACGCCGGGGTCCCGTGCGGCTTCGGGATCGTGCGCGCTCAAAAGCCGTTGCATGAACTGTTCACTCGGAGTCCACTGCCCGGCCAATCGATGGGCAATGACTGGTGGTTCCACGCCCGCCACTTCTGCCAGCGCTCGGATCATCAGCAGCCGCGAGACTCCCACGCGGAAGTCGCCGCTGAGCAGCTTGTGGAAGACGAGGCGCTGGTCGGCGTTCAACTCGGCCCAGGATGAAACGATGATCTGGCGCTGCTGGTCGTGCGGCACCCCCGGCAGCAGTTTCAGCCGCTTTTCGATGATTTCGTGCAACGGCGTCGGTGAACTGTCCGCCGGATCGGGGAGAAGAAGCGCGAGGGTCTCGGATAAATCGCCGACAAGATGATATGACTGTTCGAGAAGCCAGATCGGCGTTCCCGACGCCTCTGCCGCCCATTCGCGCAGCAGGCGCGACGAAACCGCCCTGCCGATCTTGCGGCCCGAGAACAGGAAGACTGCCCAGGCGGCATCGCGCGGAGGAGCACTGCGGAAGTATTGAGAGAGCGCAGCCACTTTCTCGCCGGTGCGAGTGGTCCTGTCCAAGCTGAGATACAGGTCCGTGAACGCTTTCACGCCTTAAGGCTCCTCGCCGTCCAGGGCCAGGCTCAACTCGCCCTTCGTGTCCTCGGGCCCTTCGACTGCGCTCAGGACATGCCCCTGGGGCGAGTCCAAGTCGACCTCTTCCTCGCCGCCGAATTGGGTCTCGATGGCATACGACTCTCTGCCTCGCTCCCGCATCAGCCTGACCAGTGCGTCGGTCACGCCATGCGTGGCAATGACGCGCTCCGCACCGCTCTGTTCGATGGTTTCCAGCAAGGCCGGGAAATCGACGTGATCGGACAATACAAACCCCCGGTCGGCGCCGCGCCGGCGGCGCAATCCCCGAATTCGCATCCAACCGGAGGCGATGCCGCTGGAAAACGGTGCGAATTTGCGCGCCCACGCCGAGTTCATCGCCGACGGCGGCGCGATGACCAGCGCCCGGCCGCGGTGCAGGTTGGCGCTTTCGACCGATGCGTGCTCTGCCAGCGGCAGCTCGATTCCCGATTCGCGGTAGACCTGCGTCATGGCGTGGACCGCGCCGTGCAGCAGGATCGGCCCTATTTCCGCATCCAGCCCGGCAAGCACGCGCTGTGCCTTACCCAGCGAATAGGCCAGCAGGATGCTCGTCCTGCTCAGCTCGCGGTTGGCCATCCACCAGCGATTGATGTCTTCCGCCACGCGACTGGGGTCGCCCCATCGGAAGACCGGCAAGCCGAAGGTGCATTCGGTGATGAAGGTGTCGCAGGGGACAAGCTCGAATGCCGCGCAGGTAGGGTCTTGCTGGCGTTTGTAATCTCCGCTGATCACCCAGACTTGGCCGCCTGCTTCGATGCGTACCTGTGCCGACCCCAGCACGTGCCCCGCCGGGTGGAGCGACACTTGCACGCCGTTCAGGTTCAGCCTGCCGCCGTATTCGATCGCGTCGATACTCGCATCGGCCCCCATTCTATGCCGAAGCACAGTGACGCCCTCTTTGGCCGACAGGTAACGCTCCGACCCGCGCCGGGCATGGTCCGAATGCGCGTGGGTGACAATGTTCCGCGGCACACCCTGCCAGGCGTCAACGTAGAAGTCACCGGCCGGACAATAAAGCCCGCGCGGGGTGTGGATGACCAGGGGATCTGACGGCATTTGGCTGAGGGAAATCGTAGGCGCGCCGCACATCTTTGGCATAGCGTTGTATCGCGATCTCCGCCCGAAGCCGGCAAACCGGTGCCGCGGGATGCGGGATGCGGGTCTGGTCAGTCCTGACGGCTCGCGGCGGAGCGGTTAAATGCGAAGGTCAGTGCCAGGGAGATGGCTGCCAGGGTCATGACCGCGGCCGTGGCATGGGAGAGATTGTTTTGTTCCCAGTCAGTGTAGATGGAAATAGGCAGGGTCAGCCGGTTCGGCCCCACGCTGAAGACCATCATTGTGGCGCCGAATTCCCCCAAGGCTCGCGCGAACGCCAGGAGCAGCCCGCTGTAGATGCCTCTTCGAGCCAGCGGCAAGCTGACATGCCAGAAGACCTGCCAACGATTGGCTCCCATCAGCCGCGCGCTGTCTTCCATTTCCCGCTCCACCGCGGCAAACGCCGATTTGGCGGGAAGGTACAGCATCGGCAGCGCGACAACCGAGGCGGCCAGCACGGCTCCTTGAAACTCAAAGACGATTCGATATCCGAAGGCCCGGTCGAGCCAGGGGCCCACCCATCCCTCATGCGTTCCCATAACAACGAGAATAGCGAACCCAACCACGGTTGGGGGCATGACCATCGGCACAATAATCAGAGCATCGAGGGCGCTCTTGCCCACGAACCGGCGGCGCGACATGAAAAAGGCCAGAGGAATACCGATCAGCGCTCCCAAGGCGGTCGCAGCACCGGCGATCCGCAGCGAAAGCAGGAGCGGGTGCCAGATGTCGCTCATTCGGGTCTTATTGATGCGCCGGCGCGGCCGCGGGTGCCGCTTCCGCTGCTTTGGTGAAACCGTGTGCCGCCAGGGCCGACTGGCCTTTGTCGCTCAGGAGGTAATCGAGGAACCTGCCCGCCAACGCCTTCTTGTTGCTTGCCTTGATGACGATGGCAGGTGACACCACCGGTTCGTGCATCGACGCCTTGGCCGTTGCCACGACCTTCACCTTCTGCCCGGCCTGCAGGGCGTCGGTGGCATAGACGATGCCCGCCGATACCTCGCCGCGTTCGACATAGTCGAGCACCTGGCGGACGTTCAAGCCGTAGATCAGGCGATCATTCAAGTCGTTTTCCAACTTCAGCCCCGTCAGGACCTGCATCGCATATTGCCCGGCGGGGACCGTTTTGGGCTCGCCAATGGCCACCCGCTTGGTGGCCGGATCTTTCAACTGTTCGAAACTGGACAAGTGGGTTTTCGAATCGGGGGGCACGATCAGGACCAACTCGTTGCCCGCCACGATCCGCCGAGTGGCGTCGTCCACTACCCCCGCCTTGCTCAAATCATCCACTTCCTTGTTGGCCGCCGAAATGAACAGGTCCACCGGCGCGCCGCTGCGGATCTGGGCGGCGAGCTGGCCTGAGGAGCCGAAAGTGAAGTCCACATGATCGTGCGTTTCGGCTTCGAACGCCTTGGCGACATCTGTGACGCCTTCCTTCAGGCTCACGGCCGCCGATAAGCTGATGGAATCGGCCAGTACGCCCCGAGCCCCAAGCAATACGGCTGCCACGACGGCAAGCATGTGCCAACGGCACATTGCCGCGCGCCGGCGCGTTTCCTGGCCTGCATCGCGGCGTTTTCTCGATGGTTGGTGACACATGGGCAGCCTCCAGCAATTGGGATGCCGTCAACGGGCATCGTCTTCCAGCCAATCCCAAGACCAACATGGTATCCGCGTTATGGTGTCTTGTATACGACGCCCGCCGCCCTTTACCGACAACACCATGAGCTGCCGCGGCATCCGCGATCTACGCGTGGCGGTCGCCTGCAACCTGAAAACGCTGCGTTTTGGATTACTTCATATTGCCGAAAACTTCGCGATAGATTTGCTCGCTACGGGACTAGCCGGCCCATGCCTCCCCGGCGACAATGCCCGCACTATGGCTTTGAGCGCACGCAACCAGTTCCCCGGGACAGTGATTTCCGTCAAGACCGGATCGGTCATGAGCGAGGTGGTCATAGACATCGGCGGCGGTCACCAGATCGTCTCCCTGATCAGTGCGTCAGCCGCCAGGCGGCTGAAGCTCAAGAAAGGCAAAAAGGCCGTCGCGGTCATCAAGTCCACCGAAGTGATCGTGTCCACCGACCTCCCCGACGAGGGATAAGCGGCCCATGCCTACAAGTCCCCGGAAACCCGCGCCCAAGCTGGAGAAAAACCGCCTCCTGCGCGGGCAGGTGTGGGTGGAGTCTGGCGGCAAGGCCGCCTTGACCGAGGCCGGCGCCGATCTGCTCGACCAGATCCAGGGTTGCGGATCGCTTTCCGGCGCAGCCCGGCGGCTGGGGTTCAGCTACCGCCGGGCATGGATGCTGCTCGACGCCATGAACCACCGCTGGCCCCGGCCGCTGGTGGTGACGGCAACCGGCGGCCCCGGAGGCGGCGGGGCCACCCTGACCGACGCCGGCCGTCACGTCCTGCGCGTCTACCGCGACCTGCAAATGCAACTCGAACACCTGCTCGACACCGCCGGCGACCCGTTCGAACCGCTTCCGTAGGGCAAGACTGGCGGCTATAAAATCCGACCCCTTTCCCACCGGGGCGCAAGTGCATCGGCAATCGCCGGTTACCGTTGCGGTTGGTTCGCGTCGAAACCTCGTGTCCTTGACAGCGCGGTGTTATGATTTTTAAGTCGTCACCGTCCTGCCCGACGGTCTTTCGCGGCTGAGGGATGGCGGTTGGAAATCGGCTGTATGCCGAGATGCCAGCCGCCGGTTTTGAAGGCCCTCACCGGCTTCGACCGGCAGGCCCGACCGGATGGTCGAGCGCTTGCCGAGGCGAACTTTGCCATCCGACCCGGCCGGTGTGCCCGGTCAGTTGAAGCGGCGGAAGAACACCCTCGGGCGACGCATGACGCGGGGAGTTATGGATTATGCTCTTGGCTACATTCCTCTCTGCCGGACTTTCAGTTCCGTCGATACTCGACGGGCTGGCGCCCGTGCTGTCTCATTTCACGACGCTGGCCGAAGGCGAGCTACCTATCGGGCTCATCGTCACTGGCGTCGTTGTGATCGGTCTGCTGGTCCTTCTGGCCAGTGGCTTGGGCATTCGCTACATACCCAACGAACGGGTCGGCGTGGTCGAGAAGCTGTGGAGCAACCGCGGCTCCATCACCGAAGGCCACATCATCGCCATGCACGGCGAGGCGGGCTACCAGGCCAACCTGCTGCGCGGCGGCATCCACCCGTTCATCTGGCGCTGGCAATACCGCATCCACAAGTTGCCGCTGGTCACCATCGCCCAGGGCAAGGTCGGCTACGTCTATGCCCGCGACGGTGAAACCCTGGCCCCCAGCCAGACGCTGGCCCGCGTGGTGGACAGCAACAACTTCCAGGACGCCCTGGCCTTCCTCGGGCAGAAGGGCGCCGACCGCCGCGGGCAGCGCGGCCGGCAACGCGCGATCCTCCGCGAGGGCGTGTACGCCATCAACCAGGCCCTGTTCGTCGTCATCACTGAAGACGTCGTTTACCACCTCAACGTCCAGGGCCGGGCCGAGGTC
>Ga0182024_10005907_pt1 | contig 27138 bp, 27 predicted proteins | sample P32metaG_FD_120480 | JGI IMG/M metagenome (GOLD analysis project Ga0182024, IMG submission 120480) | Permafrost microbial communities from Stordalen Mire, Sweden - P3-2 metaG (Illumina Assembly) | ecosystem: Environmental > Terrestrial > Soil > Wetlands > Permafrost | place: Sweden: Stordalen...
GAAGCCGCGCCGCTGCATGCCGATGATGTTGAGGCCGTTGAGCCGCGCCCGGTCGCCCATCACCAAGCCGTAGGGGATGACATCGCGCTCGACCCCGGACATCCCGCCGATCATCGCATGCCGGCCGATCCGCACGAACTGGTGCACCGCCGAGAGCCCGCCGAGGATCGAATGATCCTCCATCACGACATGGCCGCCCAGCGTCGCATTGTTGACGAGAATGACATGGTCGCCGATCTGGCAGTCATGCGCGACATGGGCGCCGACCATCAGCAGGCAATGATTGCCGACGCGGGTGACCATGCCGCCGCCTTCGGTGCCGGGGTTGATCGTCACGTGCTCGCGGATCGTGTTGTCATGACCGATCTCGAGCGAGGACGGCTCGCCCTTGTATTTCAAGTCCTGCGTCTCGAACCCGATCGAGGCGAACGGGAAAATCCTGGTCCGCTCGCCGATCCTGGTCCGTCCGTCGAGCACGACATGCGACTTGAGACTAACCCCCGCCGCCAGCTCGACATGCTCGCCGATCACACAATAAGGGCCGACAACGACGTCGTCGGCCAGCTTGGCCCCCGGAGCGATGATCGCCGTCGGATGAATCTGAGGCATCTCGTGCCGCTCAGTCGTCGACGATCATCGCGGCGAATACCGCTTCGGCGACGAGCCGGCCATCGACCTTGGCCTCGCCTTCGAACTTCCAAACATTGCCGCGGTTGCGCTGCTTGACGACATGGATGTGCAGACAATCGCCGGGCAGGACCGGACGGCGGAAGCGCGCATTGTCGATGCTCATGAAATAGACGAGCTTGCGCTCCCACTCCGGCCCCAGCGTGTGAACAACCAGCACCGCCGCGGTCTGCGCCATTGCCTCGACGATCAGCACGCCGGGCATTACCGGCCGTGCCGGGAAGTGCCCGCGGAAATAGTAATCGTCGGCGGAGACATCCTTGATCCCCGTGGCGCGCAGGTTTTTCGCCACGTCGACGACCCTGTCGATCAGCAGGAACGGGTCGCGGTGCGGGATCATCTCCATGATCCGTTCGCGACCGATCTCCGACACTTCCTCCATCGCGGAGGCCGGCTCGATCATCGCCCGTCCTTTTTCCTTGCCAGGCGTTGCAGGATCGCGATCTCGCGCATCCAGGTGGTGAAGGGAATCGCCGGGATTCCGCCGACCGTCGCGCCGGGCTCGACATCGCGGAACACCGCCGCTTTCGCCGCGATCCGCGCCCCGCTGCCGACGCGCAAGTGGCCGGTGAAACCGACCTGGCCTCCTGCCATGACAAAATCTCCCAGATGCGTGCTGCCGGAAATGCCGACCTGACCGGTCAGGATGCAGCCGCGTCCCAGGACGACATTGTGACCGATCTGCACGAGATTATCGATCATCGTCCCTTGGCCGATCACGGTGTCGGGCCCGGAGCCGCGATCGATCGTGGTGTTGGCGCCGATGTCGACATCGTCGGCGAGGATGACGCGACCGATCTGGGGCACCTTGACGTGGCCCGCCGCATCCGGCGCGAACCCGAACCCGGGTTGGCCGATGCGCGCGCCGGGATGCACCACCACCCGTGATCCGATGAGGCAGTGGCTGAGCGTGACATTTGCGGCGATACGGCAATCGTCGCCGATCTCGACCCCGGCGCCGATCACCGTATTGGCGCCGATCGCGCACCGCGCGCCGAGAAGCGTGCCCGCGCCGATCACCACATTCTCGCCGATCGCGCAATCGGCCGGTACTTTCGCCGTCCCATCGATGACCGCGCTGGCAGCGCGAAAGGGCGTCACTTCTTCCTGAGGGTAGAAGGACTGGACCGTTCGCGCGAAAGCCTTGTAGGGCTCCTCCGTCACCAGCAGGACCATCCCCGGCGGAGCCTTATCGGCCAGCGCCGCGATCACGAACGCCGCGCCGGCACGCGATTTCGTGAAGGCCTCGGTGTATTTGCGATTGTCGAGAAAGGTGACGTCCGCCGGACCGGCGGTTTCGAGCGGCGCGACATCCTCGATCATCCGCCCGCCCGCCGCACCGTCAGACAGCCGCGCACCGCTCAATGCCGCCAACGCCTCGAGTGAATAAGGCCCGGCCCGACGAAAGAACCGAGAATCCGCCATTGACGCCCGCCGCCGGCCGGGTCGCGCCGCCTACTTTTTCTTCGGGGCGGGCGGCTGCGGCTTGGGCGGCGCCGGAGCAGCCGCGGGCGGGGCTGGCGCCGGTGCATTGGCCGCGACCGGCGCAGTAAAGTTTACGCTCAGCGTGGGCAATTGCTCGTCGAGCTTGCCCAAAACCTCGTCGGTCACGTCGAATGCGTGGTCAAACAGCACCAGATCGCTACGCTGAAACACGAGATTTGCCTTTCGCTCCTTGGCGATGTCGGTGATGATCTTGACCATCACATCTTGAATTTGCGCCAAGGCCTTCCCTCTCGCGTCCGAGAACGCGTTATCGATAGCCAGCCGATGCTCGCGTAAAGCTTCATCTTTATCTTGTAATTCTTTTTGTTTTTTGATCGCCACTTCTCTGGTTATGGTCTTTGCTTCAACTTGATCATTGAATTCGTTATACTCGTGTACAATGCTATTCTTTTCGCTATCGAGCTGTTTTTGATATTCTTGTGCCTTGGCCTTTAGCTGGTCGATAACTGATTTTCCGGCTTTCGAGGTTTGCAGCAGCGTTTGAACGTCAACCACCATGATGGTGATCGACTGCGGTGACGCGGCAGGCGGCTGCTGGGCCAGCGCGCCGCCCATGCTGCAGCACAAACCAAAGAGACCCGCCAGTATGGCGGCCCTGGCTCGCTTAAAGACCATTACGACCTCGTTGCGAAAAGGAAAACGACATCTACATCTAAAACTTGGTACCGAAGCTTATCCTGAAGAATTGCGTCTTATCGAAGGCTTCTCGCTTGATCGGCAGACCGAGATCGATCCGCACAGGCCCTACCGGCGACGCCCACGACAAGCCGACGCCGGCACTGGCACGTAATGACGGCGTGTCGCCGATGATCTGAGGCTGTATGCCCCCTTCGATGGCGAGTTGCGCCGGCGTCAGCACAAGGTTCCTTTGGTCGTTCCCCCATAATGTACCGAAATCGGACCAGACGCGCCCGCTGAGCCCCAATTCCTTCGGCAGTCCGAGCGGCACGCCAAGCTGAAGCGATCCCACCCAGTATTTGTTGCCGCCCAGCGCATCCTGGGAAACATTGTCGCGCGGCCCGATACCACCGGGCTGGAAGCCGCGCAGATTGTCGCCGCCGACAAAGAAGCGATCCTGCAAAAGAACCTGCTGTCCGCCCCAGCCGAAGATGTCACCAGCCTCGCCGCTGACGCTTAGCACCCACCCCGGCGCCACCGAGTAGTAGTATCCAGCATCGATCTTGTTGCGGATGTACTGCACGCCAAACCCGACGCCGGCGAAGTCGTTGCCGAGGGAGGCGTACCAACCGCTCGTTGGATCGGCGCGATTGTCCCGCCGGTCGTAAAGCAGGACCTGGCCAACCGACGAGGTCAGGTGCGTCCCCGCTTGCAACGCAATGAACAGCGAGGCGTCGCTCTGAACGTCGGTGATGTCATCCGAGCGCACCGTGTATTTGAGCGTCTGTCGCAAATTCTCGGTGAGCTGGTAGCCCGCGCGCAGCGAACCGCCGTAGGAGAATTGCTGGTAGACGGGCGCGATCCCGGAGAAGAACGACGCGGTCGGACTGGTCTTGATTTCGAAGAGATCCCAACCGAAGGCGATGTTCGAATCGAGGAAGTATGGCTCGGTATAGCTCAAGCTCACCTGTTGCGAACGGAAGGACACGACGGTGCCGATCCGCAGATCTTGACCGCGGCCGAGGAAATTGCGCTCGCGCAGCGTGATGTCAGCCAGCGGGCCGTCGGTGGTCGAGAAGCCGACGCCGAGCGACAATTCGCCGGTCGATTGCTCTTCGACCTCTACCGTGACCCTGGTCTTATCCGGAGCCGAACCCTGGCTCGTCTGGGTCTCGACCTTCTTGAAGAACCCCAGGTTCTTGATGCGCTCCTTGGAGCGGTTGAGCTTGTTGGAGTTGAACGCGTCGCCTTCCACCAGACGCATCTCGCGGCGGATTACCTTGTCGAGCGTGCGCACGTTGCCGACGATGTCAATGCGCTCGACGTAAACCTGCGGCCCTTCCTGCACGTCGAAGGTGATGTCGATCGTATGGTCTTCGCGGTTGCGGTTGATCTGCGGCTTGACCTCGACGAAGGCGTAGCCCCTGGTGCCGAGGACGTCGGTAAGCGTCGTGATCGAATGCTCGACCACGTCCGCGTCGTACCAGTCTCCCGGCTGCACCGTCAGCAACGGCAGGACCGCCTCTTTCGGCAGATCCTTCAACTTGATGTCGACGTCGATCTTGCCGAACCGGTAGCGTTGGCCCTCATCCAAGGTGTAGGTGACGATAAATCCGTCGCGATCGGGGGTCAGCTCCGCCACCGCCGAGATCACGCGAAAATCCGCGTAGCCCTCGGCCAAATAATATTTACGCAGCAGCTCGCGATCGTAGGTGAGCCGATCGGGATCGTAGGTGTCGGCGTTCGATAGGAAGCGGTACCAGCGGCTCTCCTTGGTATCGACGACGCCGCGCAGCGTCGAGTCGCTGAACTCGACATTGCCGACGAAATTGATGCTGCGCACACCGGTCGACGGGCCCTCGTTGATCTCGAAGATCAGGTCGACGCGGTTTTCGGAGAGCTGGATGATCTTTGGCTCGACCGTGGCGGCAAACCGGGCATGCCGGCGATAGAGGTCGAGAATGCGCTTCACATCGTTCTGGACCCGCGAGCGCGTGTAGACGACGCGCGGGCGCAGCTGGATTTCGGCGTTGAGATCTTTGTCGTCGAGCTTCGAGTTACCCTCGAAGGCGATGCGATTGATGATGGGGTTTTCCACCACCCTGACGACCAGGGTGTTGCCCTGACGGTCGAGCTTCACGTCGGCGAAAAGGCCGGTCGCGAAGAGAGCCTTCAACGAGGCATCGACCCGCTCCGGGTCCCATGGATCGCCCGGCTGCAGCAACAGGTAGGAACGCACCGTTTCCGGCTCGATGCGCTGTATCCCCTCGATCTTAATGTCCGCGATCGTGCCGTAATTCGGCCCCGGTGGGGCTTTGTTCTGCTCGGGCGGGCCCGGGGCTGCCGGCGGCGGCGCGGCGGCCGGCGGGCGCGCTCCCCCGGTCTGGGCGAGTGCCGGAACGACCAGCGCAACCGCGAGAACCGCAGCCGCGGCCAGCGCCGGCCAATGCTTCCTCACCCGCTGAAAAATCAACACCCCCACCCCACTTCGCGCTTTTACCTCATGATCCTCGAAGACGCCGGATCACGAGCCCCTTACGAACTTCGCAACCAGTGAACTATGTCGTTCCAAGTTGCAAACACCATCAAGGTCAAGACCAACGCTAACCCAATACGAAACCCGTATTCCTGGGCTTTCTGGCCCAACGGTTTTCCGCGAATTGCTTCAGCGGCATAGAACAGCAGGTGTCCTCCGTCAAGCACCGGAACCGGGAACAGGTTGATAAGTCCCAGGTTGATCGACAGCACAGCCATGAACCACAACAGCGGCATCGGCCCGTCCTTGGCGACCTGGCCGGACATCTGAGCGATGCGCAGCGGACCGCCCAGCTCGTCGCTCGAGCGGATGCCGATGATGATCTGCCAGATCGCCTCAAGCGTCCCACTCGACATGTTCCACGTCTCGTCGAAGGCTTGGACCACGGCGGTTCCAGGATTGCGCTTGACGAATTCGATCTTGCTTCCGCTTACCCCCAGTTGCCCGTATTCGTGTTGAAAGCCGAAGCGATCGGGCATCGACTTGAGCGTCGGCGTCGCCTCCATCGTTACCAACTGGCCGTCACGTTTCACCGTGATCGATATTGGCGAGCCGCGATTGAGGCTGACCACCTTCTTCAGGTCTTCGAACCGGCTGATGGCAACGCCGTCGATCGTCACGATGACGTCGCCGACCTTGATGCCTGCCTTTTCGGCGGCGCTCCCCGGCAGCACCGAGCCGATCTCGGCGGGGGTGACAGGCTGACCGTGGGTGGCGAACAGCAGCGCCAACACCACGATCGCGAACAGGAAATTCGCGAGCGGTCCGCCGCCAACGATGGCGGCCCGCTGCCGCAGCCGCTTGTGGTGGAACGACGCCGCCCGTTCCTCCGGCGTCATTTCGGCAAGGTCAGCCGATGCAAGAGCCGAACTGGGATCGCTGTCGCCGAACATCTTGACGTAGCCGCCGAGGGGGATCGCACTGAACTTCCACCGCGTCCCGGCGCGGTCGTTCCAGCCGAACAGCTCAGGGCCGAAGCCGATCGAGAAGACGTCGATGCGCACGCGATTGTACCGCGCGATCAGATAATGACCCAGTTCGTGGACGAAGACGAGAACCGTCAGTACCACGAGGAAGGAGAGGACGATCCACAAGAAATTGGTTATTCCGCCATGAAGCAGCGGCGCCAGATAGTTCATGGCCGACCCTTTGGGGGATGGTTGCGGGCACGGCGCGCGGCGCGCTCCGCGGCGATTGCCCGGGCCTCGCGATCGACGCTGTAAACATCGTCAAGCGAAGCGAGTTTCCCGACCGGCAGCGCCTCGAGCGTTTCCTCCACGGTCGCGGCGATATCGAGAAAGCCGATGCGGCCGTCGATGAATTCATGCACCGCGATCTCGTTGGCCGCGTTCAGCACGGTCGGGCTGCCGTCGCCCTGGTTCAGCGCGCCACGGGCCAGGCGCAGTGCCGGGAAGCGCTGGTCGTCCGGCGGATCGAAGGTCAGCTGGCCGACCTTGGCAAGATCGAGCCGCTCCATCGGCGCCGCCGTGCGCCCGGGCCAGCCGAGCACATAGGCGATCGGCGTGCGCATGTCGGGGGTTCCCATATGCGCCAGCACCGACCCGTCATGATAGGTGACAAGACCGTGGATCACCGATTGCGGGTGGATGACGACATCAATGCGCTCGGAGGGCAGCCGGAACAGGTGATGCGCCTCGATGATCTCCAGTCCCTTGTTCATCAACGTTGCCGAGTCGATCGATATCTTCGCACCCATGCGCCAGGTCGGATGGGCGACCGCCTCCTCGACCGTGACATCGCGCATCTCGTCGATGCTCCGCTCACGGAAGGGGCCGCCGCTGCAGGTCAGCGTGATCTTCTCGATGCCCTCGGCCCGCTCGAAATCGAAGCACTGCCAGATGGCGTTGTGCTCGCTGTCGACGGGCAGCAGCGTCGCCCCGCAGGTTGCCACCTCTTGCATGAAGAGGCTGCCGGCGCAGACGAGCGTCTCCTTATTGGCGAAGGCGACGATGCGACCGCGGCGAACCGCCGCAAGGGTCGGCGCCAAACCGGCCGCCCCGACGATCGCGGCCATGATCCAATCGGCCGGGCGCTCGGCCGCCTCGACCACCGCCTCGTCGCCGCACGCCGCCTCGATCCCCGAGCCCGACAGCGCGCTCTTGAGGGCGTCGTATTCGTTCGGATCGGCGATTGCGGCAAAGCGCGCATTGAGGCGCCGGGCCTGTTCGGCTAGTAGCGCGGCGTTGCGGTTCGCGGTCAGCGCCTCGACCTCGAACTCTCGGGGATTGCGGACCAACAGGTCGACTGTGCTGCGCCCGACCGAGCCGGTCGAGCCGAGAATCGAGACGCGGCGCGGCTGCACCGGCGCGCCAGCCGCGCGCGTCAACGCCGTTACCGCCATGTCAGCACGCTACCGCCACCAATCCAGGTCAGCAAAGCCACCGCCGGAATCACCGCCAGCAGACCGTCGAGCCGGTCAAGCAGGCCGCCGTGTCCCGGAATGAGGCTGCTCGCGTCCTTCACACCGAACCTTCGCTTGGCCACGGACTCCGCAAGATCGCCGAACTGTTCGACAATCGCAAGTCCCGCGCTGACGAACACAATCGTCAGCACCGGGGCTGCCCCCAGCAGACCAGCCACCGCCCAGCCGGCGAGCGCGGCACAGACAATGCCGCCCAGCAGCCCGGTCCAGGTCTTGCGCGGGCTCCAGCGCGGCGCTAAGCGCGGCCCGCCGAACAGGCGCCCAACCGCATAGGCGCCGATATCGGTCGCCCATACCAGCGCGAACACCCAAAGCAGGGTTGTGCGCCCGGCCGTTCCGCTCCCGGCCAGCCACAAAAGGATGATGCAGGGCAGCGACACCCATAGGCATCCCGCCGCCATCCATATCGGAGACCCGCCAGGTCGCTGGGCCTCGATTCCCCAAACCGCCAACGCGCCGATGAGCGCAAGGGCGACCCCGACCCCAAAACCGGCTCCAGCGGCGGCGGCGACGGCCAGAGCCACCACCCCGATCAGCCCAGACCCGCCGCCGCACAGCCGGCTCCACTCCCATGCCATCACCACGGCAGCGACCACGGTCAGGGCCCACAGGAAGGCTCCGCCCAGCCAGATCGCCACCAGCGGCAGCGGCGCCAATACCAACGCCGACAGAATGCGCAGTCGCAGCGACCCCGCCTCAGCCGGAGCCAACCGAGGCCCCGTATCGGCGCTCGCGGCAGCCGAAATCGGCAATCGCCTGCACGAGATCGGCCTGGCCGAAATCCGGCCACAGCGTCTTGGTGAAGACCAGCTCGGAATAGGCGCACTGCCACAACAGGAAGTTGCTGATGCGCTGCTCGCCGCTGGTGCGGATCAGAAGGTCGGGGTCGGGGATGTCGGCGGTAAAGAGGTGCCGCGAGATCGCGGTTTCGTCGATCGCCTCGGACGCCAGACTGCCATCGGCGGCCTTGGAGGCGATCGCCCGCACCGCGGCGACAATCTCGGCCCGCCCGCCGTAGGACAACGCGATCGTTAGGTTGACGCCGGGATTGTCGCGGGTCAGCGCCTCCGCATTGGCGATCAACGTGACGATGTCCGGGGCAAGGCGCGCGAGGTCGCCGATCACCCGCAACCGCACGCCGTTCTTGTGCAGTTCGGCGATCTCGCCGCGCAGGTAATGGCGCAACAGGCCCATCAGATCGCCGACCTCTTCGATCGGCCTCTTCCAGTTCTCTGACGAGAACCCGAACAGCGTCAGATAGGGGATGCCGAGCTCGCCGGCTGCCCGCACCGCGCGGCGCACCGCCTCTGCACCCTGGCGATGGCCGGCGATGCGCGGCAGACCTCGGGCCTGCGCCCAGCGGCCGTTGCCGTCCATGATGATCGCGATATGCCGCGGCAGCGCACGCGGCGGGGCACTATCCGGGCTCATCAGACCTGCAGGATTTCCTTGTCCTTTTGCGCCAGCGTCTCATCGACCCGCTTGATGTGCTCGTCGGTGAGATGCTGGATCTCGCGCTCGAGCTTGCGCTGCTCGTCTTGGCTGATGTCGCCGTCCTTCTCCTGCTTGCGCAGCGCCTCGATCCCATCGCGCCGCACGTTGCGCACCGAAACCCGGGCCGCCTCGGCGTATTTGGCCGCGACCCGGGTGAGTTCGCGCCGCCGCTCTTCGTTGAGGTCGGGGATCGGCACCCGCACCGTCTGCCCTTCGGTCTGCGGGTTGAGCCCGAGGCCTGCCTCGCGGATCGCCTTGTCCACCGCCTTGACCATGCCGCGGTCCCACACCTGCACGGTGATCATGCGCGGCTCGGGGACGTTGATGTTGGCAAGTTGGTTGAGCGGCATCACGTTGCCGTAGGCGCTGACCGTCACTGGCTCCAGCAAGCTGACCGAAGCCCGGCCGGTCCTCAACCCGCCGAATTCCTTGCGCAGCGCCTCGAGCGCGCCGTCCATGCGGCGCTGGATGTCTTTCAGCAATGCATCGTCTGCCATGGCTCGCTTCCCCGTGACTGCCGGTTGTCCGGCGATCGCTATTCGTCGTCCTCGACGATCGTGAAACGCCCCTTGCCCTGCACCACCTCCGCGAAGCCGCCATTCTCGAAGATCGAGAAAACGAGGATCGGAATGCAGCTTTCGCGCGCCAGCGAGATCGCCGCCGCATCCATCACCTGAAGGTCGCGCGCCAGCACCTCGTGGTAGCTCAGCCGCTCGAACCGCTTTGCCCCGGCGACGCGGAGCGGGTCGGCATCATAGACGCCATCGACCTTGGTCGCCTTCAACAAGGCGTCGCACCCCATCTCGGAGGCGCGCAGCGCCGCAGCGGTGTCGGTGGTGAAGAACGGATTGCCGGTGCCGGCGCCGAAGATCACGACGCGGCCCTTTTCCAGGTGCCGCACCGCGCGCCGGCGGATATAGGGCTCGCACACCGACTGCATCGAGATCGCCGACTGCACCCGGGTAGGGACCTCGTGCCGCTCCAACTCGTTCTGCATCGCCAGCGAATTAATGACGGTCGCCAGCATGCCCATATAGTCGGCCGAGGCCCGCTCCATGCCCGCCGCGGCGCCCTGCACGCCGCGAAAGATGTTGCCGCCGCCGATCACCACGCAGACCTCGACGCCGAGCGCGTGGACCGACTTGATCTCGTCGGCGATACGCGCCACCACGGCCGGATCGAGACCGTAGTCGCGATCGCCCATAAGCGCTTCGCCGGACACCTTCAACAGGACGCGACGGTATTTGAGATCGGCTGGCATGCCATCCGGCTTTCGTGCCCGTCCCGCGAGCGCGCACAAGATACACCAATCGCCGGGCGCCGCACCGGCTTTCGCAGGCTCGCCGGCGGCACGGCTCAGCTGTGAAGCTGCGCCCCGACTTCGGCCGCGAAATCCGTTGTCGGCCGGTCGATTCCCTCGCCCAACGCGAAGCGCACGAAGGCGGCGATCGTGATCGGCGTGCCCGCCTCTTTCGCCGCCGCCTCGACCACCTTGCCGACTCGGCTCTCGCCATCGATCACATAGACCTGATCGAGCAGGACCGATTCCTCATAGAACTTCCGCAGCCTGCCTTCGACCATGCGGTCGACGATCGCTTCCGCCTTGCCGCTTTCGAGCGCTTGTTGACGCAGCACCTCGCGCTCGCGGTCGAGGTCTCCCGCCGGGACCGAGCCGGTATCGAGATAGAACGGGTTCGCAGCCGCGACATGCATCGCCAGCTGCCGGCCCAAGGGCGCCAGCACGGCCTCGCTTGCCGCCGATTCGAGCGCGACCAGCACGCCGATCTTGCCGAGCCCGGGCGACACCGTGTTGTGCACATAGGACGCGACATGGCCCTGTCCGACGGCGAGCCGCTTCACCCGGCGCAGCACCATGTTCTCGCCGACGCGGCCGATGAGGTCAGTGAGCTCGGCCTCGACCGTCTTGTCGTTGCCGGCGAACGAGGCCGTTTTTAGCGCCTCGACATCGCGGTCGGCGGCGACCGCTAATGCCGCGACCGAGCGCACGAAGGTCTGGAACAGCTCGTTGCGGGCGACGAAATCGGTCTCGGAATTGACCTCGACAACGGCGCCGGCCTTCTCTGCCGTCGCCACCCCGATCAGCCCTTCCGCGGCAACCCGCCCCGCCTTCTTCGCCGCGGCGGCGAGGCCCTTCGTACGCAGCCAATCGACTGACGCTTCGATTTCGCCGTTGTTTTCAGCAAGCGCGCGCTTGCAATCCATCATCCCGGCGCCGGTTTTGTCGCGCAATTCCTTGACCAGCGCGGCGGTAATCTCGGCCATTGCTCTATCCTTTCGCCCGGCGTCGCGTTCCGCCGCTTGGCTTGGGTGTCTCGCTCGGGGCCTCGGTCGCCGCTTCGCCTTCGGCCTCGGCAGGCGCTGCCTCGGCGGCTGTTTCGGCGACCTCTTCCATCGCCGGCTCGGGATCCGCCACAGCGGCAGCATCCTCGGCCACGACTTCCTCTTCGATTACATCCTCATCATGGCCGTTTGCAGCAACTGCGGCCGGGACCTGCGCCCGGGCGCCGATATCGATGCCCGACGCCGCCAGCTCGGCCTGCAACCCATCGAGCACCGCGCCGGCGACGAGGTCGCAGTAGAGGTGGATCGCGCGCATCGCGTCGTCATTCCCCGGGATGGGATAGGCGATGCCGTCGGGGGTCGAATTCGAATCGAGCACCGCCACCACCGGGATGCGCAGCTTGTTCGCCTCGGCGACCGCGATCGCCTCCTTGTTCGTGTCGATCACGAAGAGGATGTCGGGGAGCCCGCCCATGTCCTTGATGCCGCCCAGCGCCCGTTCGAGCTTGTCGTGGTCCCGCGTCATCTCCAAGAGTTCGCGCTTGGTGAGGCCCGTATTCTCCTGCGCGACCTGCTCCTCGACCTCGCGCAGCCGCTTGATCGAGGCCGAGATCGTCTTGAAGTTGGTCAGCATTCCGCCGAGCCAGCGGTAGTTGACGTAATACTGGCCGCAACGTTTCGCCGCGTCGGCGATCGCGTCCTGCGCCTGGCGCTTGGTGCCTACCATCAGCACCCGCCCGCCGGCGGCGACGACCTCGCGGATCGCCTCCAGACCCTGCCGCAACAGCGGCACGCTCTGCTCCAGATCGATGATGTGAATGCCGTTGCGGACGCCGAAGATGTAAGGCGCCATCTTCGGATTCCAGCGCCGCGTGTGGTGACCAAAATGAACGCCGGCCTCCAAAAGGCCGCGCATCGAGTACTCGGGTAGAGCCATCGCTAAATCCTTTTCCGGTTCTGCCGCCGCAGGAAGAAATCGCCCTATCGAGCGACACCGGAGCGAGCGCCACCACCGGCGGCGCCGCGACCCTGCGTGAGGTTTGTGCCCGCTTACCTAAGGGCTGCCGGAGCATTTGGCAAGCGCGGCCCACGCTCTTTGATCGTTATCGCCGGACATCCCGAAGAATGTCGGGGATAATGGCGGGCTCCGATCTTCTTCTCTTCATCAGCCATGTCGCCGAGGATCGCGCGGCAGCGCTAGAGATACCAACTACGTCCTCTCCGGCGCGTTTTCACCGGACGGGCGGACCCTGGTCTCGGGGAGCTCAGACCATACGATCAAGCTGTGGGACGTATCGGACCTGACCCCAGGCCAACCGCTGACCGGCGGCGCGGCGCGGCGCGGATCAAAATCGGGCGGCAAACCCTTGACAAGCCGTCTTCGATAAAACAGTCTAGCTGGTAAGCTAGACGGTTAAGGCGATGCACGAAATCGGCGCGTTCGAGGCAAAAAACAGGCTGGGCTCGTTGCTCGACCGGGTCGAGCGGGGTGAGGAGATCGTCATCACCCGTCGGGGCAAACCCGTCGCCAGGCTTGTCCCGGCCGATGGGGGCTTCGATCGCGAGAAGGCGCGCCGCGCCGCCGCGGGCCTCATCGAGGCCAGCCGCGGCCTGCACCTGGGCGGCATCGAGATCAAAGAGTTGATCGAAGAAGGCCGTTCGTGACCTTCGTGCTCGACAACTCGGTGGCGGTGGCCTGGTGCTTCGAGGATGAGCACACGCCCGCGTTGCTTGCGCTTCTGCAACGCGCAGCCGAGTCAGGGGCTTTCGCGCCGGCGCTATGGCCACTGGAGGCAACGAATGCACTGCTCGTCGCCGAGCGGCGCGGCCGGCTCGAGAGAGATCGCCGCCGGCGCCTTTGCGGCTTCCTCAAGGCGCTGCCCGTAGCGCTCGATGCCGAGACTGCAGCACAGGCTTGGACCGCGACCGCAGGCCTGGCCGAGCGTTTCGGCCTCTCGGCCTACGATGCGGCCTATCTCGAATTGGCCGAGCGTCTCGACCTGCCGCTCGCCTCGCTCGACGGCGATCTGCGCCATGCCGCGGGCACGCTCGGACTGTCGCTGCTGGGTTGAGACAACCCTACGCGCGCCGCGATCGTCGCTGCAGGAGGCCGAGCACCAGAAAGACCACCCCGGCCCAGAATAGCTGCGGGTGATAGGCCGGGATGGCCGACATGACGAGCTTCTGCTGAATGGCGAGGCAGACATCCGTCGTCACCGCGACGCAGACGAATTTCTGCTCGAACAGGGTCAACCCGCCAATGTATTGCGAATAATAGAAATACCACCACACGAGGCTCAGCACCCACAGCAGCCAGCCAACCCAGGCGGCGATCGGCGTGCGTACCCGTGCGGGTGTTGCTGCCGGCTCGCTCAAGATCGGCCTGGCCTAGATGTCATGCACATCGACGATGCCCGGCAGCGACTTGACCGCGGCGCGGATGCGCGGGTCGACGCGGAAGCCGCCGGGCAGCACAATCTCGACCTCGTTCTGCGGCAGGTCGAGGACGACGATGACCCGGCCGCGGCCGCCGACCGCCTCGCGCTGGAACAGCCCTTTCAATCGCGCCAGCGCGTCCTCGGCGCCGACAAAGACCTTTAAGCCCGCCGCGGCATGCGCCACCACCTTGTCCAGCGGCTCGATCTTCTGCGCTGTGAGTCTAAGGCTCTGCTCCTCGCTCCTGACGTCGACGGTCGCGATCAGCGGCTGACCGCCATCCAACAGCGGCCGCGCCTGGCTCAGCACATCGGAAAACACGGTGATCTCGAAGACGCCGCTGGTGTCGCTGAGCGAAACAAAGGCGAAGCGGTTGCCGCGCGCCGAGGTGCGTTCCTTCTTGCCGACCACGATTCCGGCGAGCTTGAACCGGGTCGAGTTGCGCGCCGCCAGCGCCGCACCCAGATCGGCAAAGCGCAAGATTCCGGCGCGCTCTAGGCTCTTGCCGTACGGGTCGAGCGGGTGCGCCGAGAGGTAGAAACCGATCGCGTCGAACTCGTGCTGCAATTTCTCGACCGGCGGCCAATCCTCGACCACCGGCAAGGACGGCCGCTCCACAAAACCGCTATCGATGCCGCCGAACAGGCTTTCCTGCTTGCTGACCCGGTCCTCGGCGGCGCGGCTCGCCTGGCGCAGCAGCAGGTCGGCGGCGGCCAGGGTCTGCGCCCGGTTGGGGTTGAGCGACGCGAACGCGCCGGCCTTGGTCAGGCTCTCGAATTGCCGCCGGTTGAAGCTGCGCGTATCGAGCCGGCGGGCGAAATCGAACAAATCCTTGAAGGTCCAGTTGGCCTTGCGCTCGACAATCACCTCGCGCATCGCCTGGGCGCCCACCCCCTTGACCGCCGCCAGCGCATAGCGGATCGCCGGCTCGCCGCTCTTCGGGTCGAGTTCGACGGTGAAATCGACCCCCGACCGATTGATGTCGGGCGGCAGCAACGCGATGCCGAGCCGGCCGAGCTCGGCGCGGAACTGGTTGAGCTTGTCGGTATTGCCCATGTCGAGCGTCATCGACGCGGCCATGAACTCGACCGGGTAGTTCGCCTTCAGGTACGCCGTCTGATAGGCGACCAGCCCATAGGCCGCGGCATGAGATTTGTTGAACCCGTACCCGGCGAATTTCGCCATCTGGTCGAAGATCAGCTCGGCGCGCCGCTTATCGACCCCACGCTCCTGCGCGCCGGTGACGAACAGTTCCTGCTGCGCGTCCATCTCGGCCTTGATCTTCTTCCCCATCGCCCGGCGCAGCAGATCGGCGCCGCCGAGCGTATAGCCGGCCAGCACCTGGGCGATCTGCATGACCTGCTCCTGGTAGATCATGATGCCGTGGGTCTCCTTGAGGATTCCCTCGAGCGCCGGGTGCAGGTAGTCGGGCTTCTCCTGCCCGTGCTTGACCGAGATGTAGCGTGGGATGTTCTCCATCGGCCCCGGCCGGTAGAGCGCGACGACGGCGATCATGTCCTCGAACCGGTCGGGCTTGAGCTTCTTCAGCATGTCGCGACAACCGGCGCTTTCAACCTGGAACACCCCGACCGTGTCGGCGCGGGTCAGTAGCTCGAAGGTCTTGGGGTCGTCGAGCGGCAGCGTCGAGAGGTCGATCTCTACGCCGCGCGCCCGCAGCAGCTCCAGCGCGCGGGCCAGCACGGTCAACGTCTTGAGGCCGAGGAAGTCGAATTTGACGAGGCCGGCCGGCTCGACCCATTTCATGTTGAACTGGGTCGCCGGCATGTCGGATCGCGGATCGCGGTAGAGCGGCACCAGCTCGGCCAGCGGCCGGTCGCCGATCACCACCCCGGCCGCGTGGGTCGAGGCGTGGCGATAAAGCCCTTCCAGTTTCAGCGCGATGCGCATCAGCCGGGCGACGGTCTCGTCGCCGTCGCGCTGTTGCTGCAACACCGGCTCGGCGGCGATCGCCTTGTCGAGGGTGATCGGGTTGGCCGGGTTGTTCGGCACCAGCTTGCAGAGGCGATCGACCTGGCCGTAGGGCATCCCCAGCACTCGGCCGACATCGCGCAGCACCGCCCGCGCCTGAAGCTTGCCGAAGGTGATGATCTGCGCCACCCGGTCGCGCCCGTATTTCTGCTGGACGTAGCGGATCACCTCGTCGCGCCGGTCCTGGCAGAAATCGATGTCGAAATCCGGCATCGACACGCGCTCGGGGTTGAGGAAGCGCTCGAACAAGAGGCCGAAGCGCAGCGGATCGAGATCGGTGATGGTCAGCGCCCAGGCAACGACCGAGCCGGCGCCGGAGCCACGCCCCGGCCCCACCGGGATACCCTGCCGCTTCGCCCACTGGATGAAGTCGGCGACGATGAGGAAATACCCGGCGAACCCGGTCTGCACGATCATGTCGAGCTCGAACCGGAGCCGTTCGCGGTAAGGCGCAGCGGCCGCCGCATCGGCGCTCAGCGTCGCCAGCCGCACGTCGAGCCCGGCCTCCGCCGCCTGGCGCAGCGCCGCCTCCTCGCTCATTCCCTCAGGCGTCGGGAAAGCCGGCAGGATCGGCGCCTGCTCGACCGGCATGAAGGCGCAGCGCCGGGCGATCACCAGCGTGTTGTCGCAGGCCTCGGGGAGATCGGCAAAAAGCAGCCGCATCTCCGGCGCCGGACGGAAGAAATGGTCGGGAGTCAACAGGTCGCGGTCGCTGTCCTCGATCGCCTTGCCCTGGGCGATGCACATCAGCGCGTCATGTGCCTCGTGGAAATCGCGGCCGGGAAAATAGCAATCATTGGTCGCGACCAGCGGCAAGTCGTGCGCATAGGCGAGGTCAATCAACCCCGCTTCGCAGCGCGCCTCCTCGGGTAACCCGTGCCGGGTCAGCTCGATATAGAGCCGCCCGGGAAACGCGTCCTTGAGCACACCGACGAGGATCCCGGCGGCACCGTCCTGGCCGTCGCCGATGAGCCGGCCGAGCGGCCCCTTAGCCCCACCCGTGAGGCACAGCAAGCCGCCGCTCTGCGCCGCCAGGTCGGCGAGCGAGATCGCCGGCTCCGCCCCCGCGTCGCCGTCGAGAAAGGAACGGCTGACCAGCGCCAGCAGGTTGCGGTAGCCGGCCTCGTTCTGCACCAGCAACACCACGCGTTCGAGCTCGCGCGGCGCGCGCTGCCCCTCGCCGGCCTCATGCTGCGCCAGCGCGACCTCGCAGCCGATGATCGGCTGAATCCCGGCTTCGGCGCAGGAGGTGGCGAATTCGAGCGCACCGAACAAATTGCCGGAGTCGGTGATCGCCACCGCCGGCATCTTGTTGGCTCTGCACAGCCCGATCAACTCCTTGATCTTGATCGCCCCTGCCGACAGCGAATAGGCGGTGTGGACGCGCAGGTGGACGAAATCGGCGAGCGGCATCGGGCTCTCGGTATTGGAGCGATGCTGCAGCATCGCATCATCGGCGGGCGAAATCAGCCCGAGCATTGCGCGCCAGCAAATCAGCGGCGCACCGGGCAGAAGCTCAGCAGCTCGCTCCTCGCCGCCGGCGCAGGGATTCGCCGGTCAAGGCCGTCAACCTCGACAATTCGGGACGAAAAAGCGCCGATGGGCTCAGGGCTGCCTAGACCGGTTCCTCGATGCTCAGAAGCTTGCCGTCCTCAAGCGTGACGATGCGGTCGAGGCGGTTGGCGATCTCGAGGTTGTGGGTGGCGATCAGCGCGGCAAGGCCGGTGGTGCGGGTCACTTCGATCAGCGTTCCCATCACGCTTGCGGCGGTGGTGTGGTCGAGATTGCCGGTCGGCTCGTCCGCCAGCAGCACCTTCGGGTCATTGGCGAGCGCGCGGACGATGGCGACGCGCTGCTGCTCGCCGCCCGAGAGCCGTGCCGGGCGATGACCAAGCCGCTCGCCGAGCCCAACCCGCTTCAGCAATCCCGCCGCCTTGTCGCGCGCCGCGCCGCGCGCGACGCCGGCGATCATCTGCGGCAGCATGACGTTTTCGAGCGCCGAGAATTCCGGCAGCAGATGGTGGAACTGATAGACGAAGCCGAGCGTCGCGCGCCGCAACAGGGTTCGCCGCTCGTCGCCGAGACTGCCGCATTCCTGCCCGGCGACCCGCACCTCGCCGGCATCAGGCCGCTCAAGCAGGCCGGCGAGATGAAGCAGCGTCGACTTGCCGGCGCCCGATGGCCCGACCAGCGCTACCAGCTCGCCCGGTTTGAGCGCGAGGTGGACGCTGTTCAACACCACCAGCTCGACCCCGCCCTGACGGAATACCTTGCGCACTCCCCGAAGCTCGAGGGCAAGCGCTGGCGCCGGTTCGCTCATTCGTAGCGCAGCCCCTCGACGGGGTCGAGACGTGCCGCGCGCCACGACGGGTAGAGCGTCGCCAGAAACGACAGCGCCAGCGCCATGAGCACCACGGTGGTAACTTCACCGGTGTCGATATGCGCGGGAATGCGGGTGAAGAAATAGATCTCGGCCGAGAACAGGTTGACGTGAAGCACGCTTTGCAGGAACTGCCGGATCGCCTCGAGGTTCTCGGTGATCGCCAGTCCGAGGCCAAAGCCGCCCAGCGTGCCGACGACGCCGATGCTGGCGCCCGACAGCATGAAGATGCGCAGGATCATCCCGCGCGACGCCCCCATGGTGCGCAGGATCGCGATGTCGCGCCCCTTGTCCTTCACCATCATGATCATGCCGGAGATGATGTTGAACGCGGCGACAACGATGATCAGCGTCAGGATCAGGAACATCACGTTGCGCTCGATCTCGACCGCGTTGACGATGCTGGAATTGGCCCGCTGCCAATCGAGGATGCGCACCGGCTCACCGAGCGAGTTGGTGATGGCGCGTCCAATCGCGCTCGACTGGTCGGCGTTGGCGACAAAGACTTCGAGATAACTGACCGCGTTCGGCATTTTGAAAAATACCTGCGCCGAGTCGAGCGGCACATAGATGAAGCTGTTGTCGTATTCGTAGAAGCCGACATCGAACAGCGCCGCGATCGTATAGGTCTTCATGCGCGGCACGGTGCCGAACACGGTGTCGGTCCCCTCGGGCGACAGCAGCGTGATCTTGCCGCCGACCTTGAGCCCCAGGCGGCTGGCGAGCCGGTCGCCGAGCGCGATGTTGTCGCCGCCGAAATCGGCCAGGGAGCCAGCGACGACGTGGTCGGCAATGAGCTTCCTGGCGCGGATGTCGTCGGGACGGATGCCGCGCACCAGCCCCCCCGCCGCTCCCGCCTCGCTCGTCGCCATGACCTGACCCTCGACCAGCGGTGTCGCGCTGGTCACGCCCGGCACCTGGCGGACCTTCGCCGCGACCGCGTCGAAATCGGGCATCGTCGCGCCCGCCGCATATACGCCGAGATGGCCGTTGAGCCCGAGGATGCGGCCGATCAAATCGGCGCGAAACCCGTTCATCACCGACATCACGATGATGAGGGTCGCGACCCCGAGCGCGATGCCCAGCAGCGAAAAGATAGCGATGACCGAGACGAATCCTTCCTGCCGCCGCGCCCGCAGATAGCGGAACGCGACCATCCGCTCAACGGTGCCGAAGATCACGCCGCCACGCGCATGAGCGCGGCGTCGACCGGCAGGTCCTGCCGTTCGCCCGAACGCCGGTTCTTCACTTCGAGCGTACCCGCGGCGACCCCGCGCGGCCCGACGATGAGCTGCCACGGCAAGCCGATCAGATCCATCGTCGCGAATTTGGCGCCCGGCGACTCGTCCCGGTCGTCGTAGAGCACGGTGGTCCCGGCGGAATTGAGCTTGGTGTAAAGCTCGTCAGCCGCGGCGGCGCATTTCGCGTCCGCGGCCCGCAGATTGACCAGCCCGACATGGAACGGCGCTACCGACTCCGGCCAGATGATGCCGTTGTCGTCATGATTAGCCTCGATCAAGGCACCCACCAGCCGCGATACGCCAATGCCGTAGGAACCCATCTCCAGCGGCACGGTGACGCCGTCGGCGAGGCTCACGACCGCCCCCATCGGCGCCGAATATTTGCTGCCGAAATTGAACACGTGGCCGACCTCGATGCCGCGCGCGGTGACCAATTCGTTGGCCGGCACAGGGCAGAGAGCCGCGTCGTGCATCTCGTCGGTCGCGGCGTAGCGCGCGGTCCATTCCTTGAACATCGGCTCGAGATCGCCGTCGTAATCGACCTCTTCCGACAGGATGTCGGTGTCGAGCCACGCCTTGTCGCAGTAAACCGCGCTTTCGCCGGTGTCCGCGAGGATGATGAACTCGTGGCTGAGCTCGCCGCCGATCGGGCCGGTATCGGCCCGCATCGGGATCGCCTTCAGCCCCATCCGCGCGAAGGTCCTGAGATAGGCGACGAACATCTTGTTGTAGGCGTGCTTCGCTGCCGCCGCGTCGAGGTCGAAGCTGTAGGCATCCTTCATCAGGAACTCGCGCCCGCGCATCACGCCGAAGCGCGGCCGCACCTCGTCGCGGAACTTCCACTGGATGTGGTAGAGGTTTTTCGGCAGGTCGCGGTAGCTCCTGATCGCATCGCGGACGATCGCGGTGATCTGCTCCTCGTTGGTCGGCCCATACAACATCTCGCGCTCGTGGCGGTCGCGGATGCGCAGCATCTCCTTGCCGTAATCGTCGTAACGCCCGCTCTCGCGCCACAATTCGGCCGGCTGGATTGTCGGCATCAAAATTTCCTGGGCGCCGGTGCGGTCCTGCTCCTCGCGCACGATCTGCTCGACCCGTGTCAAGACGCGCAGTCCCAGCGGCAGCCACGAATAGATGCCCGCGCTCGACTGGCGGATCATCCCGGCGCGCAGCATCAGCCGGTGCGAGACGATCTGCGCCTCGCTCGGGTTCTCGCGAATCAGCGGCAGAAAATACTGGGAAAGGCGCATGGCGGGTCGCTTCGGTGACGGGCGCGCACTCTAGGCAAGGCGGCGAATTGTGTCCATCGACCGGGGGATCAGTCCGTCCGGGGCCGGTTGAACAGCCCATAGACGCTGATCGCGATCCAGCAGATTTCGATCACCACCGACGGCGTGTTCCATTCGACGATCAGCGACGCCAGGATCAGCAGCGAGCCGAACAGATTGGCCGCCGGAAACCGCCAGTCCTCGGAGCTCAGCCAGCGCTGCTGGTTGGCGAAATAGGCGACGAGGATGAAGCCGACGCCGACCAACCCGATTGCCCTCAACAGAGCCAACAGCATCGCCGGTCCCTTGCCAGTTGAGACGGCGGACCCTCCCGCGCCGTACCGCCGCGGGCAAGACGGTTAGCGTGTCCAAAGACAAAGAAACCGCGTGACCCCGCGTCACCTTCTGCGTAAGATAACGCCATAAGCACTATGCCTGGGCAAGCAGCCCGGCCTGAGTTCAGGGAGGCTTCGGAATACCGGTCGTCGGCGGCAATCCGCGACCTGGATAAACCGAGAGTGCTTGGCAGGGCATCGGCCCTGCCAATTTTTTGTGCAACAGGTTGCTCGATCGGGCACGCGATTGATCTCGCGCGGCCTTCACCGACAGCGAGGATCGCGCCCGCGGGCGCAGGGGTGACGAGGCTATGGCAAACGGCTGGCATTTCTTCATGAACCCGGGACCGACCAACATCCCGGACCGCATCCTGCGGGCGATGGACCGCGCGACGATGGATTTCACCGGCGCCCAGTTCAAGGCGATCTCCGACGAGTGCTTCGCCGGCTTGCAGCGCGTCTTCAAGACCAAGAACCCGATCCTCGGCTATGCCGCCACCGGGCACGGCGCGTGGGAAGCCGCGCTGGTCAATCTGTTCTCGCCCGGCGACAAGGTGCTGATCGTCGAGAGCGGCTATTTCTCGATGAACTGGGGATTGCGCGCCGAGGCGTTCGGCCTCCAGGTCGAGACCCTGCCTAACGACTGGCGCCGCGCCGCCGACCCGGCGAAGCTCGAGGCCCGGTTGCGCGAGGACAAGAGCCACGAGATCAAGGCGGTGCTCGCGGTGCACAACGAGACCTCGACCGGGGTCATGCATCCGGTCGCGGCGATGCGCAAGGCGATCGATGCCGCCGGTCACCCGGCGCTGTTCTGCGTCGATGTGATTTCCTCGCTCGGGTCGTTCGATTTCCGAATGGACGAGTGGGGCGTCGATGTCGTCGTCGTCGGTTCGCAGAAAGGGCTGATGCTGCCGACCGGCATGGCCTTTACCGGGGTCAGCGCCAAGGCGATCGCCGCCTGCGCCGTGGCGAAACTGCCGCGGGTCTATTGGGATTGGCAGCGGCTTCTCGGCCAGGCCGCCGGTCAGGGGTACTGGAACGGCACCGTCCCGGTGCACTTCTTCTACGGACTGCGCGAGGCATTGCGGATGCTCGAGGAGGAAGGACTCGACAATGTCTTTGCGCGCCATCACCGCCTCGCCGAGGCGACCCGTCGCGCCGTGCGGACCTGGCGGCGGAATGACGGGCCAGAGGTCTTCGCGATCGACCCCGACGGGCAATCGGACACGGTAACCGCCGTGCTGCTGCCCGACGGCCAAGACGCGGACACGCTGCGCCAGGTCTGCCTCGACAAGTTCAACGTGTCGCTGGGCGGCGGACTCGGGTCGCTGAAGGGCCGACTCTTCCGCATCGGCCATCTGGGCGACGTCAACGAGGCGATGATCCTGGGCACGCTGGGAGCGGTCGAGATGGCGCTAGAGCTTTCCGGCGTCCCGCACGGCAAGGGCGGCGTGGCCGCGGCAATGGAGTACCTTGTCTCCGAGGCATGATTGCAGGCGGCGTCCGGCGGGGCTATATAGCGCCGCGCCGCAAGAGGGATCAGGCGATGAAAGAGGGCATTCACCCCGACTATCACGAGATCACCATCCAGATGACGGATGGCACCTCGTACAAGACGCGCTCGACCTACGGCAAGGAGGGCGACACGCTGCGCCTCGACATCGACTCGAAGTCGCACCCGGCCTGGACCGGCGGCCAGCAGCGGCTGCTCGACACCGGCGGCCAGCTCGCCCGCTTCAACAAACGCTTCGGGAATTTCGGCCCGAAGGCCTAGGCGCGCGTCCGGTCAAATTCCCGGGAACACTCGCGGCCAGATCGGCGGTGGCGAAATCGGCGCCGCAACAACCTCCTCGCACATCTCGCCTCCCGTTTGAGGCACCGTCGCCGAGCTGGCGGCGTCGCCTTGGCCCTTAGTGACGGTTCAAGAGCCGCGCGCCGCGGCGCGCGACGGGATGCTTGAAACCGGCTGCGGGCACCCTAGATTACCTAGGCGCGGTCGCCCATCGGGGGCCGTGCCAGTAGCCTGGGATTGGGCCATTTGGCCGGTCCCGCAACCCGTGTCGCTCATTGGAGGATATGGTCATGGATCGCTTTGACTTCTCGCCCCTGTTCCGTTCGACGATCGGCTTCGATCGCCTCGCCCGCTTGGTTGACAGCGCCACGCGCTTCGACGGCGGTGCCCCCGCCTACCCGCCCTACAACATCGAGACAACCGGCGAAGACGCCTACCGGCTAACGATGGCGGTCGCGGGCTTCGCGCGCGACGAGATCGACATCACCGTGCAGGAGAACTCGCTGGTGATCTCGGGCAAGGCGCAGAAGGAAGAGGCCGAGGACGGCCGCTACCTGCACCGCGGCATCGCCCGGCGCGCCTTCGAGCGGCGCTTCAGCCTAGCCGATCACATCAAGGTCAACGGCGCCAGCATGGATAACGGTCTGCTCCACGTCGACCTGGTCCGCGAGGTGCCGGAAGAGGCGAAGCCCCGCCAGATCAAGATCGGCGAGACCGTGAAGCAGCCGCAGGTGACGCAGCAAAAGGCCGCGTAACCTCGCTTTAGCCTCAATGCGAAACGCCCCCGGGAGACCGGGGGCGTTTTTCGTCGGAGCGGGAGCACGGCGGCATCAGCCGCCATGCGTGACGAGCCAGGCCCTGGCGTAGAAATTTCCGCCCGCGACCGATTTCCGCATCCACTCGCGCGCCTGCGCGACGTCTTTCGGCACGCCAAGGCCGCTCGCATAAAGAAGCCCGATCCCGTATTGCCCGTAGTCGTTCCCCTGGTCGGCCGACATCCGGTAATAGCGCATGGCCCGGCATAGTTCAGCGACACGCCCCAGCCGTTCTGATAGAGCCAGCCGAGATTGGCCTCTCCCAGCGCATTACTTTGATCGGCCGAGAGACGAACCCAATGCACCGCCTGGGAAAAGTCTTTCGGGACGCCCTAGCCGTTTTCGTACATCCAGACCAGATTTGACTGACCGAACCCGTTGCCCTGGTCGGCCGCCTTGCGGAACCAGCCGAGAGCCTCGGCGTAGTTGAGCGGGACGCCCCCGCCATTCTCGTATAGAAGGCCAAGGCCGACCTGGCCGTTGATAATCGGGCGCGCGTCGGCTGCTCAACAGCAATTCTATGCAACCGGCAGTGACGCCATCCCGCCCTGTTCGACGATGAAATCGACAATCTCGGCGACGCCGTCGCCGGCCTTGAGATTGGTGAAGACGAACCGCCGCGCGCCGCGCATCTTCCTGGAGTCGCGATCCATCACTTCGAGGCTCGCCCCGACCAGCGGCGCCAGGTCGATCTTGTTGATGACCAGAAGATCGGAGCGGGTGATGCCCGGCCCGCCTTTGCGCGGGATCTTGTCGCCGGCGGCGACGTCGATAACGTAGATCGTGAGGTCCGCCAACTCGGGTGAGAACGTCGCTGCGAGGTTGTCGCCGCCCGATTCGATCAGGATCACGTCGAGGCGCGGGAAAAGTCGGTTGAGCTCGTCGACCGCGGCAAGGTTGATCGAGGCATCCTCGCGGATCGCGGTATGCGGGCATCCGCCGGTCTCGACCCCGCGAATGCGCTCGGGAGGCAGGGCGCCGCTGCGGGTGAGGAATTCGGCGTCCTCGCGCGTGTAGATGTCGTTGGTGATCGCGACGATCTCGAAGCGGTCGCGCATGCGCTTGCAGAGATGGTCCATCAACGCGGTCTTGCCCGAGCCGACCGGCCCGCCGATGCCGATGCGCAAGGGCCCGCGATCTTCAGGAGCGCTCATGAGCGGAACAGCCGGGAATACTGGGTTTCGTGCGCCATCGAGGCGAGATCGAGCGCAAATGTGACGGCGCCAAAATCCTCGGTGCTGCGAATGAGGGCGCCGTCAACCGCGCCGGCGATGACCGGCTCCAGCACGGCGAGAATGCGCTGGCCGTCGCTCTGCCCGACGAGTCCGAGCCGCAGCCCAGCCGACATCAGATTGGCGGCGAAAGCCTGCAGGTAGCCGGTCAGTGCGTCCGGCAGGGAAATCCCGGCCTCGGCCGCGGCTTGGCCAAACGCCGCGGCGTGACAGATACCCTCACCCGCATTGCGGGTGGGGTCCGCCGCGTCAGCAGCGGAAGGGCGAGGGTCTGCCCACGCTGCATAGCGAGCCGAAACGAAGGCCGCGCCTTGTTGGCTCGACTCGAGCGCCAGCTCAGCCGTCGCCCGGTAGGCGATGCCGCGCCGGTTGGCCTCGGCGAGCGCCGCCCCATCCCTCGCCGCAACAGCGCGCCAGGCATCGCGCAGGATGTCGGCATCGACCCGCCCGCTGCCCTTGGCCAGGATCGCGGTGATCCAGCGTTCGAGCGTCGCCCGGTCGTGTACCGCGCCGTCCGCGGCGGCGGCTTCGAGCCCATGCGAATAGCTGAACGCCCCGGTCGGAAAGACCGGCGAGGTCCAGGCGAGCAGCCGGTAGAGGCCGTCAGTGCTCATCGTCGTGCCCATGGCCGTGATCCACGCTGGCATAGGCGCCGGTCTCCGGGTCGAAGGGCGCGCTCAACCGAGTGACCCGGCCGCCCAGCCCCTGGACCATCTGCGCGATCACATGGTCATCGCGGATGCGCAGCCTGCCCTCCACCGCCTGTACCGGCAAATGCCGGTTGCCGAGGTGCCAGGCCAGGCGCAGCAGGTCGCCCGGCGTCTCGGCCTCGATCTCGATAACGCGCTCCGGCGCGGCGCAAACCCGCACGTAGCCGCCGTCGTCGAACTCCAGCCCATCGCCGTCGGCGAGGTGCTGCACCCGGGCGAGATCCAGGAGAAACGGCGTGCCGCTGTCGGCGACGAGGCGCAGCCGCCGCCGGTGGCGATCGACAAAGGCCAGGGTGACGCGGTCGATCGCCGCCTCGTCTGGCCACTGCCCGCTCTTGTGAACCGCGATCGCCCGGCGCATGCGCTAGCTCTTATTCACAATGAGACGGTGAGGCAGTGAGGCAGAAACCCTACCGCAAAGGACGCAAAGGTTACGCAAAGGGCGCGAAGCACTCGGCAGGCCATTGCGACCTTCGCGTTATCCTTGGCGCCCCTTGCGGTGAATCTATTAGCCGTTCTCACCGTTTCACTGCTCCATTGTAAATGAACATCAATACAGGAAATACCGCTGCGCCATCGGCAGCACGCTCGCCGGCTCGCAGGTCAGGTGGACGCCATCGGCGCGCACCTCGTAGGTCTCGGGATCGACCTCGACGTCGGGAGTCGCCGAATTGTGCACCATGCGGCTCTTGTCGATCGCGCGGATGCCGCGCGCCGGGAGCACTTGGCGTTCGATCCCGAGTTGCGTCGGTAGTCCGCGCTCGATCGCGACCGTCGGCAGAAACGTCACCGCCGTCGCCGTCAGCGCCTTGCCGTACGCGCCGTACATCGGCCGGTAATGTACCGGCTGCGGCGTCGGGATCGAGGCGTTGGGGTCGCCCATGAGTGCCGCGACGATCATCCCGCCGCGCAGGATCACATCGGGTTTCACCCCGAAGAAGGCCGGCGACCAAATCACGAGATCGGCCAGTTTCCCGACCTCGACCGAACCGATGTGCTCGGCCAACCCATGCGTCAACGCCGGGTTGATCGTGTATTTGGCCAGGTAGCGCTTGACCCGGAAATTGTCGTTGCGCTCGCTGTCCCCCGGCAACGACCCGCGCTGGCGCTTCATCTTGTCGGCGGTTTGCCACGTGCGGATCAGCACCTCGCCGCAGCGGCCCATCGCCTGGCTGTCGGACGACATCATGCTGAACGCGCCGAGGTCGTGCAGGATGTCCTCGGCGGCGATGGTCTCGCGGCGGATACGGCTCTCGGCGAACGCGACATCCTCGGGAATGCGCGGGTCGAGGTGGTGGCACACCATCAGCATGTCGAGATGCTCGTCGATGGTGTTGATCGTGTAGGGCCGCGTC
>Ga0182024_10005908_pt1 | contig 27134 bp, 22 predicted proteins | sample P32metaG_FD_120480 | JGI IMG/M metagenome (GOLD analysis project Ga0182024, IMG submission 120480) | Permafrost microbial communities from Stordalen Mire, Sweden - P3-2 metaG (Illumina Assembly) | ecosystem: Environmental > Terrestrial > Soil > Wetlands > Permafrost | place: Sweden: Stordalen...
AGCTCCTGTTCCCGGCGATCAACGTCAACGATTCGGTGACGAAGTCGAAGTTCGACAACCTCTACGGCTGCCGCCACTCGTTGATCGACGGCATCAATCGCGCCACCGACGTGATGATCGGCGGCAAGGCGGCGGTCGTATGCGGCTTCGGCGACGTCGGCAAGGGCTGCGCCGAATCGCTGCGCGGTCAGGGCGCGCGTGTGATCATCACCGAGATCGACCCGATCTGCGCGCTGCAGGCGGCGATGCAGGGCTACGAGGTGAGAACGCTCGAAGAAGTCATCGACAGCGCCGACATCTTCATCACGACGACGGGCAACAAGGACATCATCCGGGCCGAGGACATGGCCCGCATGAAGCATCAGGCGATCGTCGGCAACATCGGGCATTTCGACAACGAGATCGACATCGCCGGCCTCGCGCGGATCGCGGGCATCGAGCGCGTCAACATCAAGCCGCAGGTCGACAAGTGGGTCTTCTCCGACGGCCACGCGATCATCCTGCTCTCCGAGGGTCGCCTGCTGAACCTCGGCAATGCGACTGGGCACCCGAGCTTCGTGATGAGCAACTCGTTCTCCAACCAGACGATCGCCCAGATCGAGCTGTTCACCAAGAACGACGAGTACGAGAAGAGGGTCTACGTGCTGCCAAAGCACCTTGACGAGAAGGTCGCCCGCCTGCATCTGGAGGCGCTCGGGGTGAAGCTCACGCGGCTCACCGACGAACAGGCCGCCTACATCGGCGTCCCCGTCGGCGGCCCATACAAGTCCGACCACTACCGCTACTAGCCGCGTCCGCGCCCGATGAGAGCGATGGTCCTCGCCGCGGGCCTAGGCACGCGCCTGCGCCCGCTGACTTACGAGATAACCAAGCCAATGGTGCCGGTGCTCGACCGGCCGGTGATGGAGCACATCGTCGAGCTGCTCAGCAAGCACTCCTTCGAGCACGTGATCGCCAACCTGCACTACTTTCCACAGACGATCCGCGATTACTTCGGCGAGCGGATCTCCTACCACTACGAGCAGGAGCTGCTTGGCACCGCCGGTGGAGTGCGGGCCTGCGCGGACTTCTTCGGCGATGAGGCATTCTTGGTGATCTCCGGCGACGCGCTCACCGATATCGACCTCGGGGCGCTCGCCGCCAGGCACGCGCAGGCCGGCGGTATCGCGACGCTGGCCGTCAAGCAGGTGACGGACACCCGGGAGTACGGCGTCGTCCTGCATGACCGCGAGGGGCGTGTTACGGGCTTTCAGGAGAAGCCCGGACGTGACGAGGCGCTGTCGGATCTGGGCAACTGCGGCATCTACATGTTCGACCCGACGATCTTCGACTATTTCCCCGAGCGCCCGTTTGTCGACTGGGCCCAAGACGTGTTCCCGGCGCTGCTGGAGAACGATGTCCCGTTTCATATCCACGAGGTGCGTGAGTACTGGAATGACGTCGGCTCGCTAAGCGAGCTACGCGAGGGAACCTTCGACGCGCTCCGTGGCAACCTGCATTTGGAGATCGACGGCCAGCAGGTCAGCCCCGGGGTGATCGTCGTCGGCCCCTCGCCGCTGCGCGAGGACACTGACATCGAGGGTGCGGTGTGGATCGGCCACGACGTGCAGATCGGGGCCGGCGTACGCCTGATGGGGCCGCTCGTGCTTGGCGACGGCGCAAGGGTCGGCGACCGCGCGCAGCTTCGCAGCAGCATCGTCTTCCCCGGCACCGAGGTCGCGCGCGAGTCGATCCTTATCGGCGCGATCGCCGGGCACAGCGGCATCCTTCAGAGCTTGCGCCGACGGGCATAGAACGCGAAGGGGCCCGCCGAAGCGAGCCCCTCCACGGAAAGTGAGCGTGTGACAGTTGTCATAGTAGCGGCTCTCGCGCCCCTACGCAAGCACGCCTGCGGCACGCCTCTTTCGGAGGCGCTCGATCAGGCGAGCTCGTAGCGCTCGCGCCGCTGCTGCTCGCGCTCAGACTCCGTCAGCGCACGGGCGAACAGCACGACCAGGGCGATGCCCATCACAACCGACTGCTCGACCGCCATGATCAGCCCGGCGATCGACTGGTCATCTCCGGCCGACAGGCCCCAGAAGTGGGCGTGGTGGATGTAGTACGGGTAGAGCGCCGACGGCGCGAACGCGAGGCCCATGCCGAGCGCGCCGACGAACAGCTTGGTGGTGGCCATGTAGACGACGGGACCCATGCCGTGCAGGCGCATGCGCGCGCGGATCGGCGAAAGCAGGTGCCACCAGTAGAGCGCGCCGGCGAGCAGGAAGCTGACGTGCTCGAGCAGGTGAATGGCGGAATGACGCAGGGCGAAGTCGTAGGCCGCGGGGATGTGCCAGCCCCAGATCACGGCGACATACAACACGACCGCAAACGCCGGGTGAGCCAGAACGCGGGCGCGCCGCTCGAGCTCGCTGACGGCGCGCGTGACCGGCCGCAGGATGACCTTCGTGAAGCCGAGGATCGCGAGGATCGGCACGAGGTCCAGCAGCAGCATGTGCTGGATCATGTGCATGAAGAAGACCTGGTCGGCGAGCGCGTCGACGGGCGAGACGAGCGCGAGGAGAACGGTCAGCAATGCGCCGAGGAAGCACACCAGCCGCCAGACCGGCGCCTCGGCCTTCCGCCGCGTGGATCGCCCGCGGCGCACGCGCCGCCACCGGACGGCGTAGGCGGCGCCGGCGATCGCCACGCCGACGATCACGCCAGGCTCGAGCGTCCAGGACGCGTTGGGGCTCATGTGGTGCGGATTCTCCCACCACGTCGCGGCGGGCGAGGCGAGCTGCCCGGTCGATCAATCCAAGCCGGCCCCGCTCGCCTGTCCGGGCGGTCTGGACGAACGATGGACATCCGCTTGCACCCGGCGTAGCATCTGGGTAAGCGCCCAACAAACGCCGACCAAGGGAGCCTGTGATGCAGATCGACATCAAGGGTCGCAATGTTCCGGTCACCGACGCGATCCGCACGCACGCGGAACGTCGCCTGAACAAGGTCGCGCGGCAGGTCTCCGACCTGGCCCGCCTCGAGATAGAGATCTACAAGGAGCCCAACCCGCGCGTCGCCAACTGTCACGTGGCGGAGGCGACGCTGTATCTGAAGGGCGTGACGCTGCGCGCACGCGACGCTTCGCCGGAGATGCTCCACTCGCTGAACCTCATCGTCGACGAGCTGGCACGCCAGGTCAAGCGCCAGCGCGACAAACGGCGCCATCGTCGCGAGGCGCGCGCGGTCGCGATCGACCGCCGGCTGGCCGGCGAGGCTCGAGCCCTCGCGCCCGCCGCGTCCCAGCCGATGCCCTGACTTTGGGCGCAGCTCGCTGCGCCGAGCGCTCTTAGGCGTATCCGTCGTCACATCAAAAACGTCAGCCTCCAGCACATTTGGCGATTTGCCTGTAGGCGGCATCGGCGATCGCCCAAGGACGGTCGGCATGCGGCGGAGTAGGCGCGTGCCTCCGTCCGCCGGAGCCCCGCCGGGAGCTATCCTTGGCGAGATGCCCTCCTTGTTGGATCGCGCGCTGAACGCCGGCGAGGCGAAGAAGTTCAAGACATACCAGAGACGCGTCGCGCTGATCGGGGCGTTCGAGGCCGAGCTCGAGCACGATTCGGACGCTGAGCTACGCGAGCGGATGGACGCTCTGCGCGAGCGCGCGCGCGACGACGAGCCGCTCGATGCCCTGCTGCCCGAGTGTTTTGCGATCGTACGCGAGACTGGCAAGCGGACGATGGCTATGCGCCACTTCGACGTGCAGATGATCGGCGGGATGGCCCTGCACGACGGCCAGATCGCGGAGATGAAGACCGGCGAGGGCAAGACGCTGACGGCAACGCTGGCGGTCGTGCTCAACTCGCTCGCCGTGCGCGACGAGGAGTCCGGCGAGCGCAAGGGCGTCCATCTGGTCACCGTCAACGACTATCTCGCACGACGCGACGCGGAATGGATGAGTCCGATCTATGACGCGCTCGGCGTGACGGTGGGCGTCCTGCAGAACATGCAGCCCTATGAGCAGAAGCAGCATGCGTATGCGTGCGACGTCGTCTACGGGACGAACTCCGAGTTCGGCTTCGACTACCTGCGCGACAACATGGCCAAGGATCTCTCCGAAAAGGTCCAGCGCGGGCACTCGTTCGCGATCGTGGACGAGGTCGACAACATCCTGATCGACGAGGCGCGGACACCGCTGATCATCTCCGGAGCCCCCGAACAGGCGGCCGACCTGTACGTCAAGTTCGCGCGCCTGGCGCCGCAGATGGTCCTGGGCAAGACCCCCGAAGGCATGGATCCGCGCACCAAGAAGCAGTTCATGGCGGACTTCGACTTCGAGGTCGACGAGAAGCACAAGACGGTCTCGATCACCGAGCAGGGAGTCGCCAAGGCGGAGCGCTTCCTCGGCATCGACCACCTGTACCGTGCCGAGAACGGCCATCTCGTCAACCACCTGATCCAGTCGCTGCGCGCCGAGTCGCTTTACAAGCGGGACGTCGACTACGCGGTGATCGACGGTGAGGCGAAGATCATCGACGAGTTCACCGGGCGCATCCTCGACGGGCGGCGCTGGTCGGAGGGGCTGCACCAGGCCGTCGAGGCGAAGGAGGGGGTGCGCATCCAGGAGGAGAACCAGACGCTGGCGACGATCACCTACCAGAACTACTTCCGCCTCTACGACAAGCTCGCAGGCATGACCGGCACGGCGCTGACCGAGGCGACCGAGTTCATGAAGATCTACGAGCTGCCGGTCGTGCAGGTCCCGACGAACATGGCGATGATTCGCGCGGACCGCAACGACCAGATCTACAAGACCAAAGAGGGCAAGTGGAGCGCGGTCGTCACAGAGATCGGCGCGCGCCACGAGAACGGGCAACCGGTGCTCGTGGGGACGATCTCGGTGGAGGTCTCCGAGCTTCTCTCCGAGCGCCTGACCAAGCGCGGGATCGCGCACACTGTCCTGAACGCCAAGCCCGAGCACGCCGCCCGCGAGGCCGAGATCGTGGCCGAGGCCGGTCAGCCGGGGGCGGTCACGATCGCTACGAACATGGCCGGCCGTGGCGTGGACATCAAGCTGGGCGGAAACCCCGACCATCTCGTCCGTCTCGAGCTCGCGCGTCAGGGTGTCGACAGCTCCGACGCCGAGAACTACGAGCGCCGAATGAGCGAGCTGTTTCCGGACGTCGAGCGGACGGTGCAGGAGAGCCGCGAGCACGTGATGGCGGCTGGCGGCCTGTTCATCTGCGGCACCGAGCGCCACGAGTCGCGGCGCATCGACAATCAGCTGCGCGGACGCTCTGGGCGCCAGGGCGACATGGGAGAGAGCCGCTTCTTCCTATCGGCCGAGGACGACCTTGTGCGGCTGTTCGCGGGCGACCGCATCTACAAGATCCTCGACCGCCTCGGCGGCGTCGACGATGAGGGCAACGAGGAACCGATCGAGGCGGGGATGCTCTCCAAGCAGATCGAGAAAGCCCAGAAGAAGGTCGAGGAACAGAACTTCCTGATCAGAAAACGGGTCCTCGAGTACGACGACGTGATGAACGAGCAGCGTCGCGTCATCTACGCCTACCGCGACGACGTGCTGGAGGGGCAGAGCATCGGCGAGGAGGCGCGTCGGGAGGTGATCAGCGTGATCGAGCGCACGATCGACCAGTACACGCCCGGCGACTTCGTGGAGGACTGGGACCTCGACGGCCTATTCACGGCGCTGGCGCAGTTCTTCCCGCTCGACCTCGGCCCGGAGGAATTGAAGCGCGACAGCGCCGACCGCGCGTCCCTGACAGATCGCATCGGCGAGCTCGCGATGGAGCGCTACAACGCGCGCGAGCAAGCGCTGGGCGAGGAGCTGATGGGCGCGTTGGAGCGCTTCCTGCTGCTGCAGATCATCGACGAGCGCTGGCGCGAGCATCTGTTCGACATGGACTACCTGCGCGAGGGCATCCACCTGCGCGGCTTCGCCCAGATCGACCCGCTGGTCGCATACAAGAACGAAGCCTTCACACTGTTCGGCGACCTGATGAACAGCATCTGGACCGACTACGCGCGGATGATCTTCAACGTGCAGGTGAACGTCGAGGGCGAGAACGGCGGCGGAGCGCCGGTCCCGGCGTTCGCCGCCGCCGGCAGCTCGACCCGCGCCGGTCGTGTCTCCTACTCGGGCGGGACCAGTGCCGTCGGCGCCGGTGCGATTGCCGCCGCCGCCGCTGCCGGCGGCATGGCCGACGCTCAGGGCGCGGCGGGATACGCCGAGGGAGCGGCGCAGGAGGAAGCGATGCCCGTCGTCGAGCAGCGAGTCGTCGACGACGAGCACCAGGTTGGCCGCAACGACCCGTGTTGGTGCGGGAGCGGTAAGAAGTTCAAGAAGTGCCACGGCGCCTAGGACGGCCGTGGACACGGCGCGGAGCGTTGTCCTCCGTCGCTCGTGTGCAGAGCACACTTCGCTTCCTGCGTCCTAGCTCCACTTGGTCCACGACCCCCCTACGGGCACGACACGCGGCGGAGAGTCTTGGGTTTGACAAGCCCTTACGAACCGATCACGCGCGTGCCGGTGCTCACGTAGCGCGCAGCCGTTGATAGCGTGGAGACATGGCGACCACGGCACCGAGCGAGTCCACCCCGCAGCGCCTCGCTGCCATCCGTGAGCAGCTGAAGCTGCTCACGGACTATCTTTGACCCGGTTGCGCTGGGCGAGCGCGTGGCGGCGCTCGAGGACGAGATGGGGGCCGAGGGCTTCTGGGATGACTCCGAGCGCGCCGCCGCGGTGTCGGGCGAGCACTCGCGTGCGTCAAAGCGCCTGGAGTCGTTCGGGGCGCTCGAGCATGATGTCGAGGACCTCGACGGGCTGCTCGAGATGGCCGCGGAGGAAGAGTCGTTGCAGGGCGAGGTCGAGGAGCAGATCGCCTCGGTCGAGTCGCGCCTGGCGGCGCTCGAGGAGCAGCGGCTGTTCTCAGGGCGCTACGACTCGGGCGACGCGCTCGTGAGCGTGAATGCTGGGGCGGGGGGAACGGACGCGCAGGACTGGGCGGAGATGGTGCTGCGCATGGAGATGCGCTGGGCCGAGCGACGTGGCTTTCTCGTCGAGCTGCTGGACGTAAGCGCGGGGGAGGAAGCGGGCATCAAGTCGGCGACCTTCCGCGCGTCCGGCGAGAATGCGTATGGACTGTTCGGCGCCGAGCGGGGGGTGCATCGGCTCGTGCGCCTATCTCCGTTCGACTCGGCCCACAGGCGCCAGACGAGCTTTGCCGGAGTGGAGGTCGCACCGGTCGTCAAAGACACGGGGGAGATTGAGATCAACGAGGACGACCTGCAGATTGACACCTACCGAGCATCGGGCGCTGGCGGCCAGCACGTCAACAAGACCGACTCGGCGGTCCGCATCACGCACCGGCCGAGCGGGATCGTCGTGCAGTGCCAGAACGAGCGCTCGCAGTCCTCCAACCGCGCGACTGCGATGGCGATGCTGCGGGCCAAGCTCCTGCAGCGGCGCGAGCGTGAACGCGAGGAGGAGATCGCACGCGAGAAGGGGGAGGCGCAGGACGTCAACTTCGGATCGCAGATCCGCTCCTACGTGCTGCATCCCTACACGATGGTCAAGGACCACCGCACTGGGCAGGAGATGGGCGACGTTGAGCGTGTTCTCGACGGAGATCTCGATGGATTCGTCCGTTCCTACCTGCTCGCCACGGCGTCCTCAGGCGGGTAAGGGTGGAGGGTCTCACCGCGCTCGTGACGAGGGCGCTGGAAGAGGACATCGGGCCCGGCGACGTCACGACCGAAGCCACTGTCGACGCGGAGGCCGACGCGCGCGCGCTGATCACGCAGAAGGCGCCCGGGGCGATCTACGGCCTGCAGGCAGCAGCGACGGCGTTCGCGCTGCTCGACTCCGACGCATGCACCGAGAATCTCGTCCAGGAGGGCGTCTGGCGCGAGGAGGGGGGGCCCGTGATGTCCGTGCGGGGGCGGACGCGTGCTCTGCTCGGCGCCGAGCGCACAGCTCTGAACTTCCTCGCACATCTGTCCGGCGTCGCCACGATGGCCGCCCGCGCGGCTCGTGCCGTGGAGGGCACCGGCGCGAGGGTGCTCGATACGCGCAAGACGACCCCGGGGCTGCGCGCGCTGGAGAAGGCTGCGGTCGCGGCCGGCGGCGCCTGCAACCACCGCGCAGGCCTCTATGACGCGATCCTGATCAAGGAGAACCACATCGCCGCCGCCGGCGGTATCGCGCAAGCGGTCGCGCGCGCGCGCGCCGCGGCCCCCGCGCTGGCCGGCGCCCTCGAGGTCGAGGTGCGCGATGCGCAGGAGATCGAGCAGGCGCTCGCCGCCGGTGCGCCGCGCCTGTTGCTCGACAACATGGACGACGCCCAGCTGCGCGCCGTCGTCGACCAGGTCGCCGGCCGCGCCGAGCTCGAGGCCAGCGGCGGCGTCACGTTGCAAACGCTCCGGGCGCGCGCGCAGACCGGGGTAGAATGGGTGTCGATAGGCGCGCTCACCCACTCCGCGCCCGCCCTGGACCTGTCCTTGATCCTGGAGGTTGCGCAATGACGGTCTCCCCGACGCTTACCGCCGGCCGATCTTCGATCGGCGGTGATCGGACGGCGCACGGCGGTGATCGGACGGCGCAGGGAGTGGGGCGATGAACCTCCCGATGGCCTCCCCGCTGCCGATGGCCCCCTCGCAGCCGGCGCAGGGCGCGCTGTCAGCCGAGGAGATCGCCGCGCTCCACGCCGAGGTGCGGGCGCTCGCCGCAGAGCGCGGCGCGGTGATCCTCGCGCACAACTACCAGGTGCCTGAGGTGCAGGATGTCGCCGACTATGTCGGCGACTCGCTCGGCCTCTCGCGCCAGGCCGCGGCCGCCGCGGGCGAGACGATCGTCTTCTGCGGCGTTCACTTCATGGCCGAGACCGCGTCGATCCTGTGTCCCGAGAAGACCGTCCTGATCCCTGACCTCGACGCCGGCTGCTCGCTGGCCGCGTCGATCGACGCCGAGCAGCTCGCCGCGTGGAAGGCGCAGTATCCGGACGGCGTCGTCGTCATGTACGTCAACACGACGGCAGAGGTCAAGGCGCTGACCGACTACTGCTGCACGTCGGCCAATGCCGTCGAGGTCGTCCGCCACATATACGACACCCACGGGCCGGACACGGAGATCCTGTTCGGTCCCGACATGTGGCTCGGCGCCTACGTGGAGAAGCAGCTGGGGCGTCGTATGCACGTGTGGGACGGCGAGTGTCACGTCCACGCCGGCATCCGCCCGGCGGACATCGAAGCCACGCGTGCCGCCCACCCCGATGCCGACTTCCTGATCCACCCCGAGTGCGGTTGCTCCACCAGCGTGATGGAGTACGTCGCCGCCGGCGACGTCTCGAGCGAGGGCGTGCACATGCTCTCGACCGGCGGAATGCTCGAGTACGCCGAGCAGGCCGAGCGCAGATCGTCGGAGCAGTCGGGTGCCCCTGCCCGCCGCGAGGCGGTGGTCGCGACCGAGATCGGAATGCTCTACCCGCTCCAGATGGCGGCGCCCTCAGTCGACTTCATTCCCGCCAACGCCGAGGCGTCGTGCAAGTACATGAAGATGATCACCCTCCCTAAGCTCCGCGACGCGCTGCGCGACTTCAAGCACGAGGTGCGCGTGCCCGAGGAGATAGCGGTCCGGGCGCGGGTGCCGATCGACCGGATGGTCGCGATCGGCTGACTCGCTCAGATGCCACGAAGTGTCGTGGCCGGCTTCAGGAAGGTCCTACGAAGCTAGGAGCCCACGGGCATCCCATAGAAGGCCGCTCAGAACTCCTCGGCGGCGTGCGGGCCGACGCACGCGACCGCCAGGCTGTCCGCGACGCCCGCCGCGACGTCGCGGACCTCGTCATAGGTGACCGCGTCGAGGGCCGCGATCGCGGTGTCGGGGTCGATGTCCTCGCCGAACACGATCCGCTGGTTGGCGGCATAGCGGGCGACGGCGTTCGTGTTCTCGAACGCGAGCACCCGCCTGCCGGCTGCATAGGCGCGTGCCCGCTGCACCTCCTCCTCGGTCGGCCCCTGCTCGCGCAGCTCATCGACGATCTCGCGCATCCGCGTGTAGGCCTCCACGCACTTGGCTGACTCGAGCCCCGAGCCGAGCTGCAGGATCGGCACGTCGGCGAATGCGTGATCGACCGCGTACACCGAGTAGCAGAGCCCGCGCTTCTCGCGAATCTCCTCGAACAGCCTCGAACCCATCGAGCCGCCGAGCAGCGTCGAGTAGATCGTCAGCGCCGCGCGCTCGCGCACGTCCGCCACCGTCACGTCCGGCCGGTAGATCATCCGCAGGTGCGACTGGTTGGTGTCGCGCTCCTCGACCAGCGTCTGTGGCGCGAACTCCGGCGCCGGCTCATACGGCTCGGGCACCGACAGCGCGGGGAAGCGCGCGAAGCATTCGTCCAACTCCTTCTCCGCGGGGAGGTGATCGAGGTTGCCCACCAGGAACGCGCCGCCGCGCGCTCCTGCCCAGCGGCGCTCGCGGAAGGCGACGATCCCCTCCCGCGTGAAGCTCTTCAGGTTCTCCTCCGGGCCCAGCACCGTCCGGCCCAGCGGATGCTCGCCGAACGCAGCCTTGTCGATCAGATACTCGGCGACGGTCGCCGGCTGGTCGTAGGCACGGTTGATCTCCTGGATGACCACGCCGCGCTCGCGGTCGAGCTCCTCCGCGTCCAACCGCGGGCGCGCGACGAAGTCCGAGAGCAGGTCGATCGCCGCAGGAGCGCTCTCCGCGCGGACGGTGATGTGGAAGGCGACGACGTCGTGGCTGGTGTAGGCGTTCAATGCGCCTCCCAGCCGCTCGGCGGTCTCGTTGACGTCCTTGTACGTCGGATACTTCTCACCACCCTTGAACACGAGGTGCTCGAGAAAGTGGGCCATCCCATTCTCCTGCGGCCGCTCGTTACGCGCCCCGGCGTCAAACGCGACGAGCGCTGTCAGCGCGCGCGTCCCCGGCAGGGCGACTCGGTGGAGCTGTAGGTCGTTGATCGGGACCGTCGTCGTCTGGATGCTCGCCATCGCGCCGCCCACGATATCTGGCGGCGCCGCCCAGTCTGCGCCCGCCGGCGCGAGGAGACTGCAAATCCCATTGCATGCAGGCATTTTGCGCTGCAGTCGGACGTTGCCGCGGTAGCCTCCCGGGCCAATGTCAGCGACCGACACCCTAGCCCCACCGAGCAAGGATCGCCCACCGAGCAACGATCGCCGAATCCACGACGGGCCGCCGCCCGGGCGTGAGCGGCGCCGCGTCGAGCACTCTCGCGTCCGTCCCGCACGCGCGCCGCATCGCGACGATCGCGACACCGTAGTTGAGTTCCGCGGCGTCTCCAAGCTGTACGGTCCCGGCGGCATCGGTCTCGAGCGCGCGACGTTTGCCATTCGCCGCCAGGAGATGGTCTTCCTCGTCGGCCCGACCGGCTCGGGCAAGTCGACGATCATGCGCCTGCTGATCAAGGAGCTCGAACCGACCGAGGGCACGATCCGCGTCGCCGGGCGCAATCTCAACGGGATCGAACGCAGCAAGGTCCCGTACTACAGGCGCAACGTGGGCGTCGTATTCCAGGACTTCAAGCTGCTGCCGACGCGCACCGTCTATGAAAACATCGCCTATGCGCTCCAGGTGACAGGCACCCCTCGCAAGCAGATCCGCGCCATGCTCCCCGACATCCTGCGCCTCACGGGCCTGTCGACAAAGCTCCACAACTACCCCCACCAGCTCTCCGGCGGCGAGCAGCAGCGCGTCGCCGTCGCGCGCGCGTTCGCTCCTCACCCGCCGCTCTTGCTGGCTGACGAGCCGACGGGCAATCTCGACCCGGAGACCTCGATCGGGATCATGCAGCTGCTCTATCGCATCAACCGCGCAGGCACGACCGTGATCGTGGCGTCACACGACAACGAGATGGTCGACCGCATGCGCCGCCGCGTCATCGAGCTCAAGCGGGGACGCATCGTTCGCGATGAGGCCTCGGGTCTCTACGGCGCCCGCGAGGAGAACACCGACGAGCTGGGCGAGCGGTTACGCCGGGAGACCGCGAACGCTTCGCGCGGCGGCGTCCCTCCACGCGCGTATGCCGAGCACGCGTCGCTTCCGGCGTCCTCGGCCGTGCGCCACTCCTCACACGGCGCCCTGGACTAGGGCGATGAAGCCGGGCTTCTTCCTGAAAGAGGCGATCCGCTCGATGCGCCACAACGCCGTGCCCAGCGTCGCTGCGCTCGCCTCCGTGCTCGTCACGACGCTCGTCCTTGGCGTGTTCATTCCCGTCGTCGAGGCGACCAACGGCGCCGCCAACGACGTTCGTGGGCGCGTGCTCGTCGACGTCGATCTGACCACCGGCGCGACCGCCGCGGAAGTCGCGCGCGTGCGCGCAGAGCTGCAGCGCGCCCCGCACGTCAAGGGCGTCCAGTTCGTCTCAAAGCAGCAGGGATACGAACAGGAGCGCAAGCTCAACCCGCAGGCGTTCCAGCTGATCGGCTACAACCCGCTGCCGGACATCTTCCGCATAACCCCCGACCGGCCGGAGAGCTCGGGCACGCTGCGCGCCGAGCTGGACCAGTCCAGCCCGCTCGGCATTCGCCTAGTGACCGACCCCGCGATCGCCGCGGTCCAGAACCGCCAGGCGCAGACCGATCAAATCCTGTCGGCCACGCGCGTGATCAAGATCACGATGGCTCTGCTCGCCGCGCTGCTCGTGATCGCGTCGGTGCTGCTGATATCGAACACGACTCGCCTGTCGCTGTTCTCGCGCCGGCGCGAGGTCGAGGTGATGAAGCTCGTCGGCGCCACCGACTGGTTCATCCGCTGGCCGTTCGTGCTCGAGGGTCTGTTCCTGGGGGCGCTTGGTGGCGCGGGCGCGATCGGCCTGCTCGCGCTCGCGAAGGTCACGCTCGTCGATCCGCTCGCCAACACCGTCAAGCTGATCTCCCAGCCGGACATGATCGCCTTCCCGCTGCTCGTCGCCATCTTGATGGGCTGTGCGATCGCCGTCTCGGCCGCCGGCTCGGGCATTTCGCTGCGGCGCTTCTTGCGGGTCTGACGTCTACTCTGCGGAGGCATGTCCTCCCGTCGAGGAAACCCGCTCATCGCCGTGCTCGCGGTGGCGCTGCCGGCGCTGCTGATTCTCGGCATCTGGTTGGGGGGGCACCCCGAAGACCTGCCGGCGTTCGCGCGCAGCGCGTTCGTCTCCGATCATGCGACGAGGGTTGTCGACGAAGCGATCAACCGGATTGCCAGCGACTACTACCGCCCAGTCGCCAAGGGCGGGCTCGCCGACGCGTCGATCGCGGGCGCCGTCGCGAGCCTCGACGACCGCTTCTCCCACTACCTCACTCCCAAGGAATATCGCGAATTCAACCAACCGCCGAGCTTTACGGGCATCGGTGTCGCCGTCGACCCGAGCCACGGCGGGCTGCTGATCGCGCGCGTGTTCGACTCCTCGCCGGCCGCTCGCGCAATGCTCAAGGCGGGCGAGGAGATCGTGATGGTCAACGGACGCACGCTCGCCGGCCTGTCCGCGGATGCGGCAGCGGCGTTGATCAAGGGACCGCCTGGCACTGACGTCGAGCTGCGCGTACGCGAACGGCGCACCGGTCACACCATCGCGCACGTCGTCAAAATCACGCGCGCGACGATCTCCGAGCCCGTCGTCGCGTCGGCGACACACACGCTCCATGGAGTAAAGCTCGGGGTCGTCGCGCTCGCGACGTTCTCCCCCGGCGCCCACGGTGAAGTGCGCGAAGCCGTCGAACGCGAGCTGCACGGTGGCGCGCGCGGGATCGTGCTAGACCTGCGCGCCAACGGCGGCGGTCTGGTCGAAGAGGCTCGGCTGATCGCGAGCATCTTCATCGCCAAGGGCACGATCGTCAGCACGCGGGGGCGCGCGCAGCCGAACGAAGTGCTCACCGCGGCCGGCCAAGCGATCCCCAACTCGATCCCGGTCGTCGTGCTCGTCGACAGCGATACGGCCTCGGCCTCGGAGATCGTCACCGCAGCGCTCCAGGACCATCGCCGCGCGACCATCGTGGGGACCCACACGTTCGGCAAGGGCGTCTTCCAGGAGGAGCAGCCGCTCTCCAACGGCGGCGCGCTGGACATCACGGTCGGCGAGTACTTCACACCGAATGGGCGCAACCTCGGCGGCGGCGGCGTCAAGCAGGGCGCGGGCATCACGCCCGAAGTGCCCGTGCGCAGCGGCGTGGACACGCCGCACGGCCTAGCGGTTGCACTGAGCACGCTCGCCGGCAAAGTCAAGTGAGCGACCGGACGTCGGGGTCGCGCCGACCGGAGGGGCGGGCCGGCAGGCCGGACGCGCGCGTCGTGTGGCCGCCGCAGAGCCGCCAGAGCGCTCGCGCGGCGATCGACGCGCTGATGCGCGAACGCGGGCTCGCGCGAAGCTTCGACCGGAACGTCGAGCGCGCCGCAAAACGGGCACGTGACAGGGGGCCGGGCGTCCACAACGACTCGGGGGCTCGCCGCGATTTGACTGGCCTGCCGACGTTCACGGTCGACCCGCTCAGCGCGCGCGACTTCGACGACGCGCTCTCCGCCGAGTCCCTCGCCGGGGGGGCGGTCCGCGTGTGGGTCCACATCGCCGACGTCAGCGCATACGTCAAAGAGGGCTCGCTCCTCGACGTGGAGGCGCGCACGCGCGCCACGAGCGTGTACCTGCCGGGGGCGGTCGAGCCGATGCTGCCCGCGGCGCTGTCCAATGACCTGTGCTCGCTCGTGCCGGGGCGCGAGCGCCTCGCGGTGACCGCCGAGCTCGAGCTGCGCGGAGCCGAGGTCGCTCGCGCGGCGTTCTACCGCTCGGTCATCCGCTCCGACGAACGCCTCGACTATGAGCGCGTCGATCGTATCTTCGCGGGCCGCGAGCCCGCCGTCGACCCGTGGCGGGCGCCGCTGGCGGCCGCGCGCGAAGCCGCCGCGGAGTTGCAGCGACAGCGCGAGCAACGCGGTGCGCTCGTCGTCGACTCGGTGGAGCCCGAGTTCGTCTTTGACGAGCACGGCAACGTCGCCGAAATCCACGCCCGCGCGCAGACGGAGGCCCATCGCCTGATCGAGCATCTGATGATCGCCGCCAACGAGGCCGTCGCCGCCCTGCTGGAGCGGCGCGGCGTTCCCTGCCTGTATCGCGTTCACGAGCGCCCCGATCCCGAGAGCATCGCGCGGCTCGTCGCTCAGCTCGCCTCGCTCGGTGTCCCCACGCCGGCGACGCCGGAGCGCATGTCCACCGCTCAGGCGGCGGAGCTGGTGGGCGCGATCTCAAAGCTCGCCCACGAGCACGTGCGGCGTACCGGCCGCGGCCGGCTGGCCCTGAGCGCCCTTGTGCTGCGCTCGCTCAAGCAGGCCTACTACTCGCCGAAGAACCTTGGACACGCCGGCCTGCGCTCCTCGAGCTACTGCCACTTCACCTCGCCGATCCGCCGCTATCCCGACCTCGTCTGCCACCGCGCGCTGCTCTGTGCGGTCGGCGGCGGCGAGAGGGCCCCCCGAGCGGGCGAGCTCATGGAGCTGGGAGCCTGGTGCTCGCGACGCGAGCGCGACGCGATGACCATCGAGCGTGACGGTGACGACATCGCTCGCTGCTTTGCCCTGGAGCAGGCTCTCTACGATCGCGGCTGGGAGCAGACGTTCCGCGGCGAGGTGGTCGGGCTGATCTCGGCGGGCGCGTTCGTCGCGTTCGGGCGCTCGGGCGTCAATTCTTCCGCCAGCGGCTCGGGCGCAGCCGCCCCGCAGGACGCCGAGATGGGGCTGTGTGAGGGGATGCTCCCCGTGCGACGCATGCGCGTGGAGTCCTCTGATCGCGGGCACGGCGCCTCGCGGCCTGGGCCGGCCAGCGAGTGGTGGGAGATCAACGAGCTCGGCACGATCCTCCACGGAGAGCGGACCGGCGCGACGTTGCGCCTCGGCGATGAGATCGACATCGAAGTAGCGCGCGTGGATGCGCAGCGCGGCCGCGTGGATCTCCTCGCGGCCGTCGCGGATCCGCCAGGCGGCTAGGCTCGGCAGGCGATGGCAAAGGGAAAAGGCAAGCGCAAGATCGGCGCGGGCGACGTGGCGTCCAACCGCTACGCCTCCCACCGCTACGAGCTGCTCGAGCGACTGGAGTGCGGGATCGTGCTCGAGGGCACCGAGGTGAAGGCGCTACGCGCCTCAGGCGCCCAGCTGAAGGACGGCTACGCTGCGATCCGCGACGGCGAGCTGTGGCTGCACAGCATCCACATCCCCCCATACGGGCCGGCGGCGCGCGAAAACCACGAACCGGAGCGCGCGCGCAAGCTGCTCCTTCACCGACGCGAGCTGGACCGCATCGCCGCGCGCGCGAACGAGCGGGGGCTGACGCTCGTGCCGACGCGAATCTACTTCTCTGGCGCCCACGCCAAGGTCGAGATCGCGCTCGCGCGCGGCAAGGACCTGTACGACAAGCGCCAATCGCTGCGCGAGCGGGAGACCAAGCGCGACATGGAACGGGCAGTGCGGGAGGCTCGGCGTTAGAGCCGAGCGGGCGAGACTCGCTCGTCCGGGCACATCACCGGGCAGGTGCGCGCCAGCCAGGCTCTAGATCGAGCGGAAGCTGTGACCGGCGGAGGTGAGGATGTGCGTCTCGTGCATCCCGAACGCAAGCGCGACGATCAGCCCGATGTAGACGGCGCCGACGAGCAGCCGGTTGCGCGGCGAGACGCGGTAGTAGGCGGCCTGCTCCAGCGAGCGGGTCTTGCGCTGCTGCCAGCGGCGCCACGTCTCCATGCCACCGAACAGGATGATGATCAGCAGGATCGGGTTAGGGAAGATGAACACCATCGCGACCAGCGCGCCGAAGCCGACGAACCACAGCCACGGCGCCATCGCCGCCATCGCGCGGCCGCCGTCGAGCGGGACGACGGGCAGGAGGTTGAAGAGGTTGAGCAGGAAGCCGACGTAGGCGAGGGCCAGCAGGAACGAGCTGCCGGTGAGCGCGCCGAGAACGGCGACGGCGGCCGCGGCGAGGCTTCCGAGGATCGGTCCGGCCAAGCCTACGCGCGCCTCCGCGAGCGCATTGTCGCCGAGCGACTTGGAGAAGATCGCGGCGCCGAGGAACGGGATGAACATCGGCGTGCTCGCCTTGATCCCCTCACGGCGCAGCTGGATCACGTGGCCCATCTCGTGCAGGAACATCAGCAACACGAACCCCGCGGCGAACTGCCAGCCCCAGAAGAGGCTGTAGGCGGCGACGGACACGAGCGCCGTGCCCGAGGTGGTGAGCAGCTTGAGCTTCGGCAGCAACAGCAGGGCACCCTTGATCGCGGCGAAGAACTTCGCGATCGCGGCGCCGATGGCCGCCAAGATGCTGCCGATCCGCCTGCGCAGGTTGCGCACGGGCGCCGGCCGGCTCGCGGGCTCGCCGAAGGGGTTCTCACCGGGGCGCGCGACGGGCGACGATGGTGGCCCGCTTGGGATCGCCGGGGCGGCCGCAGGGATCGAAAGATCGCCGCTGTCCATAGCCCCATTGTGGCAGCACCGCTAAGCGTTGCCTAAGGGTTTGCGTGACGAGCGAGCCCCTGGATCGCGGTCGGTCGCCGGCGATCCCGCGTGGCGCGCGACGATTCGCCGCAGAGGTGAGCGTTTTTTTTCGGAACGTGCGGGGTGTCGCCCGCGACGGGGTTGCATTGGCGCGAGCAGCGAGCTACTTTGAATCCAGACGCGGAACCGAGCCGCAAAGAGCGAGGCCACTGAGGTGTGAGGCCGCGCCACCCGCGAAGAAAGGCCTTCGGGCCGGACCGATCGGGTTCCTCAAGCGGCCCGGGACCGCGTCGTTTTTTTTCTCTCTACCGAGCGGCGCCCGTTGCCGGACCCGGGCCTGCGTGCGGCCCGCGCGCCGCTACAATGGCAGGGCAGAAACATCCTCGGGGACGACAGGCTTCGACGTGGTCGGCTCGTGGGGATGGTGGCGAGTCGAGGTTCCGGGCGGCCTCGTAAAACCCCCGGAAAAACCATAAGTGCGGACCATCACGAGTTCGCCCTCGCCGCTTAGTCAATAGCTAAGCCGTGAGGTCTCGGGCCCCGCTCGCCTGCGGCGGGGAAGGCCGGGATCAGAAGCAGGCTCACCCGGTGCGGTCCGCCTCCGTCAAGCCGGGGAACCTCAAGGAGGCTGGTCCCCCGCAACCCCGCCGGCGAGGCGAGCGGAGGATGAGATCAGAGCGCCGGCTACGCTCGTAGAAGCCATTCTCACGCGATCGCGGACGCGGGTTCGATTCCCGCCGTCTCCACTTTTGATCGACAGGGGCGAAGTAGCGCGAACTTCGCACCCTCGCGGGATTCCGGGCTCGTCGGGGTGCGAAAAGGTCCGAAGAAAGATCTGCTCAGGATCTACACTGGTCGCCGCCGCTCGGGTCGTACGTCAGGTTGCGAACGGACGGCACGGCGAGCACGGCCACGGTGCCGAGGACGCCTAACGCCGCGGCCGCATAGAGCGTCGTTGAGATACCGAGCGCAATCCCTATGGGACCTGCTGCCGCCAGACCGATCGGGGTGATCGCGTATGAGCCAAGTGCGTCCCACGAGCTCACGCGCGAGAGCTCCTCGCCGGGGATCCGTCGCTGCACGACGGCGAACCACACCAGGTTGAAGAAGCTGATCGACATGCCGGAGATAACGGCGGCGGCAAGCAACGCGGGCAAGGGCGCCACGGCAGCAAGCAGGACCAGCAGCGGGGAGGTTCCGATCAGCGAGGTCACGAACATTGCGCGCAACGGGTACCGGGGGTTCCAACGCAGGCCGAGCGTTCCGCCGAGCGCCGCACCGATACCGGACGCGGTGCTGATCGCCGCCCATGCCCCCGGTCCGCCGAGCGAGGTACGAGCTATCTCAGGACCGAGCACCAAGTAAGGGCTGAAAGAGAGCGCGTTCGCCGCCATGAACTCCAGGGCGCTGACCCATAGCCAGGTCCGCGACCAGAACGCTCGCCAGCCGGCGCGCAGCTCGCTGAGGGTGCCTGTCCGGGCAGCTGGAACGACGGCCTGGACGCGCATGAGGGACAGGTATGCAGCGCTTACAAGGAAACTTCCCGCGTCAATCGCGAGGCCCCAGCCGGCGCCGAGCGTCGCCACGAGGACCCCGGCCAGCGCGGGACCGCCGACATTCGCGATGTTGCCGCTGACCGCGATCAACGCATTTGCCTGCTGCAGATCAGCAGCGGCGACGGTCTCTGGTAGCAAGGCCTGGGCGGCAGGTTTGAAGAACGCCTCGGCGGCGCCGTAAACCGCCTGAAGGGCAACGAGCTGCCAGACATGCGCGTTGCCGCTCACCAACAGGAGCGCGCTCGCGCCTTGCGCGCCCGCGCGAACCAGGTCTGAGGTGAGCATGACGGTCCGGCGGGGCAGCCTGTCCGACCATACGCCTCCCATCAGGAGGAACACCACCAACGGGACGGTCTGTGCCGCCAGCACCAGGCCGAGGTCCTTCACCGACCCCGTGAGATCGAGAACCGCGAACGCGAGAGCGACAGAGACGATTCGATCGCCTACTGCCGAGATCCCCTGGCCGAAAAAGAAGAGTCTGAACGAACGCTGTCCCCAGGCTCCCCCGCGCATCCAGCGAGGCTACCGGCGCGCCTCCGGTTCGGTCTACCTCACTGGGAGCCTCCAGCGGCCGGTTTGCAGGAGCTTCTCGAAGGCACTCTCGTTGACTCGCTTGGAGCAAAGGCTATTGCGCATTCGGCTTACGGCGTGCTCCGCGGATGCGACTGCGGGCTACCTCGAGAGATTCGATGTCGAGCGCGTCCTGCGGGCGTCCGGCAGCGCGCTTCATCTCGATGAGGTCCTCGAGCGATGCGATGCGTACGGAGGCTCCGTCGAGTTCCACGACGTCGGCGCGGCGACGAAGGGCTGCATAGCTGGGCGAGCCGGGCGGGTGGGCGAGGAGGTCGAGATTGCCATCGCGCGTGGTGAGCGTGAGCATCTCTGTGTGGTGCAGTGTGCGTGCGTCCGGTGTGAACGGCACCTCGTCCTCTACGCCTCTAAGCCTCGCGTTGAGCGAGACGAGGAGAGCGCCCAGGCGCTCGAGATTCGAGGTATTCGTGGCGTACGTGATGTCAAGATCGCGTGTGAAGCGTGGGCTGGCCTGGACTACGACCGCAACGCCGCCGATGACTACGAAGTCGACGTCGGCCTGCACGAGCGCCCCGATCAGGGCGGCGGGGCGGAAGTCAGGCCAGCTCGCCACGACCCATTTCACCTGCGCTCGTCAGCTGGCGAGCCTGCTCGTACATCGTTTCCAGGCCCTGCAGTCGCTCTGCCGGCTTGAGTTCGAGCTGCTGGCGGATCAGGCTTTCATCGACCGTCGCCCGGCGCGGGCGTGTGGCAACAACCAGCTCGACTCCCGCTCCTCGCAGGGCGCGATCCAGCGTGGCTAGGCGTGGGTTCGAGTCGGCTCGCTCGAGCTGTGCAACGGCCGCCTGGCTGATCGCTAGCCGCTTTGCGAGCTCGGCCTGCGTCAGTCCTGCGCGCCGTCGAGCGTCCGCGACCAGCTTGCCGGGGAGCGACGCGGCGCCTAGGTGGGGGACTGGGCTGGGTCTGGCTGCGTCCATTGGCACATTATAGCTAAAAGCTTATTTCCTCACTGCTTGCGCCAATTGCTCGCTCGGAGCGATGTTGCGCTCGGGGCTGCTCCCATGCCTGCGCAGGACGTACGTATCCAGTCGGCCACACAATTGCGCGATCACCCATTCCAGAGCCGATCTCGGCGTGGATTTCGGGCCCGCCGAACCCACCGTCTCCACTTTTTCGCGCTACGTCGACAACAGGCGAATGGACTACATGCGCTCCCTGTTCGGAGCCATCTGCGAGGACGACGACGATGTCGAGGCTCGCTGCCTGCTGGCCTTCTCGCTGTTCATCGGCGGCCATTTCGTCAGCGCCGATCACGGCGGGCGCAGCCGGGCGCAGGTGCTGGAGCTGGCCCTGGAGTGGCTCACCCGATAGAGCGAGCGGGAGTCAATGCAGCGTTGGCTAATCTCCCCTCGGGATGACGCGGCTGGGGCTCTTTTTGCGTCGTCGGCGACCCTCGCGTATTGCCAGCCTAGCTCCCGCGCTTGCTTACCGATCGCAGTTGTACTCGCATTGTGCGGACGCTCTATCGCAGATCGAGCGGCTGCGCCCGCACGATCGCGGGATTTGTGCAACGTACGATCCTCTCCACTAACGCGGAACGGGGCGAAGTAGACCGAACTTCGCTCCTTTGCCGTGGTTCGTCTCTTACGAAGCGGATTCGTGCCGCGTTTCGCACCGTCGAACCCACCGTCTCCATTTTCAGACGAGCGCAGCGAGCACGCTGACTTTCGCCCTTGCGGGCCCTGACGGCAGCGAGCACAGGCGGGCGGGGCGTGCGCCCTCCTCCCCGCAGCGGTACACTCGCCGCGCGCCAGGGAGCAAGCTATGCGGGCCGGGCGCGGAGGGCCCGCGGGGGGAGGAAGATGACGGTGTCCAGGATCTCTCGCCGACCCGGCGGCCGCAGGATTGCCGCCGCCATCTCGTTTCTCGCGATCGCCGCGCTAACCGCGCTCGGCGGCCAGGCGCTGGGGGCACGCGCACATCGCGCGGGCACCGCTCCCAGCCGCATACGGGTCTCGCCCGCTGACGCCGCACCTGCGGCGCCGATCCAGACCCCGGGCGCCCTCACCGAGTTCCCCGGCTGGGGCCCGTGCGATCCGAGTGGGTTCTGCTGGGACGCGGGCGAGCCCGCGCTCGCCGTCGGCCCGAGCTACATCATCGAGACCGTCAACACCGTTGCGACTGTCTACAACAAGTCCGGGACCAAACTCGCGCAGTATGACTTCAGCGAATTCTTTGGCCCCAAAGGGATCAGCTGCGGGGACCCGCGCGCGCTCTACATCGCGAGCATCGAACGCTATGCGTTCAGCTGCACCGGCTTCGGAACCGGGCCGATGCGCTTCGCGATCTCAAAGACGAGCAACCCGACGGGTGAATGGTACAAGTACGAAGCGCCCAATCCCGAAGCTCTCGATCAGGACAAGATCGTCGCGAGCAGCGACAAGTTCGTCATTGCGGGCAACGGTAGCAGCGCAGAAAACAGCGAGTGGATCTACGTCTACAACCTGTCCGAAGTCGCCGCCGGCGCGAGCAAACCGACGATCGTGAAGCTGCTCACGAAAAAGTCGAACCTATACGAGGCCGCCGTCGAGCAGAGCCCCACGAGCAACGTGTACCTCGTCGCCTCCTATCCCGGCGAGCCGCTCTACCTGGCGACCATCACCGGGACGCCCGCGGCAGGCAAAGTCGCTCTCAAAGAGACCGAGATCAAATCGACCGACTTCCCCGGCCCGATCGAACCGGCGGTGCCAGGTGGAGAGCTCGGCGGATCTGCCCTCGACGGCCGCATCTACGACGCCGTCTTTGAGACGGAGACCTCCGATAGCAAGTCGGTGATCGCCTATTCGAGCGCCCGCGAGTGCGGCACCCGCACCTGCATCACGGCCGGCAAGATCGACCTGTCGGGCTCAAAACCCGTGCTCTCCAGCTACACGTTGTCGGGCGAGCCGGGCTGGGACTACACCTACGGCGCCGTCGGCATGGACGCCGAAGGCACGATGTTCGAGTCCTACAGCCGCTCCAACGCGTCCACTGCACCCGGAGTTGGCGTGCTCGGCGCGGGCTTTGATGTGACGATCAAGACCGCCAGCGCGGGAGCCACCTCTTGTGAATCGGGGGAGGCTGAACCGTGCAACGAGCGCTGGGGCGACTACCTCAGTGCGACCATGGACCCGAGCGAACCGTCGAGCGTGTGGGTGAGCGGGATGTACCAGAACACCGACGGCCAGTTCGGATGGGGATCCTGGATCGCGAAGATCTCCCCGAACAGCTTCGAACTGCCCACCGCCACGACCGGCGCGGCCTCGTCAGAGACGACCATCTCCGCCAAGGTCGCGGGCACGGTCAACCCGAACGGCGTCGCGACGAAATACCACATCGACTACGGGCTGACCACAGGGTATGAAGCGGCAACGCCCGAAGGATCGGCGGGCTCGGGGACAAGCGCGGTGCCCGTCTCGGCGACGCTCACCGGGCTGCAACCCCTGACCACCTACCATTACCGCGTCGTCGCGACCACAGCGACCGGCAACGCCGTGGGCGTGGACAAAACGTTCAAGACCAAGGGCCCGACGATCAAAGCCGTCAAATTCACGGGCACGCCGAGCGAACCAATCTTGACCGTCACCGGCTCGAACTTCACGAGCCTGCCGGCCGGCGAACCCGCGTGCGGCGTGACTGAAAACGGCCGCACGTTCGGCAGCTCGCTGATTTTCACCGACAGCACGCGCGGCTGGACGGGCGGTCAGAGCGGCGACTGCATCGGGCTGGTGGTGAGCGCGAGCACGAGCACCGAAATCGTTTTCCACTTCGGTGCGAGCTACAAAGAATACGGCCAGGTCACGGGCGGGGACAGCTACACGCTGACAGTCGAGGGCGTCAAGAAGAAAGGGAAAGTCGCCTACACGTGACGCGCGCGCATGGCTCGTCCGCGCCTGCTTGCTTGACGCTGTACAGTCGATTCGCATTGCTTGGGCAATCGACCGCGCGAGCCGCGCGGGAAGGATCGAGAACAAATGGCGATAGGGATCTACTTTGCAAATGGCAAATTTCCACCGGACAAGTACGAGGAAGCACTGAGGCAGCTCGAGGCGGCTGGCGCGGGAGCACCCGAGGGACGCTCATACCACGTTGCTCTCGAGACGGACGGCGAGATCAATGTTTTCGACGTCTGGGAGTCGCAGGCAGCATTCGATGCTTTCGGGGCGACCCTCATGCCGATCTTGACCGGGCTCGGCGTCGATCCGGGCACGCCGATGGTGGCCCAGGTGCACAACGTGATCGAGGCCTGAGCGGCGCCCTCGAACGTCATCCCGGCCGAGAGGAGCTCTCGGCTGGCATGGCGTCGGGGTTTGGCCAGGTTAGGCCTTCTCGGCTGCCGGAGTGGGCGAGTTGCCTGAGCCTCGATGCCCGGGTGGCGGCTGCCTGACCACTAGCCCTCGCTCAGCGCGCATACGACCTCTCGTATCGCGCTGGCGTAACGATCGGTCGAAGCATCGTGTTTTCCATCGAACAGCTCCAGGATGTGCTCTATTCCAAGACGCGAGAGCTCGCGGGAAAGCTCCTGCGCGCCGAGATCCAGAAAGAACTCGTCCTGGCGGCCAGCGTCGAGGTATACCCGCTTCATGCCGCGCAACGCATCAGCATGGGTCTCTGCCATCCGCACCGGGTCGAGCTCTAGCCAGCGCGTCCAGATCTCTTGGATCGGACGGCCGGTCGCCACGTCGAACGGCATCAGCGCCTCGCCGGGGCGCTCGAGGTCGGGGGTATACGCACACGCAGTGCCGTACGCCGCGAAGAGAACGGCTGACTCCCGCCAGTTCGCGATTGAGATGCTCTCGCGGAACACGCTCCAGGAGCCGTCGAAGTTATCGCGCAGCTCGCGTGCCGCAACCGGGAACAGGGGCTGATAGCAACACTCGAACAGGGCATCGGCTGCATGCGAAGCGAGGGCCGCAAACACATCGGGCCTCAACATCGAGATCACCAGCGCGCCATAGCCTCCCGATGACTTGCCTGACACACCGCGCCGCTCGCGCACGGCAAGCGTAGGGTAGCGGGCGTCGACGAACGGGACAACCTCGTCGCAGACATAGTCCAGATAGCGGCCTGTACCTCCTGAATTCAAGAACTGCGAGGTCCCGCAAGACGTCCACGCATCGACGAACACGATCAGTGCGGGCGGGCAGCCGCCATCGGCGAACATCGCATCGAGTCGCTCGATCACCGTTGGCTCCGAGGGGGTCTGCGTGAGCCATTCCTCGAGCCGGCCGGCGAAGCCCTGCAGCAGATAGACCGCTGGCAGTCGCGGGTCCTGCTGCGTTTCGGCCTGCGGAGGACAGTAGACGTAGAGTGCTCGACGAGTTGAATCGCCGAGGGGGTTGGCCTCCAGAAGCTCCGAGTCGACCACGAGCCGGTCTAGACGACCAGCCAGCGGGTGGTCCCAAGGTGCCGACGCCGAACCCTCAACCTCACGCAAGCTCACTGCAGGCACGCTACCAACCGAGAGCGCCACTTCCGTGTCGTGCGAGCCCCCCAATGGGCAACGTGCCCCGCGCCCGGCCACGGCTGCGGGCTACCGCAAGCTCAGCGGCTTACGACTCGCCGAGCGCCAGCCGCCGTCGCGCGCTCCAACTAAAGGGACCCGCCTCCTCGAAGGCGGGTCCCCGTGCTGCTGATCGTGCTTTGCGCACTGTGCAGGGCCGCATGCGGCCCTGCACAGGCTCTCCTACTTTCCTTTGACAGGCTAAACCACCGAACTACGCTTTGATCTCTAGTTCTTCTCCAGAGTTCAGCGACGTGTTGAGGGTCTCAATCTGTCCAGCCTGAGCCCAGCCTAGGCTTCCGTAGCCGTCACTGGCTTCAGATTCCAGTACGTCCTTCCTTCCGTTTTCGAAGTTTTCCGGTTCCTGGTGTCCTTGTTCGTTTGAAAATTCGTGAGTTTCTGGATTTTCAATTTGTTTCTCGGTGTAGGTTTGGGTAAGTGTCGTGCCCATCGTATTGGCTGGTGCAATCGGCGAGATGATGGAGTCTCCACCGCCTTTGATTTCTTTTGCTCCTACCCGAATTACAAGGATCCCCACACCAGAGTTTTCCGTCCCGCAGACAAACTCCGCAAAGAGTCCTTTCTTTTCTTCTGGGGTAAGGGACAGGCCGACCGACGGGGTTGACGTGCCCTTGCCGGAAATGTATCCCAGCTTCCCCTTCAGCCCTCGGGTGACGATTTCACCTTCATTATACACATACTTATTGGGAGGCTTGTTTTCAAAGGCGCTCTCGCATGTGAAGCTCAGGAGAGAGAGTTTACATCCTTTGAAGGTGACTGACACTCCCGACACTTCTTTTGTCCCTGACAAGTTGCCTGTGGCGACCGTGGATTCGCAATCGACCGAGACTCCCTGCGTCGTTTGGAGTTCCGCTTTTGCCGAGGTCTGTACTGCGGTAAATGCCGTACTTGGGAGTTCGGACGTTCCTTTCACGAATTCGTATTCGCCGCCCGTTTTTTCGGTACAGTTGGCGTCGGCATATTTACCAGTTTTGTGTAGTTTACCTTTTATTTCCACCGGTGTTTTTACGCACTTCCCCCATTCCGGAAGTATCGCCGAAGCGGATGCGGCGGTCAGGGCGACGACCGCAACCGCGGCGACGATAGCCAGCCCTAGGATTCTGATGCGCTTCATGTGTCTCGTCCTCCTTTGATCCTGATTTAGAGTGGCCTCTGCCGACGCCCGGACGATCCTTGGACACAAGGAGAAGACTCGTCCTACGCCGGTTTTGGGTCCCCTTTTGTTGCGACAGTGCGCCGGTTCGGGACACTCGGTCCGAAACCGGAGCACGCTTGGAAGCCCGGCCTATATGCAGGGCCGATCGGGAAGCGACGCCAGCGCTCGCGGCGTGCCGGAGATGGATCCCGGCAGATCGCGCTGGCTCAGGGCCGAAGCAGGCGGTTGCAATGCGCTGGCGATCTTCGCCAGGGCAGTGACCGTCGGATCTTTCCGTGACCATGTGTCTGCGCTGCTTCCCTCTCGTTGTCCATCCCCCGACGGGCCCCTGCCTCTGCCCGACCGACGACGAGCTTCTGCCTGAACGACGGCATGATCTAATCAGAGCGTTCAGCCCGTGTCAAGGGGGGGGATCCGAATGGAGGGGATTTAGACGTCGAGCGGGAATGGTCGATCGCCGAGGCGGCGGAGGCCGCCGGGGTGAGCAGCCGGACCTGTTGGAGGTGCGTAGGGCGCTACAGCGCCGAGGATGATGACGGGCTGGTCGATCGCTGTTCGGTGCCGCGATCGCTCCCACACCGCACCGATCGCTGCAGCCGGCCGAGCCCGCGAATCGCTGCGAGCGCCAGCGGCCTGGCGAGCTGCTCCAGATCGACGTGAAGAAGCTCGGGCGCTCCCACGGCATCCAGGTGCAGCGCCTCATTACCGATAATGGTATAGGAGTGAAACCAAACGGTTTGGATTGAGAGTGCGATGAGTCCTCCCGGGAGCAGTTCCCTGCACGACCCCCGGGCAAGCGAGCTTCCACGCGCCGCCAGTAGCCTCCGAAGTCCGGTGACAGCG
>Ga0182024_10005909_pt1 | contig 27132 bp, 20 predicted proteins | sample P32metaG_FD_120480 | JGI IMG/M metagenome (GOLD analysis project Ga0182024, IMG submission 120480) | Permafrost microbial communities from Stordalen Mire, Sweden - P3-2 metaG (Illumina Assembly) | ecosystem: Environmental > Terrestrial > Soil > Wetlands > Permafrost | place: Sweden: Stordalen...
TCACAAGCAGACGCCTCGACCGCTTCAGCATCGACCACCATGGCAGACCGGGCAGGAGTCGAACCTGCGACACGCGTTTTGGAGACGCACACGTTCCCGTTACGCCACCGGTCTTCAGGCACGGAAACGAGAAGGGGACCGGCGCTTTGCCGGTCCCCTTCGTACGTCAGTATGACGCTCGGAGTACGAGCAAAAACGCCTAGCTGCTGACCTCGCGATTGGCCGAACCGCTCCACATCGCCGCGACATCTTCGTGCCGATAGCGCGTGACGATAAAGACCGGGAGGGTCGCTCCTGGTTTTGATGTCGAGTGCGCGGTTCTGCTCTGCGTTGACAGCATGACCCCTATCCTACAGGCATTTGCAAGAAAGTCAAGCGGCGTCAATCTGACAAACACGCACTCGCCGAAAGAAGCTCGAAGAACGCTGGACCATGGTTTCTCGCGGCGTTCAGTCCAGCAGACGTCGGTCGCGAATGGCTGTGGGGCGAGGGAGGCGAAGGGACCGGCATGATGATCCGGTCTTTGTTTCTCGCAATTCTGACTGCGGTCGCGTTGCCCGTGGCCGCCGTTGCGCAGGCTGTGCCGCATTGGAACGTCACCCTGCCAGCCGCTCCGGGGAAGAGCACGCAGAAAGTTACGCTTACATCGAGCACGCTGACGATCGATAGCGTGTTCTCGCAGGGCAGCGTTCACGAGGTCGTTCCCTTGAAATCGATCACGTCGATCACGAAGCCCTATCTCTACACAAATAAGAATTGGCTGATCGATTTGAAACTGAGCCCGAAGGCGACGCAAGTAAACACGCTTCCGTCGGTCAACAGTATCCAGACGAACCAGGTCGACGAAGTCTCGCTGCAGTTCCTTAACGAAGCCGACGCGGCAGCCGCGCGGGCATACCTGATGGCGCATCTCCACTAGGCCGGGGAGAGTCGTGTTCGGTGGGCGAACCGATCGCACGGTGGACTCGCCGCGGCGTCTGCGCGTTGCCGTCTTGCTGCTTACGAGCAGTCTGCTCGTCGCGTGCGCGCAACGCTACGGAACGGTTCCAATTCCAGGCGCCGTGACCGCAAGTGCCGGCACATTGGTGCTCTCGCCGGAGCCGCTGGAGCTGAGCTCCGACACCCCCGCCGACGATTTTACCGTGCAGAACGACACGCCGGGCTCGAACTATACGCCGAGCGCCGATCCGAGTTGCCAAACCGCATCGGGCGGCATCGCCGTCGCGGGCGACGGGCAGGCGCAAACGGACGTCGCATCTGCGCCGCTGATGTTTCTCGTGTATGCGTTCGGTACGCCGCCCGCAACCTGCGCGATCACCCTCACCGGTCCGAACGGGCAATTCGGCACCATCGACGTGACGGACGAAGTCGCAGCCGTCTCGTCCGCGCACCGGGCCACGCGTTCGGTCAGCCCGGGTGTTTTGCCGGGCACGCTGAGCTTCACGGCGTCAAATCAGGTGATGTCGCTGACAGCGACCGGCTTTACCGGTACGGCAACCGCGACTGCGACCTGTCCCGCCGGCCAAGGCGGCATCTCCGTCAACCCGAAGACGATCTCGGGCACGGGAACGATCGTCGTCGCGCCGTACGGACAGGGCTCGGTTCAGAAAACCTGCACCGTCACCATCGCCGACACGACCGGCAGTCATGTTGCGATTCCGGTGAGCCTCGCGATCGGAGCTCTGGCGCGCTTCTCGGTCGCGCCGAGCGTGGCGCAATTCGGCTGTGTCGGCTTCACGCTGCCCAAGCACTGTCAGACGAATCAGCCGGTCGTGCTCAGCGAAGCCGGGACCCCATCCTTCACGATCGCCGACGGCCCAAAGGTGAAACAGTCATGCGCAATCGTGTTCGACGGAGCAATGCGGATGCTGACCGGCGACGGAACCGTCGCCGCGCGCGAAGCCGGACCGACCGCATCCGTGACCTTCGACGGTCTGCTGCCGACACAAGGTCTCGATTGCAATAAGATCGTGCTGACCGACGGCGGCACTCCCTCCCAGCGCGTGACGATCGCGATCAGCAGCGTGCTGGGCGCGCCGCCGCCGACGCTCACGGCGGCCACGGCGCCTTCGTGCAGCCACACCGATTCGCGCGTCGCCGTTCCGACCGCACCGCACGGCATGTTCGTGTGGAATCCGTACATTGTCTCGAATACGGCGAGCGTCAAGGGCGCGTACGAGGCGGCGATGGAGTCCACGGTGATCGGAAATGACAAGACGCTGTGCGGCGTGAGCCTGGTCATACCGTGGGCCGACATCGAGCCGCAAAAAGTCACCGCCGCCAACGGCGGGACCTACAACTGGGGTTTTATCGTCCAAGAGGCGCGGCCGTACACCGCACACGGGCTGACGGTGAACCTGCTGTTCGAAGACGGGCCCGAGCGTGGTGCGAACAATCCGATAACGCCGTCGTGGGTGACTGCGGCCAACGGTGATAACGTGCCGATCGTGCAGTGCACGAACACGAACTCCGCGCCGCCGGTCGAGCCGCCGGCTCCAGATTACCTGAGCCCGGTGTTCGAAGCCGATTGGGAAGCCTTTATGGCGGCTGCAGTATACGAGTTCAGCGGCGCGGGACAAGCCGACGCGCCGGCGTCAAGCCCGCCCTTCGCGCAGTCGACCATCGCGCCGCATATCGGCTACATGCGGTTCGCGATCGGCTTCGGTGTCGAGGCGGAGGCCGGGCATTTGGATGAGGGCGACTGCATGACGCAATGGAAAACGCTGGCCGGCTACAGTTACGACAAGTGGGTGCAGCACGAGCGCAACATCGTGAACGCGATGGGCAGCCTCCGCACGGACAAGCAGCTCATGATCGCCCTCAATAGCATCCTTCCGGCACCGGCCTCGATCTATCAGCCTTCGGACGAGATCTCGTTCCTGGCGGCTTCCTACCATATCGGCTTCGGCACCGAGAATCTGGGTATCGCGGGCGTCGCGACGCCGAAGTCGGTCCCGGCCGCGTGCGATCCGACCAGCGAAGCGAAGCCCGATCTGTACTGGTGCCAAGCCTTCACGCGGCATCTGGGTGAGGTGCCGTTCGAGTTCCAACCGATCAACCCATCGACGAGCCTCACCTCCGACGGTAGCGTCTTGGACATCACGAACTTGCTGCTCTATGCGCTCGACAACAATACGCAGATTCTCGAAATGTATCCGCAGGAGTGGATGGCGGCCGACGTTCCGTCGTCCGACGTCTTCGTCAAATCCAAGCAGGCAAAGTATCAGGCGGCGCTCAGCGCGACCTCGCTCGTGTTGGGCGCGGCGCCCTAAGAAACGCGCGTGACGGGGCAAACGGGGATCTTTGCGCTCGGCGATGCGGCGCACGGCTTTTTCGAGTACACGTTGCGGGCAGGCGCGGACGCGGAGGCGCTGGTGCGCGCCGTCGCCGATCTGCGGCCGCCGCACACGACCGTCGGCGGGGTGAACCTGGTGGTCGGTTTTCGTCCCGAGTTGTGGCAGCGCGTCGATCCCGGGGATGCGCCGCCCGGCGTCACGGGCTTCAACGTGCCGCTCGTCGGCGTCGACGGCTACACGATGCCGGCGACCCAGGCCGATCTCTTTGTATGGCTCGCAGCGGCGGCGTACGACATCGTGTTCGATCTCGGGCTGGAGACGCGCGATGCATTGGCGCCGCTCGCGACGCTGACGCGCGAGTTCACCGGCTGGTCGTACCGGCACAGCCGCGATCTGACCGGCTTCGAGGACGGTACCGAAAATCCGAACCTCTACGAAGCGCCGGCAATCGCACTGATCGGCGCGGACGCTCCGGGCGCAGGCGGCAGCGTCCTGCTGTTCCAGCAATGGCGCCATGATACGGACGCTTTCCGCGCGCTCCCGCAGACGGCCCAAGAGCGCGTGATCGGGCGCACCAAACCGGACAGCATCGAACTCACCGGCGCCGCGATGCCGGCCGACTCGCACGTCTCGCGCACCAAAGTCGTGCGCGACGGGCGTGAGTTCGACATTTTCCGCCGCAACGTTCCCTACGGAACTATCAGCGACCACGGCACGCTGTTCGTCGGTTTCAGCGCCGATCAGGGGCGGATGCAGCGCATGCTGGAGCAGATGGCGGGTCTCGACGGCGGCCCGCGCGACGCGCTCACGCGTTACACCACCCCGCTCACGGGATCGTATTACTTCGTGCCCGCCATCGAGACGCTGGCGCGCTTCACGACGCCCGAAGACGACTAAGCGCCGCAGCACCACGTTTGATGGCCGCCGACGCGGCTTTAGGCTGCTGTAGCCGGCGGGGCCGGTATCGCTGCGACGTCTATGGTGATGTCGATATCTTCGCCGATCGCCACACCGCCGGCCTCGAGCGCCTGGTTCCAGGTCAGGCCGAAGTCCTTGCGGTTGATTTTGGTCGTACCTTCGTAGCCGACCCGATCGTTGCCCCAGGGGTCTTTGCCCGCGCCGCTCAGGCTGGCGTTGAGCGTGACTTCGCGTTTGGTTCCGTGAATTTCGAGCTGTCCGGTAACGACGAAGGCATCGCTGCCCTTCGGCGTGACGGACGTACTGACGAAGGTCAGGCTGGGGTAGTGTTCGACGTCTAGGAAATCTGCCGAACGGAGATGCCCGTCGCGCTGCGGCTCGCGCGTATTGACCGACGTGGCGTCGACGGTCACGGTGATCGAGCGCGGAATGTTGCTATCGGCAGGGAGTTCGATCGTACCGGACAGCTTGTCGAAGGTCCCGCGGACTTTCGAGATCATCAGGTGGCGCACGGAAAAGTGCACGCTGGAATGGGCGAGGTCGATGGCGTAGGTTCGCGTCGATGCGGTAGCGGTCATGGTGGTGAGGAGTTCCTTTGTGATGCGAGGGTTTGGGTGACGGAAGCGTTCATCCGAATTGGTAACCGGAGATCGGGGTGCCCCAGATGCGATCGTGGAAGGTGCGCGCGCCCGGGTCCGACGGCGCGGCGCCGGCCGCGACCATCAGGGGCAGCAGATGCTCTTCGCGCGGATGAGCGAGCCGCGCGCTGGGAGCCCGTTCCCAAGCCGACAGCCGCGCCTGCCGTGCGTCGCCGTCTGTGGTCAGCGTCTCATGCAGCCAAGTGTCGAACGATTCGGCACCGGGAGAAGCGCCGGGCCGCATGAAGGCACCCAGATTGTGGTAGCTCATCCCGCTGCCGACCAGAAGCACGCCTTCGTGCCGCAGCGGTTCCAGCGCACGGCCGATCGCGAGATGTGCTGCCGGGTCGAGCCCTTCGACGAGCGACAACTGCACGATCGGGATGTCGGCGTTCGGCGCAACGAGCAGAAACGGGACGAACACGCCGTGATCGAAGCCCCGCTGTTCGTCGGCTGCGGCCGGAATGCCGGCGCCGCGAAGTAAGCTCTGCACACGCGCTGCAACTTCCGGTGCACCCGGCGCGGCGTACCGCAGCGCGTACGTATGCGCCGGAAAACCCGAGTAGTCGTAGATCAGCGGTGGATCGGCTCGCGCGGTGACGGTTGGGCGGGGGGCTTCCCAATGAGCCGAAACGACCACGATCGCCCGCGGCGCTGCGGGCAGCGAAGCGGCGATCCCGCGCAGCCACGCGGCCAGCGGGTCCCATGCCCCCGCAAGCCCTGGCGGCCAGTCCATGAAGAAGCACGGACCGCCGCCGTGCGGCAGATAGAGCGTCGGCAGCGGGGTCCCGGATTTGCGGAAAAGCGACACATGCGGTATACTACGCCCTAAATGGTCCGAAAGATAGTAGTGACCAAAATGTCACCTAAGTACCTATTTGTCACCATGGACTGCCGATGAGCTCGGAGACGCGCCTGACCTGCCCGGTCAATCGTGCCGTTGCGGCGCTGGCCGACAAATGGAAGATCTTGCTGATCCTTACGCTGCAAGAGCGCACCTGGCGTTTCGGCGAGCTGCTTGGGTCGCTCAATGGGATCGCACCGAAGGTGATGGCGCGGCAGTTGCGGAGTCTCGAGGCCGACGGTCTGGTCCTGCGCACGGCCTATGCCCAGGTGCCGCCGCGGGTGGAGTACTCCTTGACGCGATCGGGTCGCACGCTGTTGCCGATATTGAACGCTCTGCAACAATGGGTCACGGAGAACGCAGATCAACTGTCGCCGAAAATCACCGGCGACGCGCATGCGCTCGTCGCCGATGACGAGGGCGGCGCGCAGCGAGCAGTCGCTTCGTAACGACGCCGCTTCACCCGCGCGAATCCAGGAATCCCCGCGCATACGGCGGTACCCTGCCAGCGAGGTACCTGCCGTAGACCGCAGCCCAGGTTTGCCGTGAGCACTGACCCGGACGAGTCGGGACTCGCGTCGCTCGTCGAACTGATCCGCCGCATCCCCGACCTGTATTTTCAGTCGTGGGATGCGATTGCTATTTACCGGCTCGACGGCACGCTCGTCAGCGGAAACAAGATCGCGCGCGCACTCTCCGGTGACGTCGACCTCGCGGGCAGTAATTACTTGGCGCACATGGACCCGCAAGAACGTGCAACGGCGCTGCGCGAGTTCGGCGAGGTCGTCCGAACCGGCAAGCCCATTACCGGCGAGAGCGTCTTCTCGATGCCGAACGGCGTGAAGCTGAACGTCGAGATTCTGCTGATGCCGGCGCACCTCGACGGCGTCATGGTCGCGATCTACGGGGTCGCGCGCGACGTGACCCCACGCAAGCAGTTCGAGCGCGAGATGCATCAGAGCCAGCAGCGCCTCCTCACGCTGTTCGAAAACCATCCCGACTCGATCTCGGTGGTCGATGTCGAAGGACGCTATCAGATGGTGAACCGGGCCGCGGAGGCCCTTTCCGGCTTTTCGGCCGCCGAGTACCGCGGCAAGACGACCGCCGAATTGTTCGATCCGGCGAATCAGCAGCGGTTCGAATTCTTGCGCAACGCCATTCGCGAAGGCCGCTCCATCGATTACGAAACCTCGGTCGTCCGCGGGAACGACGGCGCTCTTGCCATCGAGGGCACGACGATTCCGATCCGCGTCGACGGGGTGCTGCAAGGAGCGTTCAACGTCGTCAAAGATGTGACCGCGAAGCGCCACTACGAAGCGCAGCTGATCCGTGACGGCGAGCGCATGCGGCATCTGTATCAGATCGCTTCGTCGACCGGGACGACTGCGCGCCAACGCATCGACCGCGCGTTGCGCGACGGCATGGTGCAGCTCAACGCCGACTTCGCCTACGTGGCGCGGTTGCGGGACGGCATGGTCAACATCGATCACAGCGTCGGCGACCCGGGTTTCGAACCGCGGACCACGGCCCCCGTCGAAGAGACGCTCCTGCGGCTCGTCGTTGCGACCGATGAGCCGCTAGTGGTTAGCGACTTGACCGTCCCGCCCTGGAACGAGGACGTCTCGCGACGCCACGAGAGCTGGACCGGCTTCGCCGCCGTCGCTCTCCATGTTGCCGGCCGGCCCTACGGCGTTGCCGGCTTCGCCACTCGGGCGCGCCGGCTCTCACTGGAGGGTACCGATCGGGAGTACATCGCGGCGATCGGCGCGCTGATCGCCTCCGCGATCGAGCGCGATCTGCAATATCAGCGCCTGACCGATTTGGCACATCAAGATCCTCTGACCGGGCTTCCGAATCGCGCGCTTCTGCTCGACCGCATCGACCAAACGCTGCTGCAAAGCCGCCGCTACAAGCGGTCTTTCGCGCTGCACTTTCTCGACTTTGACGATTTCAAGCAAGTCAACGATCAATTCGGGCACGCGGCCGGCGACGAGCTGCTCATCAAAGCTGCCGCCGCAATGGCAAAAGTGCTCCGTGAGAGCGACACGCTGGCCCGTGTCGGCGGCGACGAATTCGTGGTGCTGCAGCCGGAGATCACCAACGTCGAGGATGCCGAAATGATCCGGCAGCGTTTGTGCGCGTCGGTCGAAGAACCGTTTCCGCTCGAAAAGACGACCGTTCGCATCGGCGTGAGTGCGGGCACGGCCGTCTTCCCGTCGGACGGGACGAACGCGGCGATGCTGCTCGAAGCGGCCGATCAAGCGCTGTACCGTGACAAGGCCGCCAAGAAAGCAGGCGACGACGCCGGCGAAACCGAGCGCGTCACGTCCGCCATCGGCGTAACCAGCTATGCCAGCTTGCACCATCTGATCTGTGCTTGCGGCCACACGGCCTTTTCTCACGGCGCCCGGGGCTGCCGCGTTCCGGAGCGGATCGACGGGCGTTTGCGAAACTGCCCTTGCGTCAAGACGCTCGAGCAGATCTACGCCGCGAGCGCTCACCCGCGCCGGCGCAAAGGCGAAACGAACGCGCCGCTCGTCGGCATCTAGCACGTTGGTCGTGCCCGCGGGGCGCTAGGCTACGGCTCGGCCCCGTGCGAGCCCTTCGAAGCGCGACAGCGCCGACGCGACGACCTGATCCATATTGTAGTAGCGGTATTCGGCCAGCCGGCCCACGAACGTCACGGCCCGCTGGGCCGCGGCCAGCACCGCGTATTTGCGGTACAGCTCGCGATTGTCAGGCCGCGGGATCGGGTAGTACGGCTCGCCGTCCGCCGTCGGGTACTCACGAGAAAGGATGGTCCGCGGATGCGATTGACCGGTGAGGTGCTTGTACTCGGTCGACCGGGTGAACGGAACGTCGAACGAAGGTTCGTTGATGCAGCCGACCGGCTGTGCCCACGCAACGTCCCGGATTTCGAACTCGATCCGCAGCGAACGATACGGCAGAGGTCCGAACTTCCAGCCGAAGTATTCGTCGATCGGACCGGTGTAGATCAGGTGGTTGAATTGGACGCGATCTGCGATCGTCGCGAAATCACATCCGAGCTCGACCTCGATGTTGGGATGCGCGAGCATCGCTGCAATCATCGCGGTGAAGCCGCCCGCCGGAATCGCCTGAAAGGCGTCGGTGAAGTAGCGGTCGTCATCGCCGGTGCGGGTCGGAATGCGGCCGCACACCGACGCGTCGAGTTCCGACGGATCGAGGCCCCACTGCTTGCGCGTATAGCCGCGGAAGAACGTCTCGTATAACTCGCGGCCGACCCGCGAGAGGATCAGGTCTTCGGAGGTACGGATGTGCGCGCGACGCTCGGCCCGGGCGGCAAGAAACTGCGCCGCGCCGGCTTCGTCGAGGTTGGTCGCGTACAGGGCATTGATCGTCGCGCGGTTGATCGGGATCGGGACCAGGCGCTCACCGAGGCGCGCGAGGACGCGGTGTTCGTAGGGCCGCCAGGCCGTGAAGGCGCTCAGGTAGTCGGCCACCGCCGAACTGTTGGTGTGGAAAATATGCGGTCCGTACTGGTGGTACCGCAGGCCCTCGGCGGTGACGGGATCATAGGCGTTTCCGGCTATGTGCGGCCGCTTGTCGACGACGAGCACGCGCGCGTCGAGCTGACCGGCGAGCCGCTCCGCCATCGTGCTGCCCGCCAGCCCTGCACCGACGACCAGGTAGTCGTACGCCAAATCGTTTTTGCCCGTTCTTGCCGAGGCCAGTAGGAGATCGAGCTTCGGGGTACTGGATAACTACCCGCGACGGCCAGACCGCGGAGCTACCTTGGTCGTCGCACGAGGGAGGCCTCCAACGATGAGCCGTGCATTCATGAAGGAACGCGACGACCTGGCGGAACCCGCGCTGGTCGTCGAACGGGTCGGCCCGGTGCAGGTCACGGCTGCCGGACTGGCCGCACTGCGCGCCCAGTTCGAAGCTGCCGCCGGCGATGCCGAACGCGCACGCCTGGCCCGCGTGCTGGAGGAGGCCCAGGTCGTCGGACCGCCCGACGATCGCAGCACGGTTGGGTTCGGCGCGACCGTCAGTGTCGACGGTGCGGCCCCGAGCCGGCGGACCTTCACGCTGGTCGGCGATGTCGAAGCCGATCCGGCCGCAGGCCGGATCGGCATGGGCTCGCCGCTGGCCGAAGCGCTGCTCGGCCATCGCGTCGGCGAAACGGTCGTGTGGCACCGGCCGGCCGGCGATCGCACGCTGATCATCCGGGGGATCGCGTACTGAGGCCAGCGGCGTGAGCGACGCCGTTCCGGCGTTCGCCGAAGGGACGGCACTCCCGACCGACGCCGCAGTAGCGGTGATCGGTGCCGGCACCATGGGCGCGGGTATCGCGCGCGTCGCGGCTGCCGCCGGGCATCCGGTCCTGCTCTACGACGCGCGCGAAGGCGCGGCGCGCGATGCGGTGGTCAGCATGACCGCCGACCTGTCGCGGCAGGTCGAGCGGGGCAAGCTCTCGCGCGACGCAGCCGCTGCGCTGACCGGCCGCATTTGCGTGCTCGCGACGCTCGCCGAGGCGGCACCGGCCCGGCTGGTCATCGAAGCGATCGTCGAAGAACTCTCGGCCAAGCGCGCGCTCTTCCGTGAACTCGAGGAAATCGTCGCCGCCGACGCCGTCCTCGCGACCAACACGTCATCGCTCTCGGTCACCGCGCTGGCCGGCGGTCTGCGCCGTCCCGAGCGCTGCGTCGGCATCCACTTCTTCAACCCCGCGCCGCTGATGAAACTGGTCGAAATCGTGCGGCCGCTCACGGCGTCGGAGGCCGTCGTACAGACCGCGTTTCGCACCGCGCAAGCGTGGGGAAAACGCGCCCTGATCGTTCCCTCGACGCCGGGATTCATCGTCAATCGCGTGGCGCGTCCGTTCTACGCCGAAGCATTGCGAACGCTTGCGGCACCGGCCGGCGTTGCGGACGTCGACGCGGCGCTGACCGAATCGGGCGGCTTCCGCATGGGCCCGTTCGGGGTGATGGACCTGATCGGGAACGATGTCAACGCCGCCGTGACGCGCTCGGTATTCGACGCGTTCGCGTTCGAACGCCGTTTTGCACCCTCGCTCGCGCAGCAGGCGCTGGTCGACGCCGGCTGGCTGGGCCGCAAGAGCGGTCGCGGGTTCTATGACTACGCGCCGGGAGCGCTGCCGCCGGCCGCGCGCGATGCCGCCGCCGGACCGCGGCCGTCGCGCATCGTCGTGCACGGCGATCTCGGCATGGCTTCACCGCTGTGCGACCTCGCCGCCGCGCGCGGCGTCACGCTGCAGCGCGTCGATGCACTCGAGCCGTCGATCGACGTCGACGGCGTCGCCCTGCGGCTGACCGACGGCGCGCTGGCCGCCGAGCACAGCCGCGTCCGCCCGACCGTGCTGTTCGATCTGGCGCTCGACTACGCGGCCTGCACGCGCATCGTGATCGGTTCCGCCACCGGCGACGGCGACGCTGCGGCGGCCGCCGCGGGGTTCTTCCAAACGCTCGGCAAACGCGTCTCGATTCTGCCGGACTTTCCCGGGCTGATCGTGATGCGCACGGTGGCGGCCCTGGCAAACGAGGCCGCCGGCATGCTCGCCGAAGGTGTATCCGATGATGCGATCGATCTCGCCATGACCCTCGGGACGAACTATCCGCTCGGTCCCGTCAGCTGGGCGCGCCGCATCGGCTGGGAACGCCTGCTGACCGTGCTGGAAAACCTGAGTCGCGTGCTCGGCGCCGAGCGCTATCAGCCGTCGCTGATGCTGCGGCGTTTCGCGCTCGCACGCCCTCCGAGCGCCGCATGAGCACGGTGGAAGCGGTGCAGCTCGAAGAGCGCCCGCTGCGCGACGCGGTGCGCAACGTGTGCGCCGCATTCGGAGATGCGTACTGGCGCGACCTCGACCGCGCGCGGGCCTACCCCGACCGCTTCGTCGCCGCGCTGACCGAGGCGGGTTTTCTCGGTGCGCTGATCCCCGAAGAGTACGGGGGCGCCGGTCTGGGACTCGACGCCGCCGCGCTGATCCTCGAAGAGATCAACCGGTCGGGCGGCAATGCGGCGGTCTGCCATGCCCAGATGTATACGATGGGGACCTTGCTGCGGCACGGCAGCGCGGCGCAGAAAGCAATGTATCTGCCGCAGATCGCGAGCGGTGCGCTGCGGCTGCAGGCGTTCGGCGTCACCGAACCGACCGCGGGAACCGACACCACCAAGATCCGCACGACCGCCGTGCGGTACGGCGACGTCTATCGGGTCGACGGACAGAAAGTCTGGATCTCCCGTGCCGAGCACTCCGACCTGATGATCCTGCTGGCCCGCACGACGCCGATCGAGCAGGTACGGAAGAAGAGTGACGGGCTCAGCGTGTTTCTGGTCGACATGCGCGCCGCGGTCGGTCACGGACTGACCATTCGCCCGATCGAGACGATGATAAATCACGCCACGACCGAGCTGTTCTTCGACGGGCTCGAGGTGCCGGCGGAGAACCTGATCGGCGACGAAGGGCGCGGCTTCCGGTACATCCTGGACGGGATGAACGCCGAACGCATCCTGATCGCGGCCGAATGCGTCGGCGATGGCCGTTGGTTCATCGAACGCGGAACGCGCTACGCGCGCGAGCGGGAAGTCTTCGGCCGGCCGATCGGCGCGAACCAAGGGATCGCGTTCCCGCTCGCCCGCGCGAACGTCAACGTCGAGGCCGCCGACCTGATGCGGCGCCATGCGACGGCCAAGTTCATGGCCCACGAACCATGCGGCGCCGAAGCCAACATGGCGAAATTGCTGGCCGCCGACGCGTCGTGGGAAGCGGCGAACGTGTGTCTGCAGACGCACGGCGGGTACGGTTTTGCCACCGAGTACGACATCGAACGGAAGTTTCGCGAGACGCGCCTCTATCAGGTCGCCCCGATCTCGACCAACCTGATCCTCAGCTACGTTGCGGAGCACGTCCTCGGGCTGCCGCGTTCGTATTAGTCAGACGTGCGCGGGCTCGTGCATCGTCGCGCGCGGCCCGATTGCGCGCTGGTACTGCGGCGGCCATGGCGCTTCGGCGCCGAGCGTGCGCGCCGCGAACAGCGGCCAGTAGGGATCGCGCAGCAGTTCGCGCGCCAGGAAGACCAGATCGGCGCGTCCGCCGGCAACGATCGCCTCGGCATCGACCGGTTCGGCGATCATGCCGACCGCGCCGGTCGCAATGCCGGCTTCGCGTCGAATCCGCTCGGCGAACGCCGTCTGATACAGCGGCCCGATGGGAATCGTGCCCACCGGCACCGGCACCGCGCCGCCCGAGCTGACGTCGATGAGGTCGGCACCGTCGTCAATCAGCGCGCCGGCCAGCGCGACCGACGAGTCGAGATCCCAGCCGCCGGCAACGTAGTCGGTCGCCGAGATGCGGACGAACAGCGGCAGCTGCTCCGGCCACACGCTCCGCACGGCGCGCACGACTTCGCGCACCAAGCGAATGCGATTCTCGAACGAGCCGCCCCAGCGATCGCTGCGCCGGTTGACGAGCGGCGAAAGAAACTGATGCAGCAGGTAGCCGTGCGCCGAGTGAATCTCGATCACGCTTCCGCCGGCGTCCCGCGTGCGGCGCGCCGCATCCGCAAACGCGCGCACGATCGCGGCGATGCCTGCCTCATCGAGCGCGGTTGGGATCGGGTAGCTGGGGTCGAACGGCTCCGTCGTGGAGGAGACCGGTGTCCAGCCGCCCGTTTCCACGGCACCGCTGCCTTCCCACGGCCGCTTCGTCGACGCTTTTCGTCCAGCGTGCGCCAACTGCGTCCCGAACGCCGCTCCACGCTCACCGCAGAAGCGCGCGATGCGCGCCAGCTGCTCGATGTGCGCGTCTTTCCAGATGCCGAGATCGTGCGGCGAAATGCGGCCCTCGGCGGTGACGGCAATCGCTTCCGTCAATACGAGTCCGGCGCCGCCGACCGCGCGGCTGCCGAGGTGGACGACATGCCAATCGTTCGCGAAGCCGTCGTCCGACGAGTACTCGCACATCGGCGAAACCGCGACGCGATTGCGCAGCGTGAGGTCGCGCAAGGCGAGCGGTGAGAAGAGCTCAGACATCGCTGTTAGCAAGGCGTCAGTCGGGAACGGGGTTGCGCCGAGGCACCCCGGTCCCGTGCCGCGAACCGCCGGTCGGTGAACGTTCCGAGCTCGGTCTTGCAGCTGCGGCGGCGGCATGACGGTGCTTGACTCCCGCGCGATCGAAAACATCGCGAGCGCGCCCGCGACGGCTGGGGACCGCCGCTGGGCGGCGGGGGTGGCCGCGGCCGTCCTGGCGATGTTCGCGCTGTCGATCCCGTTCGCGCGTCTGGCGCTGGGGCAGATCCCGTCGTTCTTACCGACCGTCGACGGCGCCGCGATCGTCGCGCTGGTGCTGGTCGCGGTTCTCCTCTACGTCCAGTACCGCATCGCACGCGATTTGCGCCTGGGCTTCTTGGCGCTCGCCTACGCCTGGTCCGCGCTGACCCAACTGGTGTATCTGCTCACCTTCCCCGGCGCGTTCGGGTCCGGCCAGCTGTTCGGCGCCGGGCCGACGATGGCGTCAGCGACCTACGTGCTCTCGCAAGCCGGCTTTGCGTCGCTGCTGACCGTGCAAGCCGTCGCCTGGCGCGCGAAATGGCGCGTGTCGCGCACCGCGATTCGCGCCTGGGCGGTGCTGGCGGCGCTGGTGCTGATCGTCTTCGTCCTGGTCGGGACCGCCGGGCACTTTGCGTTTCCCGCAATGGCGATCGGCACGACGTACCAGCCACTCTGGTATCTGGTCGTCGCGCCGCTGCTGTCGCTCCTGTGCGTCGTCGCGATCGTCGTGGTTGCGGGGCGACTGCAGACGGTAACCGAGGTCTGGCTCTCGGTCGTGCTGCTCACGCATGCGGTCGCGATTCTGAGTGCCAGCGAGATCGCGTCGCAGCGTTTTTCGGTCGGCTGGTACGCGGCGCGGCTCGAGGAACTGCTGGGCGCGGTCGTCGTGCTGGGGGTGTTCCTGGTCAAGATCAACGAGCTGATTCTGCGGCTGGCGGCGCGCAACCGGTCGACCGCCGAGGCGCTCGCCGCCGGCGAAGCACGCTACGCGTCGCTCGCGAATATCGTGCCGCAGTTGATCTGGACGACGAATGCGCGGGGGAATTTCGAGTACGTCAACGACCGCTGGGTCGAGTATACCGGCCGCGATCTCGAGGCGTCGCGCGGCGGCGGCTGGGCCGATCTGCTGCATCCGCATGACGGCGAAGCTTTCGCGCGCTGGCGCCGCAGCCTCGGCACCGGCACGCCGTTTGCGGCCGAATATCGCCTGCGCAATGCGGCCGCGCGCTATCGCTGGTTCCTGGGCAATGCGGTGCCGGTGCGGGATGCGAGCGAATCCGTCGTGGCCTGGATCGGCACGTGCACCGACATCGACGCGCAGAAACGCCACGAAGAGCGCGAGGCGTTTCTGGCCCGCGCCTCCGAACGGCTCGGGGCGTCCCTCAACGTCGGCGCGACCGTCGAGGCGATCGAAGAACTGCTGATCCCGCGACTGGCGGAGCGGCTGCAGGTGGCGTTGATCGAGGAAGACAGCCGCTATGTCATGCGCGGGGTTCCGGTCGGACCCGCGCTGCACGACGCCCTGGCAGAGGCGCTGCACGGTACCGAGCCGGTCGCCGTTACCGAAGCGGTCCGCTACGGCGACGCGCTGCTGCACGGCGCCGGCGCGAACGCCGCCCTGATCGTTCCGCTCGTCCACGCCGAATCGCCGATCGGCGCGCTGATCGTCATGCGCGGCGCCGCGCAGCCGTACGACCGCGGCGACATCACGCTGCTGCGCGATTTCGGCCGCCGCGCGGCGCTCGCCCTCGATCACGGCCGGCTCTACGAACGCGAACAGCGAACTGCCGACGCGCTGCAGCGCGCGATGCTCCCGGCGATGCTGCCGCAACTCCCCGACATGCGCTTCTCGGCGTCGTACTCGGCGGCGTCTGAGTCGCAGCGGGTGGGCGGCGATTTCTACGATGCGTTCGTGCTGCCCGACGGCCGCGTCGCGCTGACGATCGGTGACGTCACCGGCCACGGACTGGAAGCGGCCGTGATCATGGGCGAGATCCGGCAAGCGCTCCGTGCGGCCGCGTTCGAGTCCGCCGAACCGGCGGCGATTTTGGATCGTGCCAGCCGCCTGCTCATCGCGAGCGGGCGGAGCGTATTCGTCACCGCGATCTTCGGCATTCTCGATCCGGCCAGCGGCGTGTTCGCTTACGCCAGCGCCGGACACCCGGCGCCGCTGATCGACGACGGCGCCACCCTGCGCCGGCTGCCGACCGGCGGGCTGCCGATCGGTCTACGCGACGACGAAGGCGTCGACTTCGCGCGCAGCCTGCAGGCCCCGGTGACGCTGGTGCTGTTCACCGACGGGCTGATGGAATTCGCGCGCGACCTCGACGAAGGCGAGCGCCGGATCGAGGCGGCGATCCGCACCCTCGCTCGCGAGGATATCGAACACCTGGCAACGGTCCTGATGAAGGAAGTCCTCGGGGACGACGAACCGACCGACGATATCGCAATCCTCACCCTGGCGATACGCCGCTTCACCGATCCGCTGCCGCACGAACTGCGTGAATGGCGGTTCTCCAGCGGCGACGCCCGGACGGCCGCGCTGATCCGGCGCGAACTCGGCGACCTGCTCGGCGAGCGGACGGGTCGGCCCGACGTCGGTTTCGCCGGCGAGCTCGTGTTCGGCGAATTGATCGCCAACGCGGTCCGGCACGCGCCGGGACCGGTCACGGTTCGGGCGACCTGGGACGCGCACGACGGCGCCGCGCTGTCGCTGGACGACACCGGGGAGGGTTTCACGCCGCCGGAGTCCGCCAGCGAGCCCTACGCGGAATCCGGCCGCGGGCTCGAGCTGGTGCGTGCGATCTCCGATCAGCTCACCATCACGCGTTCACCGCTCGGCGGGACGCGCGTGAGGGTCGGGTTTCGCAACGCCGCGACGGTGCTTACCGGCTCCGCGTAACGCCGCGTCTCACCGGCAGCGCGACACTGGCGCAGGTACCGCCTTCAGCTTCACGCTTGAGATGCACGCGCCCGCTCAGCGCGCTGAGGATCGCGTACGTGTGATGCGTCATCTCGGCAGCGGTGTCCGCCGGTGAGAAGGGCCAAGTGCGCAAGCGTTCGCAGGCGTCGACGACGACCAGCGTCGCATCGTTCCAGCGAAACTCGACCCGGATCGCGCCCGGCGCGTGATGGACGCAATTGCCGACCAGTTCGCCGTACACCGCCTCGGCAGCATCGAAGTCACTGGCCGGATCCCCGTACGCTTCCAAGTAGTTCCGGAAGGCGCGACGCCAGCGAAGGCCGTCGCGAGCCGTGGACGCGGAGAGCGCCCAGCGCAGCTCGTCTTCCTCCAGCGTAAGCCGGCCGCACTCAGCGGCGCGCGGGCGAACAGCGTGGTCGGACGTCGTCATGCGGAACTCCTCCCGCCGCATGGGGCGGGCTCGTTGTATGCCCGCGGGCGACCGCTGATCCCTGCGCCGGAGCCGTCACATTCTGCCGGCCAGGGCCTCCCCCAGCGAAGCGCGGAAGTCATTGCGGTGAAACTCTGCACCTTTCGCATCGGCGACGGTCCGCCGCGAGCCGGCGTGTGGACCGAACGCGGGATCGTCGACCTCGCAGGGGTCGACGCGAGCCTTCCGGCCTCCATCATCGAAGTGCTGATGCTCGGCGAGGCCGGACTGGAGCGCGCGCAGGCCGCGGCTGCCCGCGGCCCAGCCGTCGCGCGCGAGGTGGTCACGCTCCTCGCGCCGGTTCCGCGACCCTCGAAGATCGTCTGCATCGGGCTCAACTATCGCGACCACGCGGCCGAAGTCAACCTGCCGCTTCCCGAGTATGTGACCGTGTTCGCGAAGTGGCCCAATACCCTGATCGGGGACGGCGAACCGATCGTGATTCCGTCCGAATCGCATCGGGTCGACTACGAGGCCGAGCTGGCTTTCGTGATCGGCCGTTCCGCGCGGCACGTTCCCGAAGCGGATGCCTACAAGTACATCGCGGGTTACACGTGCTTCAACGACGTCAGCGTGCGCGACTACCAAAACCGCACGTCGCAGTGGACGCTGGGCAAGGTCTTCGACACGCACGGACCCTGCGGGCCGGTGCTGGTCACGCGCGACGAGGTCCCCGACCCGCAAGCGCTGCGCATCGAGTGCTCGATCGACGGCGAACGCCTGCAGAACTCGTCGACCTCGCAGATGGTGTTCGGCATCCCGAAGCTGGTCGCGGAATTGAGCGCCGTCATGACGCTGGAGCCCGGCGATCTGGTGGCGACCGGAACCCCCGCCGGCGTCGGCACGTCGCGCAACCCGCGGCGCTGGATTCGTCCCGGCGAGCGCGTGCGGGTTTCGATCGAGCGGGTGGGCGTGCTGGAAAACCCCGCCGTGGCGGCGTCGGCTTGACCGCGGCGGCGGCGCCGTGCTACGGTTCCGCCAGCATGGCGCCGCGCTACGTCCTTCCGATTTTTCCGATTCTCGTCGGGCTTCGCCCGCCGGCCGGATCGTCGTTCGCCTAGGCTGCACCAGACGCAACCGCCACGAACGCTCCGGCCGTTTCGGCTGGGGCGTTCGTCTTTCTCGAGGAGCTCCGTTCGTGATGACCCGGACTGCCACCACGGTGTGGTTCGACGGCCACCTGCTCGACGACGATCAGCTGCATCTGCACGCGCTCACCCATGCGCTGCACTACGGCTCATCGGTATTCGAGGGGATCCGCGTCTATCCGACCCCGCGCGGACCGGCGATCTTCCGTCTGCGCGAACACGTCGACCGGCTCGTCGCCGGCGCGCAGGCGTACGGTATGGAACTTCCCTATGACGCCGCGGCGCTGTCGAAGGCGATCGTCGACACGGTGCGTGCCAGCGGACGTGAGGCCGCCTATGTCCGCCCGCTGGTCTTCTTCGGCGGCGAGACCGTGCGCCTCAACCCCGGCCGCGAGTGCGCGGTGCATGTGCTCATCGCCGTCCTGCCGTTCGAGGGCCTGTTCGTCGGCGGCGTCGCGAAGCTCAGCGCGACGATCTCGCCGTTCATGAAAACGCCGTCGCGGTCGCTTCCGTCGACCGTAAAGGCCGGCGGGCACTACACGAATTCGATCCGGGCCTTGGCCGAAGCGCACAAGCGCGGCTTCGATGAGACGATCCTGCGCAACGACCGCGGCGACGTCGCCGAAGGTTCGGGCGAGAACATCTTCGTCGTCCGCGACGGCGTGCTGATCACCAACGACACCGACGCCGACATTCTGCCGGGTATCACGCGCGCGAGCGTCCTCGCCCTGGCGCGCGAAGCCGGGATCACCACCCGCGTGCGTCCGCTGACCCTCGAGGATCTCCAGCTTTGCGAAGAAGCGTTCTTCACCGGCACCGCCGCCGAAGTCGTCCCGATCTCGCGCGTCGACGAGCGCATCTTTGAAACAGAAGGGCCGATCACCGCGCGCTTGCGCGTCGCCTACCACGATGTGGTGCGCGGCGTTCGCGACGCGCCCGGTCCCTGGTTGACGCAGGTGTCCTAAGCAGTGCGGCGGTACGCACCGGCATGTCCGGTGCCCGTCCCGCACTCGCGCTCGTGCTCGCGACCGTACTGCTGCCGGGAAGGCTCGCCGCCGCTGCGGACGCACCGCGTCCGCTCGACTATCGCGCGTATGACGGCTGGAATGCAATCCGTTCGCTGGTCCTCTCCGACGACGGCCGGCACCTCGCCTACGCGCTGACGCCCGAGGACGGCGATCCGACGCTCGTCGTGCGCGATCTGGCGGGGGGGGGCGAGCGGCGTGAAGCGCGCGGCGCCGCGCCGCTGTTCGCGGCGCAGGGCCGCTTCGTCATCTTCACCCACGTCGCCGCGAAGCGCGACGTCGACGCCGCCAAAAAGGCGAAGAAGCCGGCCGACCAGATGCCGAAGGACGGCCTGGGCATCCTCGATTTGAACGCGGCCGGCGCGGCCGCGATCGTCGAACGCGTCGCGAGCTTTCGGGTAGCGAAGGACGGCGGACCGTTGATCGCCTTCCGCGCCGAACCCTCGCCCGCGCCGAGTTCGACGCCGACGCCGGTCCCGTCGCCGAGCGCGACACCTGCGGCCGCCGTGTCGACCACCCCGGCGGCATCGCCGTCGGCCGCGCCATCGGCAGTGCCGAAGGCCGACAAGACCAAAGAACCCGGCGCGCTGCTGACGATGCGCGATCTGGTCGCCGGGACGACGGTGACCGCGTCCGACGTCACCGCGTACGCGGTCTCCGATGACGATCGCTGGATCGCGTACGCGACCGAGACCAAAGACGGCACCGGCGACGGCCTGCACGTGTTCGATGCGGTGCGCCGCGTGACGCGCGATCTCCTGACGGGAGCCGGGCGTTACCGCAATCTCGCCTTCGCGCCGGACGGATCGGCACTCGCCTTCTTGAGCGATACCACGAGCTATGCCGGCGACGTTCCGCACGACGCGCTGTACGTCGTCGATCTGCGCGCCGAAACACCCCGTGCGCACGTTGCGGTCGACCTAGGCAGCGCCGGTCTCCCGCCGCGAACGGCGCTTAGCGCGAATCGCGATCTGCATTTTTCCCGCGACGGCCGGCGCGTCTTCGTCGGCACCGCCGCCGCACCGACGCCCGCGCCGTCCAACCCGCCGGAACCGACGAAGGTCGATCTCTGGAGTTGGAACGACGCGGTGCTGCAATCGCAGCAGAAACACGACGCCGAGACCGACCGCAAGCGAACCTACGCGGCCGTCTACGATCTGCGCGCGGCGCGGTTCGTTCAGCTGGGCTCGCCGGAGATCCCGACCACGACGATCAACGACAACCCGCGGGTTGCGCTCGGCATCGACCCGCGCCGCTACCGTCGCGCGGAGTCGTGGCTCGGCGAAGGGCTCGTGGACCTGTATGCGCTGCCGATCGCCGGCGGCTCGCGCCGGTTGCTCGCGCGCGCCGCGCACGACGGAACGCTGTCGCCCGCGGGCCGTTACGTGCTCACCTGGGACGACCGGCTTCGGCATTGGGTGACGATCGCGACCGCAAGCGGAAAACGCGTCGTCCTGGCGCCGCACGCGCCGGTGCGCTTCGAGCTGGAAGACGACGACCGTCCCGAACCGCCGCAGCCGTACGGCAGCGGCGGCTGGCTCGGCGGCGATCGCGGCGTGCTGCTCTACGACCGCTACGACATCTGGCTCGCGTCACCGGCGACGGGGAACGCGACGCTGCTCACACGCGGCGCGGGCCGCCGCACGCATCGGGTGTACAGCGCCGTCCAGCCGGACCGCGATGCCGATGCATTTCGCGGGCCGACGGTGTTGCTTTCGCTGCTCGACGAGGATTCGTTCGCGAGCGGCTACGCGCAGGTCGACGCCGCAGGCAGCGAGCCGCACGTCCTGTTCGAGCGCGACGAACTCGTCAACGGGCGGCGCCTGCTGACCAGCGGCGGTCTGCACGATCTGGGCCGGCCGCCGCTCTGGGCGCGCCATGCTGACCGCTACGTGTTCTCGCGCGAGACCTTTCGGCGGTTCCGCGACCTGTGGAGCACCGATCACCGCTTCACCCACCCGGTGCAAGTGACCGATGCGAACCCGCAGCAGGCGCGCTATCGTTGGGGCACCGAGCAGCTGATCAGCTTTCGAAGCACCGACGGAACCGCGCTGCAGGCCGTCATGTACGTTCCTGATGGTCTGAAAAGAGACCATCGCGCGCCGCTGCTGGTGTACTTCTACGAACGCATGAGCGACCTGCTGCACTCGTACCAGACGCCGGCTCCGGGAACGTCGCCGAATCTGATGCGGTACGTCTCGAACGGCTACGTCGTGCTGCTGCCCGACATCCACTACCGGACCGGCCACCCCGGACAAAGCGCGGTGGACTCGCTGATGCCGGCGGTCGATGCGGCGTTGCGCAGCGGGTACGTCAATGAGAAACGAATGGGGATCGCCGGCCACTCCTGGGCCGCCTATCAGATCAATTATCTGATCACCCGCACGCATCGTTTTCGCGCGGTCGAGGCCGGCGCAGCCGTTGACGACATGTTCGGCGCGTACGGCGGGATCCGGCTCGAAAGCGGCATCGTCCGCGAGTCGCAGTACGAGCGCGGCCAATCGCGCATCGGTGCGACGCCCTGGGATCGTCCGGACCTCTACTATGAGAACTCCGGCCTGTTCGGCATCAGGAACGTCACCACGCCGTACCTGACCATCCACAACGATCTCGACGGCGCGGTGCCGCAATTCGAAGGGATCGAGTTCATCACCGCGATGCGGAGGCTCGGCAAGATCGCGTATCTGTTTTCCTTCGATGGCGAATATCACAACCTGCGCGGGCGCGAGGCGCAGAAGTACTGGACGGTTCACCTCGACGAATGGTTCGATTACTGGCTCAAGGGAGCGCCGCGGCCGTCGTGGATGAACGGCGTCGCATATCTTCACCGCGGCGAACGAACCGTGCGCCCGCTCTTCTGAGAGGGGCCTTGATGTGCGCTGCGGGGAACCAGACGGGCCCATGATTCGGCGCTTTACGCTCGTCCTGCTCGCTGCGTTCGTCGGCACGGCTTCGCTCGCGGCCGCGCAAGCGCCGTCGCCCGCGCCGGTCGCGTCGCCGGCGCCGGTAACACCGGTCCCGGCGCCCACGCTGGCCACGCCGCCCGTCGAGCCTTCCGCCGCCCCGAACCTGCCGCGAACGGCAGCGAGCCTGCCGCCGGGAATTTTCAACTTGCTCGGCTCCGCGGCGCCGTTGCAAACGTACGCCGCCTTCGCCAAAGGCGCGACGCATCAGCCCGGCGTGATCGACCTCCTTCGCAAGGACGACGAGCTCTACTTCGACCTCAAGCCGGAGAACTTCAACCACACCTACGTCATTCTGCCGTCGATCGAACGCGGCGTCGGCGGCGGCGCCTTCGCCGGCCGCGTATACGATCCGATCGCAATCACGTTCAAGCGCGTCGGCAAACGCGTCCTCTGGATCACGCCCAACACGCGCTACCTCGCCGACAAGGGGACCGCCGCGGCGAATTCGCTCGCGCTCAGCGTCGCGGACTCGGTGATCCTCTCCACGCCCATCGTCGCCGAGGACACCGACAAGACCCACGTCGTCGTCGCGCCCACCCTGTTCCTGACCGACTTCGAAGGTGTCGGCGCGGACCTCGGACGCGGGAACTCGCCGCCGTCGCTGCCGGGACTGCTGCTGCTGGTCGCGCGACCGAGCTTCGCCGTCGATCCGGCGAAGTCGTATTACGGCTCGACGAAGGGCTTTCCGCGCAACGACGAGGTCAGCGTCAACCTCGCCTTCAACGGCCCGGCGAACGCCGTGCCGACCGTTCCCGACGGACGCGGCGTCCAGATCGCGATGCACTACAGCGTCGTCGCGCCGCCCGAGCGCGATCCGCGTTTCGTGCCGCGGTTCGCGGACGACCGCATCGGCTATTTCATCACCGCCCGCAAACGCTACGGCGACGATGCGGCGACGTCGCCGTTCGAGCGCATCATCGAGCGTTGGAACCTCGATGACGGGCCGATCACCTTTTACCTGACCAACGAGATCCCGGCCGAATACCGGGCGACGGTCCGGCGCGCGATCCTAAGCTGGAACGAAGCCTTTGCCAAGGCAGGCCATCCCAACGCGATCGTGGTGAAGGACCCGCCCGAGGATCCCAGCTGGGATCCCGATGACGCGCGCTACAGCGTGGTGCGTTGGATCACGTCCGATCAGCCGGATTTCGCAGCCTACAGTCCGCACGTCAGCGATCCCGATACCGGGCAGATCATCAAGGCGACGCTTGTGATCGACGGTGAATCCCTGCGGGCGATCAAGCGCGGCTACGTTCTGCGCATCCTGCCGGCCGAGCGTGCCAACCACAACGCCTACGCGACCTCCGCCGGCCCCGGCGGCAGCGATGCCGATGCCGATGGTAACGACGATGCGTGCTCGTACCAGGAAGATTCGGCCGCGGCCGCCGCGCTCGGTACGCTGCTGCTGCAGCAGAACCCGCGTGTGACCGCCCGGGACCGCGAGCGCTACGCGCAGGAATGGCTGTTCAGCACCGTGATTCACGAGGTCGGGCACACCCTCGGCTTGCGGCACAACTTCCAAGGTTCGACCGCATTCGCGTATCGCGATCTCCACAATCCCGCCTTCACGCGTGCGCACGGCACGACAGCATCGGTGATGGACTACACCCCCGTCAACCTGGCCGCTCCGGGCGAACGGCAAGCCGACTATTTCCCGACCCGGCTCGGCGTGTATGACGAATGGGCGATCGAGTACGGGTATCGGACCTTCCCCAACGTGCGCACCTCGGCCGACGAGCGCATCGCGCTCTCGCGCATTGCGTCGCGTTCGACCGAACCGGGGCTGGCCTACGGAACCGACGAGGACGCATCGTCGATCTCGATCGATCCGCGGATCCAGCGATTCGATCTTTCGAACGATCCGCTCGCCTACGATGACGAGCAGTTCCGCATCGATGATGACGTCGCGAGCCGGCTCATGCACCGCTATCCCGGCGACACGCGCTCGTTCCAAGATCTGCGCTCCGGTCTGATCACCGTCCTCAATAGTGAGGTCAACGCGGCGCTGCTGGCCGCCAAGTACGTCGGCGGCATCTACAGCTCGCGCGCGCACCGCGACGAGCCGGGCGGAACGCTGCCGTTTCGCTCGATCTCACGCGCCGAGCAGCGGCGCGCGTTCGATCTGATCGATCGTTGGGTCCTGTCCTCGCGCGCGTTCCGGTTTTCTCCTGACCTGCTCAACTCGGCCGCTCCGAACCGCTACGGCATCTATTGGGGCGCCGACCGCATCAGCCGCCCTGACTTCCCGATCCGTGAGGTGATCGCCGAGGTGCAGGACGACGTGATCGGCGAGATGTTCTCGCCGATCAATTTGGCCCGCATCGGCGACCAAGAGCTCAAAGTGCGCCGGCCGGGCGATACGATGACGATGGCCGACCTGTTCGCCTGGACCAATGCGTCGATCTACGACGACGTCGGCCGTCCGAGCATCGCGCCGGCGCACCGCGAACTGCAGCGACGCTTCGCCGATCTGGAGATGCAGATCGTCTCGCTTCCGGTCGCCTATGTCGATCTGCTCGATCTGCCCCGCGAAACGCAATCGCTCGCGCGCTACAACCTGATGAAGCTCGATGCGCGGCTCGACCGCGCGATTGCGGTCGCGCGGGACGAGGGGACGCGCGCGCACCTGGTCGATCTGCGCGTCCGCGTCCGCGGGATGCTGCACGCGCAGAACCTCCGCTCTATCTAACCGCGGCTGCGGGCTTTCGTGAACGTTCGTTTTCTGGCCGCGAGCGACGCCGATGACCTGCGCGCGCGCTTCGGAAGCGCGCTCTCCGAGCACGACGCCGAAGCACTCTCCGCGCTCGCCGAGGCGCGCATTTTGGTCGTCGACGGTCTCCCGGACGGCATCGCCGATGCTTTGCGGGCGGGCGGAGCGATCGTGGTGACGATCGGGACGGCGAGCGTCTTGGCAACGACGCGGACGCTCCTGGCCGAGATCGCCGCCCAAACGCCGGCCGCGCGCGCGGTGCTCGATGCATTGTCCGAAGCGCTGCGGCGCGCCGCGGCTCCCGCGCCGCGGCTGCGGATGCGCGAACGCAGCCTCGACCTGCGCGACGAAGCGCGCGTGATGGGGATCGTCAACGTCACCCCCGATTCGTTCTACGAGCGCGTCGCCGGCGTCGATGCCGCGGTGGCGAAGGCGGCGGCGATGGCGGCCGACGGCGCGGCGCTGGTCGACGTCGGGGGGCAGTCCTACGCGCATTGGAACGCACGCATCGCGGCCGACGATGAGCGCGCACGCGTCGTGCCGGCGATCGCCGCGATTGCCAGGGCGGGGATCGACATCGCGCTCTCCGTCGACACCGTGCGCGCGTCGGTCGCGTCGGCGGCGCTCAACGCCGGCGCGCATCTGATCAACGATTGCAGCGGTCTCTCGGAGCCCGCGCTCGCCGAGACGGTCGCCGCATACGACGCCGGGATGGTCGTGATGCACCTGAAGGGCGCGCTCAACGAGCGCGATCCCGGTGCGTACCGGTACGATGACGCGCTGGCGGAGATCGTGGCATTTCTGCACGAAAGAACTGAACGCGCGGTCGCGCTCGGCGTCGCGCGCGACGCGATCGCCGTCGATCCCGGACTCGAATTCGGCAAGGAGCCCGCCACCGATCTCGAGATCCTCGATCGCTTCGGCGAGCTGCGCGCGCTCGGTTACCCGATTCTCTTCGCGAGCTCGCGCAAGAGCTTCATCGGGCGGATCTTCGATCGTCCGGCCCGCGATCTGCTGGTTCCGTCGCTCGCCACCGCGGCCATCGGGATCGCCGCCGGGGCGCGGCTGCTGCGCGTTCACGACGTGCGGGAGACGGTCCAGCTGGCGCGGATGCTGGCGGCTGCGACGCCGCGCGGGCGCCGGGCGCTGCAGGTTGCCGCCCGAATGCCCGGCACGCCCGCGGCGCCGGGCAACTCGCCGGACGTCCGCGCGGTCTAATCGTTGGCATGCACACCGTCTACATCGGCGTCGGCGCGAATCTGGGCGAACGCCAAAGTACGATTCTGACGGCGCTTCAACGCCTGCGTCCGCAAGCGCACGTCGACGCGGTCTCGTCCTACTACGAGACCCCGCCGGCCAACGGTGTGGCCGGGCCGGCCTTCCTCAACATCGCCGCCAAACTGACCACCGCGCTGGAGCCGGCGGCGTTCGAACGCTTCGTGCGCAGCGTGGAGACCGCGATCGGCCGGCAGGCGCGCGGGCCGCTCGCAGCCCGGCCGATCGACATCGACATCCTGCTGGTCGACGATCAGATCGCCGACTACGGACGGTTCGAAGTGCCGCATCCCTACCTCGCCACGCGGGCGTTCAACCTGGTCCCGCTGGCGGAGATCGCGCCCGACGTGATCGAGCCGCGCAGCGGCAAGACGATCGCGGCGCTGGCGGCCGCGGTCGATCGCGCAGGGATCGTGCCGAAGGCGCGGACGGTACACTTCGTCGCCAACCGTCAGGAAGAAACGCCTGAGGTGCGGCTGTCGCTGAACCGCGTCGGCGTGTCGTCGGTGAAGCACATCATCCGTCTCAACGTCGGCGGGGCGGAGCGTGTGTTCCACGGCGACTTCACGATGGTCGCCGACCTCGCGCCCGACAAGGCGGGCGTGCACATGTCGCGCTTCTCCGAACTGCTCGAAGCGGCGACGCTGGATGTTCTAGGCCGGAGCGACAAACCGGCGCGCATCGAGGATCTGACCGAGCAGATCGCGCGCGAGATCGTCGGCTCCCAGGGCGCGCTGCGCGCCGACGTGCGGCTGCGGGCCGAGTTCGGCCTCGAGCGCTGGACGCCGGTCAGCGGGAAGCGCACCGAGGAAACGTATACGCTGATCGGGATCGCGCACGCCGACGCGCACGGCACGCGGCGCGTCATCGGCGTCGAGGCCGAGGGCATGACCGCCTGTCCGTGCGCGCAGTCGATGGTTCGCGAGCA
>Ga0182024_10005910_pt1 | contig 27130 bp, 17 predicted proteins | sample P32metaG_FD_120480 | JGI IMG/M metagenome (GOLD analysis project Ga0182024, IMG submission 120480) | Permafrost microbial communities from Stordalen Mire, Sweden - P3-2 metaG (Illumina Assembly) | ecosystem: Environmental > Terrestrial > Soil > Wetlands > Permafrost | place: Sweden: Stordalen...
AAGAAACAAGGCGGAACGGTGAAAGGGACAGAACGGAGGCCGAAGGAGGGTGGCAGGGCGTGAGTGAAAGCGCGGTGAGTGCCAAACGGGGTTGGGGTTAGTTTGGCGCGAAACCGGCGCAGTGCGAAACGCACGTCCGAGCCGCGGCCAAGCGGCGTCCATCCGGAAGTGGGCGCAGTGGAGAGAAAGTGGCAAAGCTACCTTCGTGGCTCATGATTCGGGAGAGCATGATCGAGGATGCGATGGAAATTGTTTTTCCGGCATCATAACTCCTTACCTTTCAAGGGTGTAAGGGGTTAGAATCACTAGTCTTTGCTGTTTTCGTAGGAGACCACGCATGGATGTTAAAACGCCGAATGTCGACACACTTCGGCAGCTATATAGAGACAACCCGGTCGCCAGAGCCTTTTTTGATCATGCTGCGCGGCGTGAGCGTGATCAATCGGAGACCAAGGTTGACCGCATCCTCGTGCGTCTTAGAGCGGACGGTCATGAATTCCGACGGCGCGAAATCATAGACCTCTTTCGAAAAATGCAGGATCAAGGCCTGGGACAGTTTGTTGAGGGCCGGCATGGATGGCCATCCCGATTCGTGTGGAGCACCGGCCTGACAAGTGTCGGACGGGCTGCTATAGGGGAACCGCAGACAATAGAGCATATTTCATCGGAAGATGGCGTTGTCGATGGAAGCCACGAGGGTACGGATGAACGCGAAAGTCGTCGGCCAACGGATACGACTATCAGTAAAGAGGACAATGAGGGAGAGGATCTGGGGGAGGTTGGCGGTACGGGCCTAGAGGAAGAACTAGAAGATGACGCGGGAGGCGGTTTCGAAATAACTGAACCATTTGATCCTGCGCGCATCCGAGTGGACACTAAGCCTATGGTGATCTCCCTTCTGATGGATCGCATTCGGAATCGTGAGATTGATCTCACTCCCGGCTTTCAGCGTAAGGGTGGAATCTGGAGCAAGAAGGCAAAGAGTCAGCTAATCGAGTCGTTGCTAATCCGCATTCCGCTACCTGCCTTCTATATGGACGGCGGAGATGAAAGCAGATGGCTTGTGGTGGATGGACTACAACGACTATCGACGTTGAAAAGCTTTGTGATCGATAAGACACTAGTACTCGACGGCCTTGAGTTTCTGAGTGAATGTGAAGGGAAGAAATTCGACCAGCTCCCTCGGAATCTCCAGAGACGGATATTGGAGACTCAGGTGACAGTGTTCTTGATTCAAGAGAACACGCCACCCGAAGTTAAGTTCAATATTTTTAAGCGGATCAATACGGGTGGTTTGCCTCTTTCAAGCCAGGAGATTCGGCATGCGTTGCATCAGGGCACTGCAAGTGCGCTGCTCCAAGACTTAGCAGAGAGTGCTGAATTTCGAACCGCCACGAATGAAGGGATTCGTGATGATCGCATGGGTGACAGGGAGTGTGTGTTGAGGCTCCTGGCTTTCATGAGAACCTCGTATCGTGATTACAGGTCAAAGAATCTTGATGCATTTCTCAATCAATGCATGATTGAGCTAAACGAACTCCCGGATTCGGAGGTGCGAAATCTAGAGGCACGGTTTAGACGAGCAATGGTTGATTGCTATCGGTTGTTCGGCGACCAAGCCTTTCGGAAACAGAAACGAGGGAACCCCAGACGCTCTCCGGTCAATCGAGCATTGTTTGAGGTATGGTCTGCGAGCGTTGAATTATTGACTCCTTCTGATGTCCAACAACTCGAAGCGAAAAGTGCAGACTTGCGTGAACGTTTTCTTTCGGCACTGGAGGAAAGTGATTTTGAGGCAGCGATCACGTATGGCACCGGGGATGCCAGAAAGGTTCGCCTGCGATTTTCTAAGATCGAGGAGATCATTAAGGAGACACTCCAATGATCCAGTCGATCCAGTTGACAAATTTCAAGTGCTTCGAGAAACAGGATGTGGTTTTCAGGCCTCTCACTCTGCTCGCCGGCCTGAATAGTTCTGGAAAATCGACCATAATTCAGACTCTTCTCTTGTTGAGGCAATCGTTTCTTGAAAATCTCTTGCCCAATGTTGGTCTGACGCTCAATGGAAAGTTGGCGCAACTAGGAACTGCAAAAGATGCTTTGTTTGAGGAAGCTGATAGCGACGAAATAGCGTTTGAGTTAAAAGACGACATGCCTGCAACTCTGAAGCTCCGTTTTGCCTATCATGAAGATAGCGATGTGTTGGCGGTCAATGGCTCTGAAGTTACAGGCGAGATCTGGAAAACTAGCTTATTCCGGGATGAATTTCAGTACCTGCGTGCGGAGCGGATTGGACCGCGCACGTCTTTTGGAATGTCTGACTACGAAGTTAGGCACCATCATCAAATCGGTTCCAGCGGGGAGTTTGCGGCGCACTTTCTTTCTCTCTTTGGATCAGAAACAGTTGACTTGGTAGGAGTGCGACACCCCCTAGCAACATCGAACACGCTTCAGTCACAGGTAGAAGCATGGATGACCGAGATAAGCCCAGGCGTGCGGCTGAACGTAAAACGCTATTCCGAGATGGACCTGATGACTTTTAGCGTTACCTACTCTCTCGGCCACCAGGTTGCAAGCTCGGCATATCGCCCAACGAATGTCGGCTTCGGTATTACGTATGCGTTGCCTATAGTCGTGTCTGTGCTCTCGGCACACCCTGGGAGTTTGGTGATTGTCGAGAACCCGGAAGCTCACCTTCACCCACGGGGCCAGGTCAAGATGGGGGAACTTCTGGCTTTGGCTTCCACGGCGGGTATTCAAATCTTGATAGAAACTCACAGTGACCACGTGCTGAACGGAATTCGACTGGCCGTCCACGGACGAAAGGCGGATCCGTCGAGAGTGGCGCTCTACCACAGTAAATGGGAGCGCGGGGGAAAGTCGCCGTCTTTAACTCTTCTGAACATCGATGAGAACGGTCGCGTGTCTCAATGGCCTGAAGGATTCTTCGATGAGATGGAGCGCAGTTTAGATCAGCTGCTTGGCGGTAGTTAAGAATGAGTCTGTTCCTGGTGTTCAACGAATTGTCGGTCATTCAAATGGCTCCACACCTAGCTGGCGCGAACAACCTTCTGGAAGAGTTTTCCTCCGTTCTTGTCGATCCGCGGATCAAAGGGCAGAAGATTCTCATAACTCCCCCCCAGTTTCTACAGCTGCAGGTTTATGACGGGTACTCCATAGGGCGATGGCTTACTGGGAACAGATTCGGAGACCAGGATAAACGCTTACGAGTCAAAACCCTCGTGGACAGACGCAGTGACTACACTGATTGCGTTCCCGCGGGTGAGCTAGACTTTCGGGACGTTGAATATAAGTGTGCTGGCCGAGAAGCACAAGGGTTGTTTGTGGCGTTTTCTATGGACGGCCTGGCAGTCAGTTTATTGACGGAAGATCAGTGGAACGGTGCCTGGATCCATGTTGAAAAGTCATGGATCGATGACCAAGATATCCAAACCCGAACTCTCGATGTGGTACATGCCTGCCGAGTAGTTCATTTGGACACGCACCTTGAATGGCTGCTTGGGAAAGAACCTCCACCGCCTGCAAATGGTGTGGAACTGTGGGATGGAAAGGTTGCACTTTTCCCAAGCCTTGATTTCTGTGACTCAGTCGAAGGTCAGATCAAGAGTCTCGGAGGAAACGAGCCTCGATTCAAAGCTGTCATGCGTGGGCTTAGAGATCTGCAGACCTACTGTGATTCCTGGGATACCGAGAATTTTGATATCCACCAGCTGGCCAACGCATCCGGCGAAAGTGAATCCACGTTGAACATGTACCGGGATGAGAGGGTTTTCCAGTGTCCGGATGGGGAATACCGGCTTTTCGAATGGCATCTGAAGAGAGGTTACACGCGAGTTCATTTCTTCGATTTCCCGCAGGGGAAGCGAATTCTCGTGGGATATGCTGGCGCTCATTTGAGGATATCCAGTGAATAAGGGGTGCGCAAAGGTGTCAGTGAGCTTCTGACCTGGAGGATGCATTGGCAGGAACAGGGTTCCCAACAGATTTGGCCGGCCCGAATCTGGTCGTAGACCTGCTTTGGCAAGTACTCTGCCGCACCTTGCTGAAAGTTTTCGTCCCTCGGCGGGCCATTCGCTCTGACAGGTCAACCTCAATGACTTAACCGAGAAGGCGAAGCTTATTCACAGGGGTCTTGGCGCGCTGATAGCGCCTTCGTGTGCGCTTGAAACAGCAAAACGCTGGTGCAGGCCGCGATCCTCAGAGCCGTGGGAACTATGCTACAATTCGCCTTCCCCCACACATAGTCCTAAGTTTGTTCTGAGGGTTATTTACTAGGACCCCATGCTTCACTTTCTTCTCGGAGTCCCCGAAGTTGTCCTTTACGGCTGCGGCGTCTTAATCGCGGTTGCAATCGGGATGAGTGTCGCGTTGCTTTGGCAGACTTGGCGGGTTGGATCGCGGGTCCGAGCTCTCACGAAAGTGTTTGGAGCACTCGGCGACCCTCCCTCAGCTCAACACCGAAATGGTCTGTCCCTCGCTACGCTCGACGAGATGCGGAGTCGGTGCGAGGGACTCGACAAGGCGCCGCGCGCGTGGTGGAAAGCAATCGATTCACACATCGAGCAATATACTAGCCCGGAAGACGTGGAAGGTTGGTTTCTGACCGACAAACCACGCAACATACTCCCCTTCGAAAACGTCATTGGCAATAATTTCCACTCCGCTATCTTTAGTTCCTTCCCCGGATTGTTGACTGGTGCCGGGTTGACACTCACCTTTGTTGCGATCCTTCTGGCGTTGTACGGGGTCCACTACGATAAGGCGAATACGGTCGATCCGATCACGGGTATCGACATCCTCATCAACGGGCTCTCCGGCAAGTTTCTCAGTTCAATCGTGGCGCTTGTCTTGAGTATTCTGTTCACGCTCTACGAAAAAAAGGCTACACGCGGTCTTCGAAAGCGTTATGAACAAATGATTGCGTCTGTGTCTCAAGCGATTCCATACCTGTCGCAATCGCGTGTTCTTCTCGATATCCAGCGATTCGCGGCCAAGCAGACCGTTTCGGTAAGTCACATAAGCAGTGAAGTGGTCGACCGTCTCATCGGGAGCTTTAATACCGACGTGGTTCCAGTGCTTGCGGATGGGATGTCGTCCGGAGTTGCCCGGAAGATGGAGAGCGAGTTCCGGCCAACGATGCAGCAGATGAGCGAAACTCTTGAAGGGCTCAAATCTGCCATAGTGAGTCTGGAATCGCAGAAGCAGGAATCGGTGACCGGAGAGATTCACACTTTGCTGACCTCTCTAGAACGAACCCTAGTGGAAGCTCTTTCAAAAATGGGATCCGATTTCCACAGTGCCTTAACAGGTGCTGCCAGCCAGGAGTTTGGCAATGTGCAGGGCACGCTTGAGGCCACAAGGCAAATGCTGTCTGACATGAATGGTCAGTTCAGTACCATGCAGGCCGCGTTCTCGACCATCATCGAAAAAGCCGAGCAGTCCACATCCGACCAGATGAAGATTGGGCGGGAGCAAACCGAAAGTATGACAGCGCTTATGAACGGGTTGATGGTGCGGATGCAAGAATCCGCGGACTCGAACCTTGGCAACGTGCGGGGTCAATTGACATTAGTTGTGAGTGATCTGTCGGAGAGGGTCGGTTCCCTTTCTCGTGACATGATGGCGGCAGCGGGTGAGGTTGCAAAGCAGGCGCAAAACTCCGCAAATCAGGTATTAGATCAAACCGGCGAGTGGTCGGAAGCTACGGCGCGCCGTCTTGAAGGACTGCTCAATAACATCGAGGCGCGTAGTGCCGATTTTCAGGCGGCTGGGCAATCCTTGATAAAGGCCCGTGATTTTCTCGTGGAGGTTATATCCCAAAACGCCCGCGCGTTGGATCGTATGGCGGATGCAAGTAGCCATGTGCAGGCGTATAGCAGCGGCCTTGCGGGACAGTCCGACGCATTGAAGGTCATTAGTCAGCTACAGACGCAGGTTACGACTCAGCTTCGGGATGTGTCCGGCACCCTTCGTGTGTCTGCGGAGCAGAATGAAAAACTTCTCGGCGAGTACCGGCGTACTTTTGATGGCTACAAGAATGTGATCGACGAGCTGGACAATAGTTTGAGTAAGATTTTCGGAGCGATCCAGTCAGGTTTGCGCGATTACAACCAGAGCATCGAGAATAATTTCAAAGAAATCGTTAAGATATCGAACCCCATGATTTCCGAAGCCGCCAGCTTTCTTCAGACGCAGATCGATGAGTTGTCCGGGCAGCTGGAAGAATTGTCGTCGGTGATTTCGACATCCGTGGAGCGGGTGAATGGAAGACCAAAGTAACGCGGATCATCTCAACAGCTCGATGACGGACCTGATGACTTCGCTGATGGTCATCTTCATCCTGTTGTTGCTGGTGTTCGTCCACCGAACCGCGGGCAAAGACGCAGCCGTAACGGATGTTCTTCTGAAGAGACTGCGCCATGACATGCAGCCGATGGGCTTTAACGAGAATACGATTCGGCCAGACCCGCGCGACAGGAACGCGATTTTGGTGATTGTTCCAGACCGTTTGATGAACTTCGAGCCTAGCAAGTTCAACCTTCGGCCCGAGGGTGAACAGTTCCTAAAGAATTACATACCCAACTTTGCAAATGTTCTTTGTAGCGATCAGTTCCGCTCCAGCATTGAATCAATTGTTGTGGAGGGCCATACGGATACGGAGCCGTATGCAGGCCACACCGCCCAGGAGAGCGAAAGCCTTAATTTAAAGTTGAGCCAGGATAGGTCCATGGAGGTGGTCAGGAACGCACTCTCCGATCTTTCGACGATGGAGGTGGAGCGCGGTTGTTTCCTGGAAAAGCTGTCGGCGAGCGGGCGCGGGGAGCAGGAGCAGGAGGCCACGCCGGATGAGAGCAGGAGGGTGATTCTGAAGATTCGGGTAAAGGTCGTCGACGCAGTGCCGTTGAGGGCGGTAGTGCAGTGAATTCCACCCTCGAATCATTGGATCGCCTCATTGCCGAAACTCAAGTGATTCGGCACCGTGCGGGCCTGCCTTTGGTAGACGGACATCATGCGTGCCAGCAGTTGAGTAGTACTGTTGCCAAACTCCGCCAGAAAATGAGCATCGTTAAGCTTGATCGTCCGAAGTTGGATGTCGAGCGTGTTTGGACTGCATTCGTCGCATCGAAGCACGACCTGACAGCATTGGACGGTCTCCAGTTTCGGACTCTATGCAGCGCCGAGAAGACAGCGGTCCGACCCGAATTTGTTGCCGCTCTGACGCGAAATCCCGGAATGCTGAAGCGGAGCCGCTGTTTGTACGGGATCGTCAACAGTTACTTTTCTGAGTGGCGAGAAATGAATGGTCCAGCGGCTCTTGAATCTTTGCTGATTGCTGTTTTCGCGACCGCTTACAGCAAGAATCCTGTTGTTCAGAAGTGGCGTAAGAATGAGACACTTTTCTCCGATCAGGCTGCAAGCTTGTTGGCTGGTGAAATCTGCACCTATCAGAAGACCGTCGATGAAGTTCTTAAGAGCTACTACGTTGGTCCGCTGACCAGATTGGGTGTCTGTGTCCGTGCCATTGCGGCCCGTGCCGCTGGCGAGCGTCTCCACCGCATGGAAGGCAGTCGCGATAACGAGTGGAGCATGCGTTATTTGAAGTGGGTAACTGAGGGCGTTTTGTCGGATCTCACGGCGGTTGAGGATTTCGCATACGCTATCAGCGCTTTAATTCTTAGCGATTCGGCAAAGAGGTCAGAGGACTTTCAGCGTGGGCTCCGCTCGTTCGCGCAGAATCATAAGCGCCTTGGCGACCCAAGGCTTCGGGAATCCTCGTTGAACTGGCGGCCGATTGCTTCCGAGGCGGCCCAACGCTATCTATCGTGGCTGGCCCGTGACAACATTATCTTCTTCTTCAATACAATCCTCCCTAATACCAATGAAAACCGAAGGAGAAAGGACTTTTGGCTGCGCTATCACGACCGAATCAGAGACTTTCAGGTCGCCGTTTCTGAGGCAGACCTATGGAAGGTGAAGGCGAGCCAAAAGAATTCAGAGGTTCTCCACTACTCCCACGTGGCTCACCCGACAACCAGCGCATTCTTAATGAGGTTTGAGGGGTACGGTGAGCATTTCCTTATCGCGGAATTCAGCGAAACGGGAAATGCGGCCTACATCTATAGGATGAAGGCATTCGAGGCACAGGGGATCAGCATGCGTTCGCATCGGTTCGAGGTGGCCGGTCACCTCAAGTTCGACGATACCCATCGAATTATCCATAGGGGGGATTGGGAACCGAAGGCAGCGTACAGGCTATCGTCGGAATTTGGCATCCGGCCATGACATTCTTCATTCACAGCTTTGGCAACTCAGTTGAAGTCTCCGCGGCGCCCGGAGGTCTGATTATTCGGGGACCGCGCGAGTTGTCCAAGCGGGAGAATTGGCCTGCCGCCGCACTCACAGCGACCGGGGGATGGCGGACTGCGGTAGAAATCGAGCAACTCCTTGAATCTGGCCTCGCGGAAGAGCAGGAAGGTGACATCCGTGTTCCCTTTACCAATTTTAGCGTGATTGAAACTGAGATGCCGGTCAGTCTCATCGGGGCGTGGTCACCGCATAGTCCTTTTTTGCTAAAGATTGATCGCAAGAGCGACCTAGGGCGACCGGACTTTCAATATCGATATACCTTTTTGTTGGCTGGCAAGCCTGTCCATGTGGAGCGTCTAGGCTACTACGTACGCAGGGTCGCCACCACAGAAGTTTTTCTGCTCGACTTTCAGATGTACAGCCTCGTCGATGCAATGGACTCGTTTAACGCTCTGGCACCGGCTGAGAAGACGCCGCACGAGAGTTGGCTTACATTCGCAAAGGTAAAGGGGTGTGCCACCGAAGTTGGTGCGGCATTGGACAGCACGCTAAACAACAACGATGTGATTATTCCCTCCACTTTGGGCCTCGACATGAGGGAAGACGAGGACGGTGCTCTGACCTTCCTGCCGAAGTGCGCAGAACTTGCGGACGAGGATTTCCACCAGGTCTTCGAGAGGAATGCGGGGGCGGAGAAGCTCTATTCGTTGGACCGACCGGGATTAGGGCGCGTTCGGATCGTTCTTACCGACGAACAACACCAGGTTCTTCAGCGTATGAAACGTGTTCGCCGCGTCAAGGGTGATTTGAAGGAAAGACTCAAGCGCGACCCAGTGCAGGTCTTTGATGGCGTCGCTGATCATATCGACCTTCCATATGGAGACCGCGTCATTGGCGTCGGAGATTTTCAGTTTGCTCCTACCCCCAAACCAATCAATACGGAGTCGACGATGGCCAGGCTGTGGCAGAGAGAAACTGCTGAGCAACCGGGCACGGATGGGGAAACAGGAGGGACCGGGGCAGTTCCGGGTTCGGGATATAAGCCTGAAGATCCTGCGAATGGGGATGCTTCCGGTTCAGCCGAGGTGACTGCAGGTGCAACTGAGGGAGGCGCGCCTTGTGGAATCGGCAATGGCTCTACGGCCGTGCAAGTGGAAGATGGCAGCGCGCCTATTGGTAAAAAATATCTTCTGATTGAGACGAACGAGGAGTCAGTCAGGAAGGAATTTGTTTCTGAGGCCAAGATGGCGAGTCAGTTCGCCCGAGGTGCAACTTTTGAGCGTCCCAGGGCTCTTCGTGAGGACCGGAAGCTACGTCCACATCAGGAACATGGAGTTCGTTGGTTACAGACTTGCTCCAAAATTCACGAGCGTACTGGCGTCTTGCTTGCGGACGACATGGGCGTTGGCAAAACAGTTCAGATTTTGACGTTTCTCGCATGGTGCATCGAGTCGGGCAAGTTTCCCAGCTTATCCAGAAGCGAACCGCCGTTTCGGCCCGTCCTAATCGTTGCTCCCCTGATCCTTGTTGATACCCGGACATGGGAGAAAGAAATGGAGAAATTCTTTGCCAATGATGGTGTAGTTTTCTGGCCCGTCCTTTCTTTACATGGCGAACAGATCGCGAAACTCCGGCGAGATGACGCAGCGGGTCGGGAGACAGAGATCGGGAGACCGATTTTGGATTTGGACAGAATCCAGCGCCACAGAGTCGTCATTACAAACTACGAGACCATTAAGAGCTATCAGCACAGTTTCGCCTACATGAAGGACGGCGCACCTCTTTGGTCGTTCATCATTAGCGATGAAGCTCAGGAGTTCAAAGTTCCGAATACGAAAATCTCTCATGCGATGAAGGCGCTAAAGGCAGAGATGCACATTGCTTGTACGGGAACTCCAGTCGAGAATCGCCTCCTCGATTTGTGGAATATTTGTGATGCGCTGCAACCGGGACTTCTTTTTTCGGCGAAAGAATTCGTTGATAAATTTGAGAAACATCAAACTGGCTCCGATCAGGAGAACAGTCTCCTGGAATTGAAAAAGACCCTCTTATTTCAGCAGCCTCATGCGTTTTTGCTGCGGCGCACCAAGTCTGATGTAGCGCAGTTGCCGCCGAAATCTGTGTTCAAGTTGGACTGTGATATGTCCGATGCAGAGATCGAGGCGCATCGGTCGCTTCTCAGGAGACTAAAGAGCGATAGCCGCCAATCACGGTACCTGTCAGCACTTCAGAGCTTTGTGCAGCTTTATCAGCACCCGGCGATGCTCACGGAAAACGCCGAAGATCTATGTGCAGCCGAACTAGTCAGTCAATCCTCAAAGCTGCGAGTCCTGATCGCTAAGCTACATGAGATCCGTCAACGAGGAGAAAAGGTAATCGTCTTTGCCCGGCTCAGAGTGATGCAGGGAATTCTCGCCAAGGTGTTGGAGGCCGAGTTTCAGCTTCCGGTCCGGATCATCAACGGTGAGACTAAATTGCGAAACTCAGTGTCTTTCAACAAAGGAGGGCTAAAGACTCGTAACGCAATCCTGCATGACTTTCAGAATAGGCCCGGATTTAATGTCCTCATACTGTCACCATTCGTAGCTGGAATCGGTCTTACGATTATCGAGGCGAACCATGTGGTTCATTATGGGCGGTGGTGGAACCCAGCGGTAGAGTCACAGGCGACTGACAGGGCCTATCGAATTGGGCAGGAGAGAGAAGTTTCTGTTTATCTGCCCATCTTGCGGGATCCATCCGGGAGAGTTGCGCCGACATTTGATGAGCGCCTGGATTTGTTGATGGATAGAAAGCAGCGACTCGCGGAAGACTTTCTGCGCCCGCTGCCTCCGGAAGATGAAATGCGCGACGAACTCTTCGAGAACCTAAGTGCAGAGGCGGCTGTTCAGAGCTGAGCCGGGCTATCCGAGCGTCGCGCGGTAAAGCACGCAGGTCGAAAAAACAGTCCATTCGTCTAACGACCACGAAGGCCTGTGGGCGAGGGAGCCCTGCAAATGAAGTTTATCCACTGCGCGGATGTTCACTTAGATACGCCGCTTCAAGGGCTTGCCGAATATCCAGGCGCTCCTGTCAACGAAATTCGTAGCGCCACCCGGCGCGCATTCGAGAAGTTGCTCGATGCCGCTCTTTCTGAACGGGTGGATTTTGTAATAATTGCGGGCGATCTTTATGACGTCGGCCTAAAGAGCTTCGAATCGGCCTTGTTCTTCAACAAGAGCATGCTGCGTCTGAAAGAGGCCGGGATCGATGTGTACCTAATTCATGGCAACCATGATGCTGCCAGCAAATTGATCAAGCAGCTGCGTCCGCCCGGCAACGTTCATGTCTTTCGCAGCAACGAGCCGCACACGTTCTCCATCGACGCGCTGCGGGTGGCCATCCATGGACAAAGCTTCGCCACTCCTGAAATTATCGAGGACCTTGCCGCCCATTACCCGCCACGGATTGCCGATTTCTTCAACATCGGAGTACTGCATACCAATCTTTCCGGCATCTCTGACCATGCGAACTATGCACCATGCTCACTTGAAACCTTGAAAAACAAGGGATACCAATACTGGGCACTTGGCCATGTTCACAACCGACAGGTCCTTTGCACTGAACCCTACATCATTTATCCGGGCAACATCCAGGGGCGCCACGGAAAGGAACAGGGTGAGAAAAGTTGCGAGCTCGTAACGGTTTCCGAGACGGGGTCCATCCGCACTGAGATCATTTCTACTTCTGTGGTGCCATGGGTTGAAGTCGAGGTTGATGCGTCAGACTGCCAAAACGCCGATGAGGTCTATGACAGCCTTCGGGTTGCCCTTGGCAAATTGCTCGCGGAAGGGAAAGAACGGATAACGGCGTTGCGGGTGCGCATCGCGGGGGGCACCGACGCCAACAATGAGCTGAATCGCGATCCAGAGCAGGTTAGAAATGAGGTGATCAGCATCGCCAATGAGTGTGGCAACGGCCTGCTGTGGATTGAGCGAGTGAAGGTCGAGACAACTCCGAAATTGGACCGTGCTGCGCTGCTAAAGCGCGATGATCCGATAGGCGAAGTGCTGAGAATCGTGGCCGATCTTCGCCAAAACCCTGCTTGCCTTACCGAATGGGAATCCGTCGTTGAATTGCAAAAGAAGTTGCCCAGTGAGCTCGTAGGAGGAGCATCGCCGCTCAACCTTGATCCAGCTGCCCTGAGCAGCGCAATTGAAGAGGCCGAAGGACTGTTGCTCGCGCGGCTCTCTGTGGTGGAGGGTCCGTGAGAATCGAATCTATCGATCTCATCCGTTTTGGGCACTTCCTGAATCGCGAAATCGATCTTCCGCCAAGGGAGCCGGATTTTTACCTGATCTACGGCGACAATGAGGCAGGGAAATCAACACTGCTGCGTGGTATTTCCGCTCTCTTCTTCGGAGTGCCAGCCAGGACGCCGGATGTACACAGTTGCAAGGGTTCGGAACTTCGTATCGGAGCGACGATTTCGGAGGGTGAGAAGAAGCTGTCCTTTCGCCGCCGCAAGGGGAGCAGCGGAACAGTTTTGAACATGGAAGAAGCGCAAATCCAGGATAATGTTCTGATTCCGTTTCTTCGGGAACTAGATTGCGAACGATTCGAACAGTTTTTTGGTCTTGATCATGACCGACTACGCGAAGGAGGCGAAGAACTCCTACGGGGACAGGGGGATGTTGGCAGCGCGCTCTTCCAAGCCGCTGGGCTGCTGGACCTAACGAGACTGCTCGCGAAACTTGATGATGAAGCGAAAGAGTTATTTTCTCCCAGGTCGCGCAGCAAAGTGATCGGAATTGCGCTAGACGAATATAGGCAGGCCCGAACCGAGGTCAGGAGGCTGGCCATCTCTGCAGCCACCGTGAAGGAAAAACAGGCGGAACTTGACCGAGCAAAACAGAACCACGAGGCGCTCAAGACGGAAGCCCAATCCCTGCAGGTCGACTTGGTGAAACTGCGGCGAATCGCGAGCAACAAACCGGATGTGGCTCGTCTGCAAGACTTGCGCACGGCGTTGATCGGGTTCCAGTCGATTCCCTCTCTCCCGTTGACGGCTCGCAGACAGCGCGACGATGCGTTAGCCGCGCTGGCCGATGCCACCAGTCAGATCGATAGGCTCAATGAACAGATGGCTCGGCGTAAGGAACGCGTCCAGGCACTTCCTCTCGGCGTGGCTTTCAAAACTTACGAAAAGGACATTCAGGAACTCAATGCAGGCATACACGATTACATTCGCGCTGTCAGCGACCGTCCCAAGCGCGCGGCTGAGTTCGACGAGGCTATCCAGCTTGCGGAGGCAGAGTGGAAGGAAGTCTGGCGTAAGCGCCCCGTCTCCGATGCTGAGGAACTGAGGAGCGTGTATTCGCGGAAAAGGGAGATCCTGGCACTAATCAATGAACATGCCAAGCTCAGCACTTCTCTAGCCGATGCAGAAGAAATGTTGCGAACTGGAAAAGAAGAACGTGAGCGGCTTGAGGGAGAGCTCACCCGAAGCTTTGAACCTCCCGACCCCGCGGCACTCATCGCCGCCGTCGAACATGCCAAATCGCTCGGCGACACCGACAGCGCGATTGCGCGACTCAAGTCTGACATAAAACGGCTCACTGCTGATGCCGCTCGTGAAATGAACGGTTTGCGTCTTTGGTCGGGAACCCTTCAGCAATTTGAAACATTTCCCGCACCGCTGCTGGCAACGATTGAACAGTACGCGCGAGAGTGGGATAACAGCCACGCAACGCAAAAAGAGTTGACGCTTCGGCAATCGCGAATATCAGACAAGATTCTGGAAGTAGAAGGCGATCTTAGACGCGATGATGTCAAGATTGGTAAGGCTGGCGAAAGCGACTTGACCGAGGCCCGCGCACGTCGCGATAAGTTATGGAACCTGATTCGCTCTTCGATGTTTGACAAGACAATGAGCGACAAGGACGCGCAACAACAGTCGGATTCATCCGCCCCGCTGCCAGAGAGTTTTGCCCAGCAGGTTCGTCTCTCTGATGAGATCGCCGACCTGCGATTTGCTAATGCAAAGGAAGCCGCGCTTCATGATCGGCTGGTTAAGGATGTCGCGTCTGCTCGTAGCGAACAGCAGAGTTTGAAAGACCAACTTGCAAAGCTGCAAGAAGCAGACGTTGAACTGCAGCGGCATTGGTCAGATGAATGGAGCGCGCTCGGAACCACGCCACTGTCCCCTTCAGAGATGAGAGAGTGGATGCAATCGCGTCAGACCGTTCTCGACCGGCTGGAGCAATCGCGCGAAAGAGAGAATGAGCTTCACATCCTGGAGGAGCGGACATCGGCGGCACTCAGTCAGATCAGTGAGCACCGCAAAGAATTCGGAACTCCAGCGAAGTTTGGGGATGAGTCCCTAGCGATAGTCATCAAGGTGTCACAGGCAGTCGCCAAAGAAGCAGAGGAACAAAGGCGAGTCATCCGAGAGTTTCGTAGGCAATTGGAGTCATTGTCGCTTGAGAAACGACAGGCGAAAGTCGATGACTTTAAGACTAAGTTGTCAGAATGGTCTGCGAGGTGGAATCCACTGGTAACCGCGTTGCTGATGCCTGACGTCAGTACGCCGGAACAGGTGGGAGAAGCACTTGATGTGCTGGAGAGAGTCTTCTTGCATCTGAAAGATGGGCACAGCCTTCAACATCGGGTAAAGAGGATTGGTGACAATGTCGCGGACTTTGAGAGTAAAGCTTCTGAGCTGATCGCGACACTCGATTCATCTCTCGCGGAGCTTTCGCCACAAGCGGCCATTGCAGAGCTGCATTCACGATGCGTTGAAACGGGAAAAGCCGAAACCGAGCGCAATACCCTTGAAGCGCAAAACGGCACAGACGAAGCCACCATAGCGATATGCCGGGTCAAGGCTCAGACTGCTTCGACGGCCATGGCAGCGTTGAAACAGCGAGCTAACTGCGAAGATAACGAGCAGCTCGAAGCGGTGATCATTGCCGCTGAACAGAAAGCCGCGAAGCAAGAAGAATATGACCGCATTGCTCAGGGTTTAGTCGCGCGCAATGCTATTCCCGATTTGAAACAGATCGAGGAAGAAGCTTCCGGATTCGAACTGGATGCGCTCACATCGGAGATCCAGCAGCGAGAGGACCGGGAGAGGTCGATCGATGACGAACTTTTCAAAGCGGGTGGCGAATACAGCACGTTGTTACAGGAACATGAACGACTACAAGGTAGCGAGGAATCAGCTGTTCAGGCGCAGAAGGCTGAAGACGCCCTTGCGAAAGTGCGCCCCGCCGTGGCGCAGTACCTGCGGCTGAGGCTTGCGTCCGAGGTGCTGCGGCGAGCCATCGAATCCTATCGCGAGAAGCATCAGGGGCCCGTCCTGCAGCGAGCCAGTGAGTTATTTTCGCGACTAACCCTTGGAGAACATTTTGGCCTCACTACAAGCTTCGGAGAGCATGACAGACCGGTCTTGGTTGCGATCCGCAAGAATAAAGAGCAAGTGGAAGTCTCCGGGCTGAGCGACGGCACTCGCGACCAGCTCTATTTTGCCTTGCGACTGGCAGCCATCGAGCACCATATCGAAGCCGTGGCACCTTGCCCTGTAATCCTCGACGACGTACTCATCAACAGTGACGATACGCGAGCCGCCGCCGCACTGGATGTCTTGAGCGAGCTTGCGAAGCGCACGCAGGTTATCCTTTTCACTCATCATCGCCGCTTAACGGAGCTGGGAGCCAAGGCCTGTGCTCAGGTCATCGACTTTGAATCGGATCATTCTCCAGTAGGGTAGCCGTCAGGCGCCCACTGAACTTAACCTTGTACTACCTTAACCAGACCGGCGTTCGCGAGCGCGTTAAGGTGATACATAACGGAGCCGCGAATGCCTCCCGCCTTCTTCATCAACCAAGAGTCCTCGGATGGCTTACCATTGTTGTCTTGTTGCCTAAGGGTCTCCCAATAGGAAGGGCCATCTAGGACCTTAACCAGCGAGTCTACTGTCCAAGGCGTCCCTGAGTGAAGGACAGCTACGACCAAGTGCCTTTGCGTTCCTTCCCGCCATTTCCCTTCTAGATACTGTCTCTCTAGGTCGCCAGTCGAGCGATAAGTTTTCATAAGCCACTATTCAATGCTGTTGCGAGGCTCTTTCACCCGTTTGCACCCGAGAGTGAACGGTCATGCCCTTCGCTCTGCGCCCGTACAGCATCAAAGATCTCGCGGGCCAGAATCGGATATGCCGACGCCTGGAAATCACGGTCGGCCATGTACCGTGTTACGAGTTTATCGTTCTCGCCCATACGCTCGATCATGAAATCCTCAATCAATTTGCGGATCCCCAACTCGAACTTGTCCAGGGGATTGGCGAGCGCGGTCTGAATCACTTGATCGTTGTTGATGGCTTTCTCCTTGATCTGCTGGAAGAAGAGACGGTCTTCTTCGGTGAACTGCGTTCCGAACCGCTCATTCAAGACTTGGATGATCTCTGATAAAGGCGCTTTCTCGTCTTTCGACTTGCCCGTGCCAACGTCAGTGGGGCTCTTGACCGCTTGTGGATCGCCCTTGGTCAGATCAATCGGTCCGGCGTGGATGCGTTCCAGTCGATAGTATTGGAGTTCGACCTCATCCCTTAACTTCACAGTAGTAGCGTCGCGGTCGAGTGGTAGGTGCGGGAGGAGGAAGCGGCCGTAGCTGTAGAGCATTTCCAACTCGGGATCACCATAAGGGATGATCTGGCTCAGAAAAGCGTACATCTTGACATAGCCGTTCAACTTATCCCAAAACGCCTGCCGCTTGTCCGAGTCCTCCATCGCTTTGAAGCGATCGACCGCGGGCTGGAGATGGCGCTGCATATGAGCGTGATCTGCCGGACTCTGCCGCTCCGGAGGCTTGTAGAAGACCTGCGCGAATGCCTCCACTTCACCCCAGTGGTAAACCTGCGCCTGATCGAGCTCGTGTTTCAGCCTTTCCAACTGTGCCGGGTCGGAAGCCTGCTGGAGACCGGTCTTGTCGTAGTAGGGCTTGAATGCGCGAAAGATGTCTTCGGCTTCATTCACAAAGTCCAGAACAAACGGCGCGTCCTTGCCCGGAATCATCCGGTTCAGCCGTGACAGCGTTTGCACAGCCTGCACACCGTCGAGCCGCTTGTCCACATACATGGTATGTAGCAGCGGCTGGTCGAAGCCGGTCTGGTACTTGTTGGCGACCAGCAGCACTTGGTAATCCGGTGAATCAAAACGTTCGGGAAGTTGCCCTTCACCGATCGGTTTGCCTGTTATGACATCACGGTTCATGCCCGGCTCGGTGTATTCAAGGCCTGTGTCGGGGTCGCGCACCGAGCCGCTGAAAGCCACCAGCGGCCTGATGTCGGTGTAGCCGCTTTCGGCAATGTATCTGTCGAAGGCCAGCTTGAAGCGTACCGCGTGCAGGCGCGATGAAGTCACGACCATTGCTTTTGCGCGCCCAGCGAGCCGGTGCTTCACGCTGTCCCGGAAGTGCTCGACGATCACTTCGGTCTTCTGCTCGATGTTGTACGGATGCAGGCTGGTGAACTTGGCGAGCACGCGCGTACCCTTCTTCTTTGGGAGCGTGGGATCATCTTCGGCGGCCTTCAGCAGGTGGTAGTAAAGCTTGTAAGTTGTGTAGTTCGTTAGCACATCGAGGATGAATCCCTCCTCGATTGCCTGGCGCATACTGTAAATATGGAATGCCTCGGGCAGGCCACTTGTGCCTGTCCGCCCGAATAGTTCCAGCGTTTTGCCCTTGGGCGTCGCCGTGAACGCGAAAAAGCTCAGATTGGGCCGGCGACCGCGGGACTGCATTACCTGGTTTAAGTGGTCTTCCCAGTCCGCTTCGCCCTCCCCATTCTCAGCGACCGCGCTCTTACCCAGGATTGCCTTCAACTCGCGCGCCGTCTCCCCGGTCTGGCTAGAATGGGCCTCGTCCACGATCACCGCGTACTTTCGCGCTGCAATTGCTGCTTCCCATTCCTTCGCCCGTCGTTTCTCCTCATCAGTGGCCTTCTCCTGAGTTTCCGCACCAGCAACATGCAGCAGCCCGCGCAACACGAATGGAAACTTCTGCAGGGTCGTGATAACGATTTTGGTTCCGTCGATCAGCGCCTCTGCCAGTTGCTTTGAATCTTCGTCTATCGCTTTGACGACCCCTTGAGCGTGCTCAATCTGATAAATCGCGTCCTGGAGCTGCTGGTCGAGCACGCGACGATCGGTAATTACGATCACGCAATCGAAAAGCTTGTGGTCCGCGTCATCATGAAGGCTGGCCAGTCGGTGCGAGAGCCAGGAGATGCTATTGGTCTTGCCACTGCCCGCAGAGTGCTGGATCAGGTAGTTCTTGCCAGTACCTTCCTTGCAGGACGCTGTCACGATCTTGCGCACCGAATCAAGCTGATGGTAGCGAGGAAAGATCATCGCTTCTTTGACGATTCGCCGTTGGCCGCCCTCTCCGTCGTCAACTTTTTCCTCCGTCTTCTCAACGAACATGAAGTGACCAAGGATGTCGAGGAAGCTGTCGCGTTGCAGGACCTCTTCCCAGAAATAGCCGGTGCGATACCCGGACGGATGCTGGGGGTTCCCGGCGCCGCACTGCACTTCGCCTGGGTGACTGCCCCGGTTAAACGGCAAGAAATGCGTTCCCTGCTCTCGGAGGCGCGTGGTCATGTGGACTTCATCGGGGTCGGCTGCGAAGTGCACCAGGGTGCGCGCTTTGAATCGAAATAGAGGTGCACGAGGGTCGCGGTCCGACTGATACTGCCTCACAGCGTGCCGCCAGCTTTGGCCGGTGCCAGGGTTTTTCAACTCGCAGGTTGCAACCGGAAGACCATTCACCGCGAAAAGCAGATCGACGGTATCGTGTTGGCTTGGATGACACGGGACCTGGCGCGTTACTGTAACTTGATTCTTGCCATAGAGCACCAGCACTTCGTCGTTTAGGCCGTGCGCGGGCTTGAAGTAGGCCATACGGAAGGTCTTGCCGTAGAACTTAAAGCCGTGGCGCAGGATGTGGAGGCTGCCCTTAAGATCGAGTTCCTTGACGAGTGTGTTGATGAGCAGGGTTTCAAATCCAGACCCGTGGAGTGTCTGCATTTCGGCCCAGAGCTTGTGCTGCGTGTCCTGAAGGAAGGCAAAGACGCGCGCCGGGAAAAGTGCTCGCTCCACGTCCCACTCTGCGAGGTCGGCAGACCGCCAGCCGGCGCGTTCTCGCAGGATAATCTCGACGTAACTTTCAAACGCTCGTTCTGTCGTCTGAGTGGGCATAGTTTCCTAACGGCTAGGCGCCGGTCATTTTCTTCAATGCACCAGCGATCTGATTCACAAAGATGTTCTCGTTGCGCGGATTCAATGGTGTCAGGTCAAAATGTCGGTCCGGTCGGCGTTGCGGCTTAAAATATAGTTTCAGTTGTTGATGACTCAAGTTCGAACAGAACCCACTCAAACGAACGTTCGTTCCCATATCATCAATCAAGCCGACGAACGCTCTTCCCAGCCCTTTGGGGAGATTGCTGTCATAAAACTTGCATTCCCATCCAGCTACTAGGCTCGCTGAAGAGGGGTCGTCAGGTTGGTCGCGGCACTGAACCGCATCCTTCCCACGCATGATGCAGACATCAAGTTCATGGGTCATCTCACTCGCCCCTTTGAACTCGACTCCGGCATGTATCTCGAAGTCTTGGCCGTGTATGGTGAAGGTCGCATAACCGTAGTTTTTTGACTGGGAGTGAATCTGGCCCGGTGCTCCTCGGAACACAAAAGGAGTGGGCGTACCGCTGATCCCACGCAATACCGGAGTGACATTTAATTCGCGCACGCCGCGAAGACAAAGACCGAAAACATAGGCCTCGTATGCTTTGGATTCCACCGGCTGCACCAACTGATATTGGTTGATGCCAAGCGGGTGGTTTAGCAGGACGTCGATCGCGTTTTCGAGGTCGCTCAGTGTGGCCACTACAGCCCCTCTCTGAAATCAACCAGGTCTCGGAGCCGGTTAAGGTTGGACTGCTGCAGCCTGATTTCTTCGGCAGATACTCTGGCCATGGGCTGCAGTTCCGGCTCGCGGCTTGTCACTCCCAGTTCTCCGACCAGCTGCGTTTCCGTGTACAGTTCAATCTCAATTGCCTTCTCGGTTCCCTCGGTTTTGATATGAATCGGTTTGTCATTCCCAGCGAGAGAAGGAGAACTGGTCGTCCCTGGTCCCAATGATGCGGGCACCATATCGTCAAGCAATGAGTTGATGAACATAGGCTGCTCAACGAAATGCGCCCGTAAGGCGTCGACTGCAACTTGCAGCGCTTGTTCGGGAGAGTAAGGTACTGTGCGCCTATAGGAACGGGGCTTGTTTGCGTCGCGCCCGCGAGGCTGTTGAATTTCCTGCACATCCGTTCCAGCATTCACGGCAGCCCGAACATGGGCTGCGAGTTGTTGATCTGCGTCGTTGAGCTTGCGTATAAGCAGATCGAGAGCCTCCTGCGGGTTATATTCGTGCTTCACGCTGCGACTCCTCGCACGTCAATCTTGCCAGTCACAGCAGCGGAAATCAGGGTGGCACGGTACTCTTCTAAGCGGGCTATGGCAGCCCCGACTTTTCTAACCATGTCGTTAAGTGTTGCAGTCTCTTGGTCGAGAAAGTCAATGATGATTTGCTGCTCTCGGATTGGCGGCAAAAATACTCGAATCTGCCCATACCGAGTTGGGTTCAAATTTGCTTGATTGATGCTAGGCAGTGCTAGGCACCGGAGGAAAGCCAGTTGTTGGGGGGTGTTTAAGAGGAAGTTTAGGAAGGCGGGTAGTGCATGACGATTCGTCCGAATGCGAACTAGATAGGAGGCGAACGTAACGCGCTCATCCGCGATTCCACGGCAGATGCCAACCTTTCCTACGTGAGCCAAGCTATTCGTCCGGTTGAAAAGGAGATCGCCATCCTTCACTAACATATTTTCTTCGACTTCTTCGAGGGCACCGTTTTCCGGCAAATGAACTTGTCCCTCTTGTATGTTTCCCATGGTCAGTACCTTAATAGGGCCATCGCCTGTGAGAGCATCGGATAGTCCGTAGTCGGCCGTTGCCCACGCGCGTTTGAGCATCATCTCTTTCCAGTGCGCGGGGACCTCTCCAAACCAGTCGATGCCGGAGGCTTTTATGGGAGGCAGAGGGTTGAGACCGGCGGCACGAGCAGAGTCGGGTGGGAGGCCGCGCGTCACGGTCCGCGAGACTAGCGCTGAGCGCTTCTCTTGCACCTTCTCGATCAGCGTCTGCTTCTTTAAGATAAGTGCGTCAATCTTTGCCGTCTCGCAATCGAGGAAGTCCGCAATGGCACCTTGGTCGCTTGAAGGAGGAACCGGAATCTTCAGCGCGCTGATCGCGTCTACCGACAAGCCCGGCTGAGCCGCAGAAACAGAATATTGATTGAGGTTCATTGTGCGGAGTAGTTCGCCCATCCAGACGGTCGCAAACTCGGTCAAAGGGGAGACTACCACGGCATGTTCAGAAGCCCAGAATTTGCCGGATGCATAATTAACATTGCCGCATAGGGCACCCTGCCTTCCGATCAGCACAAAACGGCCATCGTGCGTAAAGTGCGATGAACAACCTCTAACCCCATTCCCTCCGAAGACCGGGTATGCACCGTCATCATCGAATTGCTCCGAAGTAATGTTGTCTCCGCTTCTCAAGCGAGCGACGTACCGAAGTTTCTTTACGTCCCAATGCTCCGGTATACTCCCGAGCCAATCGACTCCACTTGGCTTGTACGCTGGATAGGGCTTGAACCGCCGCACGTTCGAGACCTCCAGCTTTTGCAGGACCTCGGTCATGCGGCCGCCTCACGCGCCAGACGCTCGGGACTCCATATCTGCTCGGCGAGCTTTCGATACAGCTCCTGGCGAGCATCGAGATCGGCCTTTTTAAACTCCTTGAGCGCCCGAAAAGGCAGCCCGCTTTCACGGACGAAGCGTAGAAACCCAGGATTGTGGTCGTAAGCCTGCTCGTGCAGACTGCGAGCCAGAAGGTTCTGGCCATCATAGTGCTCGCGCTTCTGAGCATAGGCGATGTCGCCTAGACTGGCATTGAAACTCTTGGGCAGGAGCAGCAGGTCACCGATCCGGTTGCGGTACTCCTCGAAATCGGTGGGATGATCGAACTCATCCTTGTGCTGCTCCGGATGGTTGGACCAGATATGCTCGATTTCGTAACCGTGCTTGCCGCTCCTTTGAATGTACTCGGAGTAGCGGGATGGCATGGTGGAACGGGTCTCGATGTACTCCGTCATGCGCGCCAGAAGCCGGTGAATCTGCCGCCCGTTCATTCCGTGAAGGTGAAAGCGGTCGTTGCTGGCAAAAGTTTCCGCTTCGGTGCTGAGTTTCTGCCCGAGGTTCGCCACCAATTCGTCCACGCTCTTGCCGCGAATGTCGCGCATCACGACGAACATGGCGTACTGCATGGTCGAGTAGTCGATGGCGCGAGAGTTCCAGATGCGGCGGTGAATCAAGATGTCGATGTAGGCGGCCACGACCCGTATCTTGCATAACAGGACAGCCTCGGAATCATCAAGGCGCAAGGGAGCCAGAAGCACGGCGTACTGCAAAGTGAAATTGTGCTGTGCGTTGAAGTGCACGGACTCCAGGCCAAGTGTCAGCTCGTCAGCCGCAAGCCGAAGCCGCTCATACCAGTTAGTGTAAAAGGCGAAGTCGCGTTCAATGAAGCGGGAGAAGTCTGTACTCGCCTGGAGATGGAGGAGTTCTTCCCGGTCGCGCACCCACCGATGGAACTCAGTTCCGATGAGGTCGAAATCCTGGGGCTTCGCGCCACGCTTGCGTTCACGGATGCTCTCCGCATACTGACTGCGGAGCCAGGACTTGACGCCATCCGCATCCTCGTCCTTTCCAATGTCGAGCAACGCGGCGACGCGCTCCTTCCAGATCGTACTTGCCGCGTTTCGCCGGCCCTGGTCCGTAATCTTGGCCAGGAGATACCCTTTTAGCATGTCGGCTGGTGCTAGGGAGAGGCCGCGATCATTCATGGTCTCGAAAATGGTGTAGGCATCCTGGTCGGAGTAGGCTGTGATCTCGACTAGGTGAACGTTCTCGATCAGCCAGTCCATGAAGTACGGAAGCGGCATGCTGAGCAGTTCCTCAGGGAAGTGATCCTGAATGTCGGAGTAGCGGGCCAGGATGGTGATTACTGACTCATCGGTCTGGTTGTTCTCATCGAACGGCTCTCCGGCGTACAGCGCTTCCATGCACGGGGTTCGCATCGGGATGTCGAGATTGAACGACCGCTTACCGTATCGCTGCGAGAAGATCAGATCTGAAACTTGCTTCCTCTGGTCGCCATCCGCAAGTTTGTGCTGGAGAAATATCAAGAGCAGGGTGAGCGTGGTTAGGCGCTGCTGACCATCGATGATGAACTTCTCTCCTTCCTTGTCGCTGACGATGACGGAGCCCAGGAAGTAATGCCCATAATCGGCGACGGCGTTTCGTTCATCGCCATCCTCGTAACTTTCGAGGAACTTCCCGGCTAGGTCGTCGATAAGCTCCGTGACTTGCTTAGATTTCCACTTGTACTCGCGTTGGTAGTAGTCGATCGAGTACTTACGGCCCCCAAGCAGTTCGCGCACGGTGCGTGCTTCGCCGTTGACTGGACGGAACTGGCGGCGTTCGTTGGTCATTTTCCAGCCTCACGATTCGATCCAGTCACCTCGGACAGCATTTTCACAATGTCCCTCTCCAATACAAGAATGTCCTGCTCAATTTCTTCCAGGGGTCTTGGCGGTTCGTAACGGTAGAAGTGGCGGTTGAGCGGGATTTCGTAGCCCACCTTGGTTTTGGTCTTGTCGATCCAGGCGTCCTGCACATGCGAGAGAACTTCCCGTTTGAAATACTCCTCGATGCTTTCCTTAAGGGGGACGCTCTCAGTGTCGCGCAGCTCTGGGTCTGGTTCAGGTGTTCCGTCTTTGTCGCAGCAGATTTCTGCCGTATCGTCGCGTTCGCCGAGAGCGCTCAGCACGGCCTTGATCTCAGCAGTACCCAGACGAACGCCCTTCTGGCGGTCAATCTGACGCAGGTCGATAAGGAATTGTTTCCGGTCCTTGTATAACTTTTTACCGTTGGCTGATCCGAATGCTCGCAGCAGAGCTCGAATCTGCTCCTGGCGTTCCTGGCCTACCGCGATTTCTTCAAGACGAGCCTTCTCCGCCTTCTTGTTGCTTGAAGCGAGATTCTTGAAGGCTGCTTCTTCTTCCAAACGAGCGATGCGCTCTGCGGCCGCCTGGAAATTGAGGCGCAGCGGGCGCTCCACGGTGATCTTGTGGAAGCCAAAGTCGGCATTGTCGAAAATCTTGCTGACGACCACGGCCTTCTGGTGCCCGTCGGTGGTGAAATTGTGGGTCTCGCCATCCTGAAAGTTGCCGTGGATTCGCGAGATGTCGGCGATCTGATTGGGCTCGCGCGCATCGTCGACAGGGTCGCCGATCTTATTGCGCTTATTGCCCAAACTCTTTTTCATCTTCACGTACAACTGGCGCGCGTCAATCAGTTGCATCTTCCCTTTGCGTCTGTGCTCCTTGCGATTGGTCAGAACCCAGATATAGGTGGAGATGCCGGTGTTGTAGAAAAGCTGATCCGGTAGAGCCACGACGGCCTCCAGCCAATCGTTCTCGATGATCCACTGGCGGATATTGCTCTCGCCGCTGCCAGCATCCCCGGTAAAGAGCGGCGAGCCGTTGAAGACGATGCCGATGCGGCTACCACCTTCCTTTAGCGTTCGCATTTTCGACAGCATGTGCTGAAGGAACAGCAACGACCCATCATTGATGCGCGGCAGACCTGCACCGAAACGGCCGTTGTAACCGAGAGAGTTCGCTTCCTGCTCAATGAAGCGGGCCTGTTGCTTCCACTCCACTCCGAAGGGCGGGTTGGCGAGCATATAGTCAAAAGTGATCTTCTTGCCTTTGGCGTCCCTGTCGAAGCCATCCTTGGTGAAGGTATCGTCGCGGCGAATGTTGTCGGCGTCTTCGCCCTTAATCAGCATGTCGGATTTGCAGACTGCCCAGGCCTCGTCGTTCCAGTCCTGCCCGAAGAGTAGAGGTTTGGCGTCTTTGTTCAGCTTGCGAATGTAAGCTTCTGAGACGGAGAGCATTCCCCCAGTGCCGCACGCAGGATCGTAAATGGTCTTCACCACGTGACTGCGGCGCAGATCTTTCTCCGGCGAAAGCAGGAGGTTCACCATCAGCCGTATCACTTCTCGTGGAGTGAAGTGCTCTCCCGCTTCTTCGTTCGCTTGTTCAGCGCCGATGCGAATCAACTCCTCAAAGACGTATCCCATCTGCACGTTATCCACGTGTTCGGAAGAGAGGTCGATTCTGGAGAACGCTTTGATGACCTCGTAGAGGAGGTTCTTTTCGGCCATGCGCACGATCTGCTGGTCAAACGCGAACCGTTCCATGATGTCGCGGACGTTCTTGGAGAAGCCATTGATGTAAGCATTCAGGTTCGGCGCGAGCTGGTTCGGATCGTCCAGCAACTTGGTGAAGTCGAGCTTGGCCAGATTGTAGAACGGTCGAGTGGTGATCTTTTCGAGAAGGCTGCGGACGACGTTCTCGGGTTTCGCTTTGATGGCGGTGTGCTCTTTGAGCACCTGGGCCTTCGTGGGTGCTAGCAAGCAGTCGAAGCGTCGTAGCACAGTCAGCGGAAGAATAACCTTCCTGTACTCGTTGCGTTTGTAAGGGCCGCGGAGTAGGTTGCAGATGCTCCAGATAAAGTTGGCGAACTGCGAGTGGGTCTCAGCGTTCATTTCCTGAATTCCGGTCCGTATCTCATGGGGGCTCAGGCCACTGTGATGAGGCTACTCCCGTCTTCATTCGGGCATTTCCTTGCGGCGCCAACCCAATGGCCGACAGCCGCGCCTCACAAGCTGAATCAAACAAGGAACGTACTGCGACTAAACAAGGGGAAGGCGAATTATCGCACACCGAAGCAATGTGGGTCGCGGCAGGAGACTGTTATCCGATCTGTCGGAATCTGAAGCTGGCGCGGGGCGCGTTTCTCGATAGTTTTACCGTTCCAAGCCTTCAATAGATACACCCGCTGCACAACGTACCCGCAACACGATTCGATATCAGTCATCGCGCCCTCCTCGTGTGTCAAGATTAGCCGATTCTCGCTGAGGTCCGCCGACAGACGCCCGTTTCTCCAGTTCGCGGCGGGACCGTTCAAGTTCCTTGGCGATTACTTTTTCATCTGGAAGGACAGTCTGATACTCGGCGGCGAGCACCTTGTTAGGGAGATTGTCGAGTGCGTAGTGAGCCTCTGCGGCTCCCTTTTCGGCGCACATGATGAGTCCGACTGGCGGGTTCTCGCCGGGCTTCATCCAGTGCTCGCGGGCATAGTTCAGATAGAGGTGCATTTGCCCGGCGTCCGCGTAACTGAATTTACCAACCTTCAGGTCTGCGATTACAAGTCCTCGCAAACGGCGATGGAAGAACACGAGATCAATACGAAACCAGCTGTCGTCGATACGAAGCCTGCGCTGGCGGCCGATGAAGGCAAAATCATCGCCCAACTCCAAGAGGAAGTCCATGAGGTGCTGGATAAGCGCTTCCTCCAAGTCTGACTCGGAGTATTGGTCCTTGAGGTCGAGGAATTCGAGGACGAACGGGTCCTTGATGGCCTCTTCCGCGGTCACCAAATCGCTGGGCTCGGAGTTCTCTGTTCTTTCCAGCATGGCGGCCTTGTTCTGGGAGAGCGCGATGCGCTCGTAGAATTGACTGCCGATCTGGCGCTCCAATTGCCGGACGGACCACCCGGACCGCAGAGCCTCGGTCTCATAAAAAGTCC
>Ga0182024_10005911_pt1 | contig 27130 bp, 27 predicted proteins | sample P32metaG_FD_120480 | JGI IMG/M metagenome (GOLD analysis project Ga0182024, IMG submission 120480) | Permafrost microbial communities from Stordalen Mire, Sweden - P3-2 metaG (Illumina Assembly) | ecosystem: Environmental > Terrestrial > Soil > Wetlands > Permafrost | place: Sweden: Stordalen...
AAATTCCCCGAGGCGCTGGAGCAGCGATGACGCGGAACAGCCGCCCAAAGGCAGATGTCGACCCGATCGTCGTCTCCGTGATCCAGCATCGCCTGTTGGCCATCGTCGCCGAGATGGGCGAGGCGATGCTGCGCACCGCCTATTCGCAGATCCTCAATTCGAGCCGCGACTTCTCGACCGCGATCTGCGACCTCGACGGCAGGCTGATCGCCCAGGCCGAGCACGTGCCGATCCATGTCGGCGCGCTGCCCTTCGCCGCCCGCGCGGTCACCGAATTCTTCGGCGCCGACATCCATCCGGGCGACGTGTTCCTGCTCAACGACCCGTATCACGGCGGCAACCACTTGCCCGATCTGACCGCCTTCGTCCCGGTCTTCGCCGGCGACCAGCCCCGCTTCTGGTCGATCAACCGCGCGCATCAAAGCGATATCGGCGGCGCGACGCACGGCGCCTACAACGCCAGCGCGACGGATATCTGGCAGGAAGGCATCCGCATCACGCCGCTGAAGCTCTATGACCGCGGCGAGATGCGGCGCGATGTCATGCAGATGATCGCGACCAATGTGCGGCACCCGCGTGATTTCCGCGGCGATCTCGCGGCGATGATCGGCTCGGCCCATGTCGGCGAGCGGCGCGTGCTGGCGCTCGCGGAGGAATTCGGCTGGGAGGTGACCGACGCGGCGATCGAAGCGGTGCTCGACGGCGCCGAGCGGCAAACCCGCGCGGTGATCGCCGAATGGCGCGCCGGGGTCTATCACGGCGAGGCGTTGCTCGATGATGACGGCCGGGGCAACAATGATATCCATATCCGAGCCACAGTGACAAAGCAGGGCAGCAATCTGACGATCGACCTGTCGGATTCGCATGACGAGGTGACGAGCTTTATCAACTCGTCCTATCCGAACATGTATTCGGCCGTCGTCGTCGCGCTCAGCTACCTGATCGACCCGCACACGCCGAAAAACGATGGCACGTTCCGTCCCATCACCGTGATCGCCCGACCCGGCACGGTGGTGTGGGCCAATCCCGGCGCGCCGGTGACGCTGGCGACCAACCATTGCGGCCAGGAAATCCTCGAGGCAATCATCAAGGCGCTGGCGCCGTCCTGCCCGGAGCGGGCGATGGCCGGCTGGGGCCGGCGCTTCCGCATCGCGATCCAGGGCAAGGATCCTCGGACCGGGAAACCCTTCATCTGGCATTTCTTCCAGGCGCGGCCGGGCGGCGGCGCATCGTCGGCCGGCGACGGCTGGCCCGGCGCCGGCGAGTGGCAGGCGGCGGGCGGCATCAAGTTCGGCAGCCTCGAAGTCACCGAGGTGCGCTTTCCGCTGTTCTTCAAGCGCCATGAGTTCCGCCCCGATTCCGGCGGCGACGGACAGAATTGCGGCGGACCGGGCGGGATCGTCGAGATGGTGGTCGAGACCGCGGAGCCGGCGCTTGCCAACACCGCCGGCGACGGGGTGGTCTACGGCGCCTGCGGCATCCTCGGCGGCGCCGACGGCGCGCCGCACCGCTACGTGCTGCATTCCGGCGACCGCGAGCCGCGCGCGATCCGCACTAAGGAAACCGGGCTGGTAATCCATCCCGGCGACCTCATGGTGCTCGAATCCGGCGGCGGCGGCGGCTGGGGCGATCCCGCGCTGCGAACTGACGAAGACCATTTTCGCGACGCGGAGAGCGGCTTCACAACAAAATCCCCTTCCCCGCTTGCGGGGGAGGATCGGGGTGGGGGCTGAGCGCATGTTCCGCATCGGCATCGATGTCGGCGGCACGTTTACCGACCTCGTCGCGATCGACGAGGGCGGCGAAGCGACGCTGGCGAAAGTGCCGTCGACGCCACAAGACCCCTCGCTCGGCGTCATCGGCGGGCTTGCCGCTCTGGCGGCGAAGCTCGGCCGCGACCCGGCGGCCCTGCTCGGCCAGACCGAGCGCATCGTTCACGGCACCACCGTCGCGACCAACGCGCTGCTCGAATTGAAGGGCGCGCGCACTGGGCTGCTGACCACCGAAGGGCATCGCGATGTTATCGAGATGCGCGAGGGGCTCAAGGACGACCGCTACAACCTTCGCCTGCCGCCGCCCGAGCAGTTGGTACCGCGGCATCTGCGCCTGGGCGTGCGCGAGCGGTTGCGCGCGGACGGCCGCGTCGAGGTGCCGCTTGATCGAGAATCACTCGATCAAGCTATCGATATTTTGCAGACGACGCGGGTCGAGGCGGTGGCCGTATGCTATTTCCACGCCTGGCGCGACCCGTCGCACGAGCGCGCGACGGCGGAAATCCTCGCCCAAGCCCTACCCGACGCCTATGTCTCGCTGTCGTCCGCGGTGCTGCCGCAGATCAAGGAGTTCGAACGGGTCTCGACGACGATCGTCAACGCCTATGTCGGGCCTGTGCTGTCGCGCTATCTGGCGCGGCTGGAGGCGCGGCTCGCCGAGGCGGGCTATCGCGGGCCGACCTTGATCATCCAGTCGCATGGCGGGGTCGCGCCGATCGCCGAGGCCGGACGGCTCGCGGCGGGCGGCGTGCTGTCGGGTCCCGCCGGCGGGGTCGCCGGCAGCGTCCACGCGGCGAAGCTGGCCGGCACGCCTAATTTGATCCCGTTCGATATGGGTGGCACCAGCACCGATATCTGCCTGGTCGTTGATGGTGGCGCCGCCCTCGTCATAGACCGCAAGATTGGCGGCCACCACATCGCCTTGGGCAGCCTCGACATCGCCAGCATCGGCGCTGGCGGCGGCTCGATCGCCCGGGTCGACGCCGGCGGCATCCTGCATGTCGGGCCGGAGAGCGCGGGCGCCGCGCCGGGCCCCGCCTGTTATGGCCAAGGCGGCAGCGCCGCGACCGTGACCGACGCCAATCTGGTGCTCGGCTATCTCGACCCCGAGCGGTTCCTTGGCGGGGCGCGGCGGCTCGACAAGGCGGCGGCGGAACAGGCGGTCGATCGCGTCGCCGTCGCGCTCGGCGTGACGCGGCTGCAGGCGGCGCATGGCATCCACCGCATCGTCAACACCAACATGGCCGAGGGAGTGCGGCTCGTTTCGGTGCGGCGCGGGGTCGATCCGCGACGCTTCGCACTGTTCGCGTTTGGCGGCGCGGCGGGACTGCACGCGACCGACATCGCCCGCCAGCTCGGCTTGGGAAAAGTCATCGTGCCACGCGTCGCCGCAGTGCTGTCCGCCTGGGGCATGCTCGCGACCGATCTGCGCTTCGAGGTGTCGAAGAGCCACATCGGCGACACGCGCGCGCTCGACGGCGGCGCGGTCAAGCTTCTGTTCGACGACATGGAGGCCGAGGGCCTCGCCCGGTTGCGCGCCTCATTCGCCGGCCCCGCGCGGGTGAGTCGCGCGGTCGACATGCGCTATGGCGAGCAGGTGTTCGAGATTGCCGTGCCGCTCGACGATGGCGCCCAGGGGGTGGACTGGGCGGCCGCCGACCCCCTGCCGCAGATCGTCGAGCGGTTTCATCGCCGCCATGAGACGCTCTACACCTACGCGATGCCCGAGCAGGAAAGCGTGCTGGTCAACGCCCGCGTCACGGTCGCCGGCATCCTCGACGCGCTGCCGCGCGAACCGAGCCTGCCACCGGCACCGCCCGCTCCGCCCTTTGCCAGCCGCGCGATCTACCTCGACGGGAGTATTGTCGAGGCGCCGGTGTTCGATTTCGACGCGCTGGCGCCAGGCCAAGAGATCGTCAGCCCGGCGATCCTCGAGTCGGCGATGACCACCGTGTTGTTACGCCCCGGCGACGCCGCCACCGTGACCGAGCACGGATGGCTGGATATCGCTACCGGCTGAGTTCAGCTCCCTCGGAACACCGGCTTCCGTTTGGCGTGGAACGCTTCGACGCCTTCGCGGAAATCGTCGGAGCCACGCAGCCTTCCGTACATCTGGCCTTCCATGTCGATCGCCAAGGACAGGCTCGCATCCTCGGTATCGTTGAGGAGCTTCTTGGCGGTGCGCTGGGCGAGCGGCGGAAAGCCCCGCAATTCCTCGACCAACGCGTCGGTCGCCGCTTCGAGCTCGGCATCGGCCACGCAGTCGCTCGCCACCCCCCAATCCACCGCCTGCCGCGCCGACAGCCGGCGCGAGCGCATGACGATGTCCTTGGCGCGGGTGATGCCGACCATCTTCTGCAGCCGCGCCGCGCCGCCCGAGCCGGGGATTTGCCCCAGCCGCTGTTCGGGCAGCGCGAAGAGACTGCTCTCCGCCGCGATCCGGAAGTCGCAGGCGAGCGCCAGCTCAAACCCGACCCCGAAGCAATAGCCCTTGGTCGCCGCGACCACCGGCTTCGCGCAGCGCGCCGGCGCGGCGATGTTCCACGCGAGCCGCGAGACGTGCTCCGGCGAGGCCTCCAGAAAACCGCGAATCTCGCCGCCGCTCGAAAAATGCTCTCCCTCCGCCCGCACGACGATGACCCGCACCAGCGGGTCGGCGTCGAGCGCCTCGAACGCGGCGCGCAGCTGGTCGCGCTGCGGCATGGCGATGACGTTCAAGGGCGGGCGGTCTAGCACGATATCGCCGCGCTCGCGCGCCGGGTCGATCTCGACGCAGAAGCCATCAAAACTCTGCGCGTCGGCCATCGCTCACTCCTCGCGGTAGTCGCCGGCGACTAGCAGGCGACGCAAAATTTTCCCCACCGGCGATTTCGGGATTTCGGTGACAAAGACATAGTCGCGCGGCCGCTTGTAGTCAGCGAGGCTCGACTGCCGGCACCAGGCGTCGAGCGTCGCCGCCGCGACCGGTATGCTCCGTTTGACGAAGGCGGTGACGCGCTGGCCCCAGCGTTCGTCGGCGAGCCCCACAACCGCGACCTCGCTGACCGCCGCATGCAGCGACAGCACGTTCTCGATCTCCCCGGGCGACACATTCTCGCCGCCGGTGATGATCATGTCGTCAACCCGGCCGGTTACAAAAAAATCGCCCGCGCCATCGATATGGCCAGTGTCGCCGGTGAAGTACCAGCCGCCGCGCAGCGCCCGCGCGTCGGCGTCCGGGCGGCGCCAGTAACCCTCGAATGCCTCGTCACTATCAATATCCATGATGATCTCACCCTCTTCGCCCGGCGCCGCGAGCGCATCGGGATCGGCCGCGCCGAGGCGCACGACGCGGACTCGCTTGTTGACCCCGGCCTTGCCAGCCGAACCAGGTTTGCCAGCCGCGTTGGGCTCAACCGTGAAGGTGTAGATCTCGGACGAGCCGTAATGATTGACGAACAGTTCCGGCCGGAACGCAGCCGCGACGCGCCGCAAGAGCCCATCCGGCATCGCAGCGCCGGCAAAGCCGAGCTTTTTGGCGCTGGAAACATCCGTCATGGCGAAATCGGCATGGCCGATCAGGTCATGGTAGAGTGTCGGCACCAGATAAAGGGTGGTGATGCGCTCGCCGGCGATCAGCCCAAGCGCCTGGGCGGCGTCGAAGCGCGGCAGGCATACAAAACAACCGTCGACGAGCGCCATCGCCAAGAGCGAGCGCACCCCCATCGTGTGATAGAGCGGCATCGCCCCGAGCGTGCGTTCGCCGCGGCGATAAAGGTTCTGCGCGACATGGGCGAGCGCCGCGGCGCGCTCGGCGCGGTGACGGCGGGGAACGCCTTTCGGCCGGCCGGTTGTGCCCGAGGTGTAGAGCAGCAGCGACAGATCCTCGGCATTTGCCTGCGGCGTAGCGTCGCCGCCGAGCCCGCGCCACTCAGCGAGCCGGCAGGTCGCGCCGGGCGCCTCGTCGAGCCCGACAAGCGGCAGGTTCCGCGCCATCGCCGCGCCGGCGACGGCATCGGCCGCGACGGCGTCGAACATCAACGCCCTCGCCTCGCAATCGGCGAGGCAGTAATCGAGCCCCTCGGCCTTGATCCGCCAATTGAGTGGCGTCGCGACAATGCCGGCGAGCTGGCAGGCCCAATGGAGGCTCGCCATGTCGAGCCGGTTCTGCAGCACGATCGCCAGCCGGTCGCCGCGCCGCAAGCCGAGCTGACCGAGCCCGGCGGCGATGTCGGTGATCTCGCGCAGCCATGCGGCGTAGCTGAGCCGCCGCGCGCCGTCGACGATCGCGATCGCCTCGGGGCTGCGCTCGACGCTGGCGATCAGGCTGCGACCGAGGTCAAACATGGTTCTTCAGCAACGCCAAAACACGCGGCGGGGTCAACGGCAAGGTTACCTCGGCGACACCGAGCGCGTCGGCGACGGCGTTGGCGATGCAGACCGGCGTCGACATCGCGTTGCCCTCGGCCACGCCCTTGGCTCCCAGCGGGGTCACCGGCGACGGCGATTCTATATGCAGGATCACTGGGCTCGGGACGTCGTGCGCCCTCGGCACCGCGTAATCGAGAAACGTGCCCGTTAGGAAGTCGCCATCGGCGCCGTAGACGAATTCCTCATAGAGCGCCGCGCCGACGCCGTTGGCGAACCCGCCATGGACCTGGCCGTCATAGAGCGTGCGGTTCAGGATACGGCCGGCATCGTGCAGCGTGACGTATTTGTCGATACGCACCACGCCGGTGTCGCGATCGATCTCGACGCCGCAGAAATCGAACACAAAGCCGTACGTGGCGGAACTGTTGATCTCGTCGGCATCGTTCGGCGCGGCAAGCTCGGGCGGAGTCCAGAACACGGTCTCGCGCAGCGCCGTGTCCGCCGGATCGGGCAGTGTGCCGGGCGCCCAGTGGCTCGCGGCGGCGAGACGGGAAAAGCTCAGCGAATTGTCCGGGTTGCCCGCCGCGCCGACCCTGCCGTCGGCGAAGACGATCTCGTCCAGTCGCAGATTGAGCTGCGCGGCGGCGATGCGGGCGAGCTTTTCCTTGAGGCGCAGCGCCGCGAGATGCGCCGCGCCGGCGACCGCGCCGGCAAAGCGGCTGGAATAATTGCCGGCGGCGATCGACCAGGCGTCCTTGGCGGTGTCGAGCGCGGTCTCGACCCGGATCGCCGACGGCGGCAGGCCGAATGCCTCGGCCACGATCTGCGCGATGACGGTGCGATGGCCCTGGCCCTGCGGCGCTGAATCGATGATCGCCGTAACCCCGCCGAGCGGGTCGAGCGCCACGGTCGCCACCGCCTGCGCGCCGTTCTTCGGCCCGGCGCGGCGGCGCTCCTCGGGGCTCAGCACGGTCGTGATGTAGCCCATATTCGAGATCGACGGTTCCACCACCGCGGCATAGCCGATGCCGTAGATCCGGCCTTTGCCGCGCGCCGCGTCGCGCCGCTGGCGCAATTCGTCGAGCTCGCCCTCTTCGGCGGCCTGTTCGAGACCCCTGCCATAGTCCCCTGAATCGAGCACCGCCCCGGCCGGGCAGCGATGAGGGAATTGATCGACCAGGTTGCGGCGGATCACCTCCCGTGGTTCCAGGCCGAGGGTCTCGGCGATGCGCTGCATCAGCCGCTCGAGCGCGAAATAGACTTGCGGGCCGCCAAAGCCACGCACCAATCCGCTCGGTGTCTTGTTGGTTAGCACCACGCGATTGCGGATATTGATATTCTTTATCCGGTACGCGCCACTCATATTGCCGTGCATGCGGTAGAGCGTCGCCGGCTCCGGCGCGCGCAGATAGGCGCCGCAATCCTCGATCTGGTCCCAATCGAGCGCGGTGATGAGGCCGTCGGCCTCGACCGCGGCGGAGAGGCTGGTCACCCGGTTGGTCGCCGAGGTCGCGCCGCAGAGATGCTCGATGCGACTCTCGACCCATTTGACCGGCCGTCCGGCTTTGCGCGCGGCGAGTGCCAGCAACACGATATAGGGGAAGACCGCGTGCTTCGTCCCGAAACTGCCGCCGGAATCAGGTGGCAGTTTGAGGCGCAGCCGGTTGGCCGGCACGCCCAACGCCAGCGTCATCACCGGAAGCATCGCGAAGGGGCCCTGGAAATTCGCGGTGACCTCGTAACCGCCCTCACCGGGTAGGTATTCGGCGATCACGACAAACCCCTCGATAGGCGTTCCGGAATTGCGCGGATAGCGGACGCGAACGCCGATGCGGCGCGGCGGCGAAGGCGGCTTCCGGATCGCCGTAGCGGAACTTGCGGTCGCTGACGAGGTTGCCGCCTTGCGCCGCGTGCAATACCGGCGCATCCGCTTCGAGCGCCTGCTCGGGATCGACGATGGCCGGAAGCGCCCGGTAATCGACCGCGATTGCTTCGAGCGCGTCCTCGGCGGTGTGGCGGTCGCGCGCCACCGCGACCGCGACCGGCTCGCCGACATAGCGCACCCGATCGGTCGCTATCGCGCGATGCTCGACCGCGGCCTTGACCGCCACGGTGAAGGATCGGGTCCAGCGCAGCGCGTCCTCGCCGGTGATGACGCAGGCGATTCCCGGCAAGGCCAGCGCCGCGCCCGCGTCGATCGCGCGGATTTCGGCATGCGGATGCGGCGAACGCAAGATCGCCGCATGCAGCGTATCGATCCGCTGCGGCAAATCGTCGCAGAACCGCCCGCGGCCGGTGATCAACGCGACATCTTCGACCCGCTTCAACCCAGCACGTCCCGCCATTGCGTCGCCGACCGCGGATCGACGACGGCCGCGGCATCGACCGCTTCCTCGCCGGGGATGCGGATGCGCATGAAGCGCATCGGGTCGCCGCCGAGCGGGATCGGCGCGTCGATCCCCATCTTAGCGCCGACCCCGTTATCGGCGGACGGGTCGAGCCGCGAACCGTGCGCGCCGGGGATGATGACGATGTCGCGATCGGCCTGGACGCGCGTCGCGACCGCCCACTCGACCTCTTGCGGGTCGTGGATGTCGACGTCCTCGTCGACGACTATGACGTGCTTGACGTCGTAATGCCCCGCGAACGCGCCGAGGATCACGTTCTTCGCCTCGCCCTCATAGGCTTTGCGCATCTGCACATAGAGGTGATAGCGGCAAGTGCCGCCGGGTGGCAGATGCACGTCGCGCACCGAGGGAAACGACCGTCGCAAATGCGCGAGCAGCGTCGCCTCGCGCGGGATGCCGCCGAGCAGCAGGTGTTCCAGGCCGCCGCCATTGATCGTGTGGAAGATCGGGTCGACGCGGTGCGTCACCCGGTCGACCACGATCACCGGACGCAGATCGCGCGAGCCGTAATATTGCGGGAATTCGCCGAATGGCCCCTCGGGCTCGCGCACCCCGGGCAGGAACCGGCCTTCGAGGACGAATTCCGCCTCGGCCGGGACAAGGATGTCGCTCCCAAGACATTTGGCTATCGGCAGCTTCGCCCCCTGCAGCGCGCCGGCGATCTCAAGCTCGTCCTGGTCGAGCGGCGCGATCGCCTGCGACGCCAAGAGCGTCAGCGGATCGACCCCGATTACGATCGCGACCGGCAGCGACTCGCCCTTCGCTTCGGCCATGCTGAGGAAATGATGGGTCTGGCGCGGCAGAACCAGCACGCCGAGCCGGTCCGGGCCATTCAATTGGCAGCGCAGGATCGCGACATTCTGCGCTCCGGTCTCGGGGTTGCGAGTGATGATGAGGCCGGCGGTGATGTAGGGGCCGCTGTCGAGCTGGTTATGGGTCGGCAGGGGCAGGAGCGTGGCGAGATCGACTTTGTCATGCACCACCGCCTGGACCGGCGCCGCGGCGACGCGGCGGCAGGGCAGCGGGGCGTTGGCGGCCGCTTCGAAGCGCGCCAGCAGCCCGCTCTCCTCGACGCCCATCGCCTCGGCGATCTAGGCGCGGGCGGCGACGATCCCGGAAACCACCGGCACCGCGTGTCCGCCCGGCTTGGGGAACAGCACGGCGCGGCGCCCCTCGAAATGCTTGGCGATCGCCGCCAGCTCGAAGCGCAGCGCGACGCCAGGCCGAATCACCGCGAGCCGATCGCGCGCCGCGAGGCGATCGAGCCACGCGCGCAACGTCGTCACCGGCGCCAAGGTGTTTGGATGGATGTCGAGCACGCGCCGCGTCATGGCGCGGAAACTCGCGGGTTTCCGCCCAATCCCCGGCGTACTAGCACGCCGCATCGCCCGGACTTGCTCGTTTGGTGCAACATCCCTCTTTTCAACTCAGCCCTTACGCACTATTAGACCACACTTAGTTTGGACTCTTTAAGGTGGCCGGTGGAGTCTCTCTGTCGGACGGCTTGAGCGATTCGGTGGTGGTTGGACTGATCCGCAGTTCTCAGTTGCGATAAGGACGCAACCGACAATGGTCAGGATCCTGGGTACCTGTGCCGCCCTCGCGTTGGTCATGCTGGTGGCCTTTCCGTTCGCGCACGACGCCTACCATCGGTATGAGGTTGCGCAGCGGCTGAAGCCGTTGATGAACGAGCACGACCAGGCCGCATGGCGCGATTGGAGCGGCGACGCCGTTTCCTTCGGCCGCAGTCTCTTCGAGCGTTGCGAGCTGATCAACGGCCAGGGCGCGCCGTCCTGCCAGGGGTATAAATCCGCTATCCAATAGCGCTCGCCTCGCGGCGTAGCGCCGCCGTCACCAAAAGCCCGTCGCGCAGCGCCGCCGGATCGTGAGTGCGGATGTAATCCGTGCCCGTGGCGGCGGCGTAGAGCTCGGCCGCCAGGGTTGCCGGGCCGAGCTTGTCCGGAGATTGCCGCCCGGTCACCGCCGCGAGAAACGACTTGCGCGACACCGAGACCAGCACCGGCAGGCCAAAGCGGCGCTTCAACCGGTCGATGTCGGCCAGCACGCTCAGCGAGGCGGCCGCCTCGCCGCCGAGGAAGAATCCCATGCCCGGATCGAGGATCAGCCGGTCGCGGGCGATTCCGGCGGCCTCCAGCGCGGCGACGCGCGCGGCGAAAAAATCCTCGACGCGCCGCCAGATTTGGCTGGCGGGAACCGCGTCGCGCCGCGCCCGGCCGCGTCCCTGCACCGCATGCATCACGACAAGCCGGCAACGCGAGGCCGCGAGCTCGGGGTAGAGGGAAGCGTCGGGAAACCCCTGGATGTCGTTGAGAAAATCGACGCCGGCGGCAAGCGCGAAACGCTGGGTCTCGGGCGCGAAACTATCGACCGAAATCGCGACGCGTTCCGCCTTGAGCGCCGCGATGACCGGCGCGAGGCGGCTGATTTCCTCGTCCGGCGCGACCGGCTTCGCCGCGATATTGCTGGCGGCGGCGCCCAGATCGACGACGTCGGCGCCGTTCGCGGCCAGCCGGCGGGCCGCGGCGAGCGCCGCCGCCGGAGCGAAATGGCGTCCGCCATCCGAGAATGAATCCTCGGTGATGTTGAGAATCCCAAACAGCTTTGGGGGAGTCAATTGGGACGTCTGCGCTCGAGGATCGCGCCGACGCCCTCGGCATCGGGAAACACATCGAGCTTCTCGATCGTGATCCGCACTTGCGCGACCCGCGGATCGGCGAAGCACGCGGTGGCAAGCCGATCGGCGAACCCTTCGCAAAGGTCGATATGCCCGCTATCCGCGATCTCCCGGATCGCCGCGACGATTTTCTCGTAGTTGATCACCCGCCGCCGATTCTCGCCGGGAAATGCCGCGCCCGCCGCCGCCGTCAGCTCGACCGTGACGCGCACCCGCTGCCGGCTGTCCTGCTCCTCGGGACGAATACCGATGCTGCACATCACGACAAGACCGCGAACGAGCACGGTGTAGCGGTCGGCGGGGAGGTGCGGAGGGTTTTTCATCGCCGCGAACATGCCCGACCCAACCCACCCGCCGCAACCGATCAAACCGCCGCGGCGATGATGCTATAGTCCATCGGGCGCCATGCGGGGTGTCGGGCGACCTGACGGGGAAAGCCATGTGGCGCGAGTTTCGGGATTTCGCGGTTCGCGGCAACGTCGTCGACCTCGCCGTTGGCCTCATCATCGGCGCGGCGTTCACGACGATCGTTAACTCTCTGGTCAACGACCTCTTGATGCCGCCGATCGGCCTCCTCCTCGGCGGCATCGATTTCAGCGAGTTCTTCGTTACGCTGAAGGGCGGGTCGTTCCCGACGGTGGCGGCGGCCAAGGCGGCCGGCGCGGTGACGCTGAATTACGGCCTCTTCGTCAACGCCGTGATCAAGTTCGTCATCGTCGCCTTCGCCGTGTTCATCCTGGTCAAGCAAATCAACCGGATGAAGCTCAACCTCGCCCCGGCCGCTTCCGGTCCGAGCAAGACCGAAGAGTTGCTGACCGAAATCCGCGACCTGTTGAAGGAAAAGGCGGACGGCTAGCCCGTCGGCGCGAGCTTCAGGCCCGGCCGGGGTGAGCGTTAGCTTCTGCCGTTGAGCAGCGACGGGTCGCGCAAGCTGAGGTCTTGGCCCGGCACCGGCGCGGCGAGCGCCGACTCGATGCTCGGCTTGCCGTTCCATTCCCCCGGCGAGCGCGCCTTGCCCTCGCTGCCGATCTGGTCGATGCCCCAATAGATTTCGAGGCGATGATTGTCGGGGTCGCGGAACTCGACCGCGATCTGGCAGCCGGCGCGCCGGCGCCCGGCGAAGTCGATCGGCACCTGGTGGCGCTCGAGATGGTCGCGCGCGCGGATCACGTCGTCGAGGCTCGGCACCTCGAAGGCGATGTGGTTGAGCTCGATATTGTCGGCCGCGCCCGTCATCGAACCGACGAGCGCGATGCCGTGATGGTCGGTGTTGCAGCGCAGGAACGCCATGCCGCCCGGCACCATTTCGTCGGGATAGACGTCGGAAATCTGGAAGCCGAGGATCTGGGTATAGAACTCGGCGGATTTGGCAACGTCGCGCACATTGATCACGATGTGGCCGATCTTGCCGATCTGGAACGGCAGCCCGGTGGGCCGGGCGAGGCGCTTGACGCGGTCGGCATCGAACATGTTGACCCCCTTTGGCGGAGCTTAACCTATCGCGGAACCGCGTTTTCCGCGGCGATGCGGTCAAGCTTCGCCGCCATGATGAAATCGTTCTCGTGCAGGCCTTTGATCTTTTTCGTGCACAGCGAGATCGTCGCGAAACCCCAGCCGAAGCCGATATCGGGGTGATGGCTCTCGGTCTCGGCGAGTGCCGCGGCGCGCTCGACAAAGGCAAAAGCCTCGCGGAAATTCTTGAACCGATAGGTCCGCTCGATGCGTGTCGCCTCATCGAGCAGCGCCCATTCCGGCGCCTGCTCGTGGAAATGCTCGGCCTCGTCGTGGCTCAACGGCGGAATCCCGCCGCGGCACGGAACACAGCTCTTTTCAGCGAGGGCTGAGAGCATTTCGATCACCTCTTCGCGGTCCTGCTCGACAGGCTCGTCTCACGGGCGTTATTGGACGCGATCGCCAAAACAGTGCCACATTGCTGGCGCCTTGTAAGCCATGCCCAAATTATCTATCAGCCGGCCCGTGAACAACCCGCTGAACAACCGGCGTGCCGCGGCAATGGCCCCAACGCGCCAATGCCTCGCCGCGCGGTTTTGCGCCGCGATCTTTATCGCCATCATCGCGATGGGCGCCGCTCCGCCGGTCGAGCCCCCGGTCAACCACTGGCAGGTCGTGCTCATCGCCGGGGACACCGCGCAGCCGGTCTTTGACAATGCGGTGAAGGCGGTTGATTTGTGGCTTACCGAACATGGCGTCGCTCGAGCCGACATCCACCGCCTCGCGGCCAGTTCCGCCCCGCGCGACCCGGCAGTCGAGCCGGCGACCCTCGATCATGTTCTTAGGCGGATCGGGGGCTTGCGCGGCCGAGCGGGCGACGGCTGCTTTGTGTTCATCACCTCGCATGGCGCGCACAATCTCGGCATCTACCTGTCGCGCGAGGACGAGATGCTGCGCCCGGCGGCCCTGGCGCGAGCGCTCGCCACGGGCTGCGGCGCGGTGCCCACCGTGGTGGTGGTCTCGGGCTGCTATAGCGGCTCGTTCGCGCGCGGCGCGATGCGGGCGCCCAACCGCATCGTCCTGACCGCGGCGCGCGCCGACAGGCCGTCGTTCGGCTGCGTGGCGGAGCGCACCTATACGGTCTACGATGCTTGCCTGCTCGGCGCCTTGCCGCACGCGACCGCCTGGCGCGGCGTCTTCAACGAGACCAAGGATTGCGTCGAACTGCGCGAGCGTGAACTCGATGCCGAGCCGTCGCATCCGCAAGCCTGGTTCGGCGCCGCGGTGCGCAACCTGCCCCTGCAATTCTGAGCGTGCGCGCGCCGGTAGTCGCCGCGCTTGCCCTATGCGTCACGCTCGCCCTGGGCGGCGCGGCGGCGCGGGCGGACGGGCTCGACGATGCCTGGGCGGGAACCCATTGGGGTGAGTCGCCGGAAGCCTTGCAGCGTTATTTCGGCGCCCGTGCCTTCACGCTGCCGCGACCGATCGATTTCGGCGACAGCTATGCCCCGCTGGTGCTGCGCGGCGTGTCGGTCGGCGGGCTTGCGCTGATCGCCTATTACCAGATCGACAAGGCGACGCACGGACTGAAGCGCATCCAACTCGAACGCCCGCGCCACGGTGTCAACGCCGGCGCGTTTCGCGCCGTCTTCCTGGCGCTCGACGGGGATTACGGCACCCCCGATGTGCTCTGCGGCACTCTGCCGGGGCCGACGACCGCCTATCAGGGCGCTGCCGAATATGTCTGGACCCGCAACGGCGCGGTGATCCGCGCGATTTTTCGCGACACCACGCTGCAGGCTTTTGGCGGCTGTTATTCGCCGGCTTGCGGCCTGACCGCCCAGCTTTTGGTGCGCATCAGCCCGCCGGCGGAGGACAGGGGCACCTGCCCTCCGCTACCGACAGGCGCGCAGTTGCGCGCGCCGCGGTGACTCGTGCTACTTCATCAACTGGGCGCGAACCTCGCCGCCTTTATTGGCCGCGGTATGGACGTTGACGTAGCACTTGCCGGCCTCGAGATCGGCGATCTGCGCGTCGGTCATCGCCGCGCTGCCGCTGATCGGGCTGTCTGCCTTGGGGAACGGCACGGCGACGCCGGAATTCGCGCCGGCGGCGGCGCCGCAATGAATATGCGCCGCGGCGGCCGGACCGCTGAGCCCGGTATAGGTCACGTTGTAGGTGGCCATCTTGGTCGCTGTGTCCAAGGTGACCGTGGCGGTGCCGGCGCCGCTGCCGGCGACCGGCGGAACCTCGGCCGCGCCGCTCAGCGTGCCGTGGAACGTCTCCGTCGCCGCCTGGCTGTAGCCCCAGGTCAGCGCGGTTACCGCGAAGCCGATCGCGGCCAATGTTGTTTTGCGCATGTGGTTCCTCCCATTCGAACGTGCAACGGCGACAAGCTAGCCAATCGATCGCACAACACGAAGCCGAAAATCGGGTGTTCCCGACCGTGCCCGTTCAATCCCGCGTGACCGTGTTGCCACAGCCCCGTCGCCGGGCCGGCCGGTTTCGCTTATGTTGCCGGCCGCGCAACGGTCTGCGGTCGTGAAGCGGCGATGAACGATTCTCCTGCGAGAACCGTGGCGGACGTCCGATTGGGGCCGGTTTCGCGAGCGCCGTCCTATGGTGCGATGGCGGTCTGGGCGATCGCCGCGCTCACCGTCGCACGGCTGCTGTGGCTGGCGTTCCAGACCGCCGGGCTCTACCCGGACGAGGCGCAATACTGGTTCTGGTCGCGGCATCTGGCGCTCGGCTATTACTCGAAGCCGCCGCTCGTCGCTTGGCTGATCGCGCTGACCACCGCGCTCTTCGGCAATGGCGAGTTCGCGGTGCGGCTATCGGCGCCGCTGCTCCATGCCGTGGCGTCCGGCTTCGTCTATGCGATCGGGACGCGACTCTACGACCGCCGTGTCGGCTGTTGGTCGGCGCTCGCCTATGCGACGCTGCCCGGCACCTCGCTGTCGGCCTTCCTGATCTCAACCGACGCGGTGCTGCTGCCGTGCTGGGCAGCGGCGCTGTACGGGTTCATCCGGGCGCGCGAGGCCACCGAGACCGGCCGCGCCGCGGGCTGGTGGGTCGCGACCGGCTGCGCGATCGGGCTCGGGCTCCTCGCCAAGTACGCGATGGTCTATTGGCTGCTCTCGGCGTTCGGCTTCGTCCTGTTGCAACCCGGCGAGCGACGCCATCTCCGCGGGCTCGGCATCGCGCTCGCGGTGGCCGCGCTCTTCTACCTGCCGAATTTGTGGTGGAACTGGAGCCACCATTTCGCGACCTATCTGCACACGCGCGACAATGCCGAGCTGGGCGGCAGGCTGTTTCACCCCGGCGAGCTTGCCCAGTTCCTGATCTCGCAGCTCGGCGTGTTCGGCCCCGTCTATTTCATCGCGATGCTGGCGCTTTTCCTAGCCCCGGCGCGGTTCGGCGGCCCGCCGGCGCGGCTCCTGTCCGCCTTTGCGTGGCCCACCCTGGCGATCATCGTCGCCATCAGCCTTCTGTCGCGCGCCCAGCCAAATTGGGCGGCTCCGGCCTATGTCTCGGCCGTGGTGCTGGTGGTCGGCGCGGCGTTGGCGCGAGGCTGGCGGCGAACGGTGGCGTTCTCGATCGCGCTGCACCTGGCCGCCGCGATCGCGGTGTTCGGCGGCAGCGAGATCATCGCCCATGCCGGGCTGCACGTGCCGGCGAAGCTTGACCCGCTGCATCGGCTGCGCGGCTGGCGCACCCTCGGCGACGCCGTCGCGGCGCAGCTCGCCGCGCATCCCGGGCTGCGGTTGATGACCGACGACCGCGAGGTGATGGCGGCGCTGATTTATTACGTCCACCCGCATCCGTTCGACGCGGTCATCTGGGATCCCGTCCCGGGCGTCAGCAATCAGTGGGACCTGGAGAACAATCTGAGCCGGCACCGCGGCGAGAGCTTTCTCGCCGTCACCGTGCATCATCTCGCCGACCAGATGCGGCCCGATTTCGCGGAACTCACCGAGCTGACGACGATCGACATCAAGTCGGGGCCCGGCGGCGGGCAGGCCTACGTTCTCTACATCGCCCGCGATTATCGCGGCGACGAGCCGCGTTAGGAGCGAGCCGCAGAACCGAAATACGCCGCGGCGCTTGCCGGATGGCTGGCCAGCAGGTGGAGCGTCTCGGCGAAGGCCGGCCGCTCATGGGGCTCGATCGGGGCTAGTTCAACGGTGCCGCGCCGCTCACCCGCCGCATGCCATGCGAGCCGGCGAAATTCATAACCCAGCGCCGCCAGGATGCGCAGCGGCTCGAGCATCCGCTCGGGCTGTTCCGGCTGATGCCAGCTTTCGAAGACGATCAAGGGACGATGCCGTCCGAGCAGCGCCGCGGCGCCGCGCAAGACCGCCGCCTCATGGCCTTCGACATCGAGCTTGATCAGCTGTGGCGGCGGCAGGCCGAGCCCATCCAGCCGGCGCACCGTCACCGGTTCGGTCGCGCCGGCATGGTCCGCCCCGACAATCCGCGCGAGATAGCTATGTCGGGTCGCTTCGAGCCGCGCTTCGCCATCGCGATCCGAAAGCCCGTAAGCGTGGATCCGCACCCGCTCGGCCAGTCCGGCGGAAGCGACGACGTGGCGCAAATCCGCCGCGGTCCGCGGCGTGACCTCAAAGGCGTGAATTTCGCCGGCAAAACTCGGATCGGTGCCGAGCAACAGCGGATAGAAACCCCAATTGGCGCCGATGTCGTAGACGACCGCGAGGCGCGGCGCGAGATACGAAAGCAGACCGCTGATTTCGGCTTCCACCCCTTCGGCGTGGCTGCGCCGCGCATAGTCGAGAAAGCCGGTATTGGCGCAGTCGACCGCGAAGGGAGTTCCGCCCCCGGCGGGAATGAGGGAGGCGAGGGCCGGCCGGCCAAGCCGCTGATGCACGAGATGAAACAGCGTCCGCGCCGCCTTGCGCGACCATCGCCGCATCCCCGTGGGCTTGCCATCGCCGAGCAGCGCCCGGGCGAGCCGCGCATGGATTTCGATCTCGGCGGGCCGCCGCAGCGTGACATCGATGGCATTCGGGAGAGTGAGCGGCGGCGCCATGGTGGCGCCGTCCCCCACCGTCACGGCAACAGCCGATAGCCACCCGGCTCGGTCACCAGGATCTCGGCGTTCGCCGGGTCGAGCGCGATCATCTGGCGCAGGCGATAGACATGGGTTTCGAGCGTGTGCGTCGTCACCCCGGCATTGTAGCCCCAGACCTCGCCAAGCAATGTCGCGCGGCCGATCGCGCGGTCGCCGGCGTGAAAGAGATAGCGCAGGATCGCGGTCTCCTTTTCGGTGAGCCGCACCTTTTTGCGCCGGGTCTGATCGGTCATTAGCTTGGCGCCGGGCTGGAAACTATAGGGGCCGATCGCGAACACGGCGTCGTCGCGATGCTCGCTCTGCCGCAGATGCGCCCGCAGCCGCGCCAGCAGGACATTGAGGCGAAACGGCTTGGTCACATAGTCGTCGGCCCCGGCATCGAGACCCAGCACGGTGTCGCCCTCGCTATCGGCCGCCGTCAGCATGAGGATCGGCACGTTGATCGCGGCGCGGCGGAATTGGCGGCACAGATCGCGCCCGTCCATATCGGGCAAGCCGACATCGAGCAGCATCGCATCGAAGCGCTCGCGCCTGACGGCGTCGAGCGCCAGTATCGCGGTATCGCATTCGACGACGGTGAATTCGGCGTCACGCTCCAGCTGCTCGACGAGCGACTGGCGCAACGCGATATCGTCGTCGACGATCAGGATTTTGCGAGTGGCGTTCATGAAGCCCCGAAAATCTGTTTCCCCAAGTCGCATTTTTTCAACCGCCCGCGGCGTTATTCGCGGCCGGGGCCAATACCATCCCCTATGCCCTGTTGCGGGCCTCTGGGCTTGGCGAGCCGTCAATCTAGCCGATGAGCGCCGCTATTGTCAGGCATATCGCTGTTGCCGCGCCGGCGTGCGTCTTGTTAGGCGGCGGAGAAGCAACCACTTTCGGGCAACCACCTACGGCAACGACGCGCGGCAGGCATACCGCGAGGCGGTTTTGCTTGCGCCCGTGGCGGAGGGGCTGTTCATTTACCGCCCCATCGTCAGGCCGGCATCGGGAGACATGATTAGTGGTTGAAGAATCGAACGTTTCGCTGGAGCCAAAATCGCCGGGATCGGCCGGCGGCCGCGTGCTCGACGAGGCGATCGTCGCTCTTCGCCGTGGCGACCCGGTGCTGCTCGACGGCGAGAACGGCGCCGTCTTGGCGATCGCCGCCGAGCTCGTCACCGATGCCAGCCTCGCGCTCTTGCGCAACATGTCGAGCCGCCGCCTCTCAGTCGTCGTCACTCGGCGTCGCGCGGTCGCGCTCGGTCTCGCGCCACGCGACGCTCTCTCGGGCGCGGTCCGCATCACCGTCGCGCCGCATCTGTCGGCGGCGGTAATTCGCAACCTCGCCAACCCCGCCGCTTCGCTCGGCGCCGAGCCGCCGGGCCTCGGGCCGCAACCGGCGAGCGCCGAACCCGGCGCGCTCGCCGCCGTCACCCTGGCGAAGCTCGCCGACCTTCTGCCCGCCGCGCTCGTGCTGTGGCTGGTCCCGGCCGAAGCGGCCCTAGCCCGGCGGCGCGCCGATTTCGCTGTCGTCGATATGACCGCGGTGCTCGACCGCCGCGCCGCGACGGCCGGGCTCGAGCGGGTCGCCGAGGCGCGGGTGCCGCTCGCCGGCGCCGAGGACGCGCGGCTCGTCGCCTTCCGCCCCGGCGATGGCGGCACCGAGCACCTGGCGATCCTGATCGGCGCTCCGGACCCGAAAGGCGCGGTCCTCGTGCGGCTGCATTCGGAATGCTTTACAGGCGATGTACTGGCGAGCCTCAGATGCGATTGCGGCGAGCAGCTCCAGGGCGCGATCGCGACGATCGCCGCTTCGGGTGGGGGCGTGCTCCTCTACCTCGCCCAGGAAGGGCGCGGCATCGGCCTCGTCAACAAGCTGCGCGCCTACCAGCTTCAGGATGCCGGGTTCGACACGATCGACGCCAACGAGCAATTAGGCTTCGACGCCGACGAGCGGGTCTATCTGCCGGCGGCGGAGATGCTGCGCCAGCTCGGCTTCGGCGCGGTACGGCTCCTGACCAACAACCCGGACAAGGTCGCCGCGCTGCAGCGCTATGGCATCAATGTCGTCGAGCGCGTACCGCACGTCTTTCCGGCGAACGGTCACAACGAGCGCTATCTCCACACTAAGGCCACCCGCAGCGGGCATTTCCTGTAACGCACCGCGCAAGCGTCAAAGCCGGCGCACCGTCGTGGGGGCCCCGAGCGGACATTCCAGTGCCGCCCTATCCCAGCCGCCGGTCTGGGTCCAGAGCTGCAAGGTCGCAGCCGTGTCCCGCCAGCTCGCGTAAGGCAGGTCGGGCCATGCGCATCGCGCGCCTTATTTCGCCGCCGCGACGATCAGTCGGCGCGCGCCGAAGATCGCCGTGCCAACCCGCACATGGGTCGCGCCGAAGCGGATGGCGGTTTCGAAATCGGCGCTCATCCCCATGCTCAAGACCGGCAATTTGTGGCGCCGGGCGATCTCGCGCAGCAGCGCGAAATGCGGCGACGGCTCCTCGTCGTGCGGCGGCACGCACATCAGCCCTTCGATCGGCAGCCCGAGCCGGTCGCGGCAATCAGTGATGAACTCGTCGGCCGCGGCTGGGAACACTCCGGCCTTTTGCGCTTCCTCGCCGGTATTGACCTCGACGAGGCAGGGCGGGCGCCGGCTAGCACGCTCCATCTCGCGCGCTAGCGCCTCGGCGAGCCGCGTGCGATCGACGGTCTCGATGACATCGAAATGCGCGACCGCCTCACGCACCTTATTGGTCTGCAAGGGGCCAATCAGGTGCAGCAGCAAATCGGGAAACGTGCCGCGCAGCTCGGGAAACTTCTCCAGCGCCTCCTGCACCCGGTTCTCGCCGAAGACGCGCTGGCCGGCGCCGAGCGCCGCGCGCACCGCGCTCGCCGGATTGGTCTTGCTGACCGCGACCAGCGTCACGGTGTCCGCCAGCCGGCCGACGCCGCGCGCCGCCGCCTCGATTCGGCCACGAACACCCCTGAGATTGGCGGCGATCACCTCTTCCATAACCGCTCCATTCCTGGCAAAAACCCCGATGCCGCTGCCGCGCCGCACAGGATAGCTTCATGCCGGCCTTGTATTACCGCCCGCTGGTCGCCTTCGCCGCAAGCCTTTCGTTGCTGCTCGGCGCATGCAGCGCGACGCGCACCGCGCAGCCGGACGCGACCGTGGCCGAGCTGCCCCAACCGGTGGAGCAGGAAGCCTCTGTCGGTCCCGAAGGGGCAATGGATACCCAGTCGACGATCTGGACCCTGCTCGGCATCGCGAAAAAGCCGCAGAAAGATCCCGGCCCGGAGACCGGCCCGGGCGTCAGTCCTATTTTGTGGCAAGCGACGCTCGACACGCTGAACTTTGTCGACATCGATTCGATGGACCCGAAGGCCGGCTTGGCGGTGACCAAATGGTACACGCCCAAAAGCAAGCCCGACCAGCGCTTCCGAATCACCGCGTTTATCAAGGCACGGGCGTTGCGTTCGGATTCGCTGGTGGTGACCGTCGAGCGCCAAACCCGCTCGGCGACCGGTCAGTGGGAGGACGGCACGATCGCCGCCGACGTCGTCGACAATCTTGAAAACGACATTCTCGAGCGGGCACGACAAATCCACATCGCGCGCATCCGCGAGCAGCAACAATAAGGGGCAACGGCGGGCCCGACGCGCCGCCGCGGGATAGGGCATGTCACGCTACAATTTCCGAGAAAGCGAGGCGACGTGGCAGCAGCGCTGGCGCGAGCGCCGCAGCTTCGCGGCCGAGCTCGATCCGGCGCGGTCGAAATACTACGTGCTGGAGATGTTCCCCTACCCGTCGGGCAAGCTGCATGTCGGCCATGTCCGCAATTACACGATGGGCGATCTCGTCGCCCGCTATCGCCGGGCGCGCGGCTACAATGTGCTGCATCCGATGGGCTGGGACGCGTTCGGCCTGCCGGCGGAGAACGCGGCGATAGCCGGCGGCATCCATCCCGCGGTGTGGACCGCCGAAAACATCGCGACGATGCGCGCCCAACTCGAACGCATGGGCTTTGCCTATGACTGGTCGCGCGAGATAGCGACGTGCCACCCGGAATATTACCGACACGAACAGAAGATGTTCCTCGACTTCCTGGCGAAGGACCTCGCTTATCGCCGGGAGGCGTGGGTCAATTGGGACCCGGTCGACCATACGGTCCTCGCCAACGAGCAGGTGATCGAGGGACGCGGCTGGCGTACCGGCGCGCTGGTCGAAAAGCGGCTGCTGTCGCAGTGGTTCCTGCGCATCACCCGCTACAGCGACGAATTGCTCGACGCGCTCCAAACTCTCGACCGCTGGCCCGAGCGCGTCCGGCTGATGCAGGAACACTGGATCGGCCGCTCGGAAGGGGCGCGGGTCGTATGGCCCCTCGCCGAGCGCGAGACCGCGATCGAGGTGTTCACCACCCGGCCGGATACGCTCTACGGCGCCGCATTTCTCGCGCTGTCGCCGCATCACCCGTTCGCCGAAGAGCTGGCGGCCAACGATCCGGCGCTCGCCGCCTTCATCGCGGAGTGCGACCGTGTCGGCACCAGCGAGGAGGCAATCGAGACCGCCGAGAAGCGCGGCTACCGCACCGCGATCGAGGCGGTACACCCGCTCGACAAGGAGCGGCGCGTGCCAGTCTACGTCGCCAATTTCGTGCTGATGGAATACGGCACCGGCGCGGTCTTCGGCTGCCCGGCGCATGACCAGCGCGATCTCGACTTCGCCCGCAAATACGAGCTGCCGGTGATCCCGGTCGTTCTTCCACCCTCGGCCGATGCCGCCAGTTTCGCGATCGACGACATCGCCTATGTCGACGACGGCGTTCTATTCAATTCGAATTTCCTCAACGGATTGACAGTGCCGGAAGCCAAGCGCGCGGTCGGCGAGCGGCTCGAGGCGCTGGGACTCGGCGAGCGCACGATCGCCTACCGCCTGCGCGATTGGGGCGTTTCACGGCAGCGTTATTGGGGCTGTCCGATCCCGGTGATCCACTGCCCGGATTGCGGCATCGTGCCGGTTCCCGAGGAAGACCTGCCGGTCGAACTGCCGCGGGACGTCGACTTCAATGGGCCCGGCAACCCGCTCGACCGCCACCCGACCTGGAAGCACGTCGCCTGCCCTTACTGCCACAGCCCGTCGACGCGCGAGACCGACACGTTCGACACATTCTTCGAATCGTCGTGGTATTTCCTGCGCTTCTGCTCGGCCCGCTCGCCGATCGCGTTCGACCGTGACGCCGCGCAGTATTGGATGCCCGTCGACCAATATATCGGCGGCGTCGAGCATGCGGTGCTGCATCTCCTGTATTCGCGGTTTTTCATGCGCGCGCTCCGGGAATGCGGCTATCTCGACCTCGACGAGCCGTTCGCCGGGCTTTTCACCCAGGGGATGGTGTGCCACCAGACCTACCAGAACGCCGACGGCGAATGGCTCTTCCCCGAGGAGGTGACCAATGATACGGCCGGCGGGCTCGCCGACGCCCTCGGCCGACCGGTGATCACCGGCCGCACGGAAAAGATGAGCAAATCCAAGAAGAACGTCGTCGGACTCGAGGCCATCGTCGACACCTATGGCGCCGATACCGCGCGGCTCTACCTGCTCTCCGACAGCCCGCCCGAACGCGATCTCGAATGGACCGATACCGGGATCGAGGGCATTTGGCGCTATGTCAACCGGCTGTGGCGGATGGTGTCCGAGCCGACGAACGCGCTGCCCCCGGTGGGCGCCGCGATCCCGGCCGCGCTGCCGCCACCTCTCGCCGCGATCCGCCGCATGACGCACAAGACGATCGCCGCGGTCACCGACGACATCGACAAATTCCGCTTCAATCGCGCGGTCGCCCGCATCCGCGAGCTGGGCAACGGCTTGGAAGGGCTCGATGACGATAGTGCCGAGGCTGGCGCGGTATTGCGCGAGGGGCTCGAGACCGTGACGCGGCTCCTGGGTCCGATGATGCCGCATCTCGCCGAAGAGATGTGGCAACATCTCGGGCACGGCAACATGCTGGCCGAAATGGCCTGGCCGCGCGCCGATGCGCAGCTTGCCCGCGACGAGCAGGTGACGATCGCCGTGCAGGTCAACGGCAAGTTGCGCGCGACGCTCGACTTCCCGCGCGACGCGGCGGCGAGCGAGGTCGAAGAGGCGGCGCTGGCGTTGCCGCAGGTGACGCGTCTGCTTGATGGCAAGACGCCGAGAAAGGTGGTGGTCGTGGCCAACCGCATTGTCAGCGTGGTGGCGTGAGGTGATCGCGCGGCGGCGGCTGTTCGCCCTCCTGCCCGCTTTGGCGCTGACGTCGCCGGCGGTCTTGACCGGCTGCGGCTGGGAGCCGCTTTACGCCAATTCCGAGACCGCGGCGGGAAGCGCGGATTTGCGGGCAATCAAGGTCGCGCCTATCCCCGAGCGGGTCGGGCAGATGCTCGAAATCGGCCTGCGCAACTCGTTCAATCCCTCGGAGGAGACGACAAAGCAGGTCTACCTGTTGAAAGTAACGCTGAACACCGCCCTGCAGGATCTCGGTATCCAATCGCAAGGCCTCGGCACGCGCGGCGAGGTGCAGGTCTACGCCAATTACCAGCTCCTCGACATCACGGGCACCAAGGTGCTGCAAACCAGCGCGATGCACGCCACTGACTCGTTCGACATCCAGGCCAATGGCTATAGCACCCAGGTCGCCGAGGACGATGCCAAGAAGCGGGCCGTCGAGGAACTTCGCCACGAGATCGTGGCGCGCCTGATCCTCTTCATGCAGAACAAGCCGGCCGCGTCGTGAAGCTGGCGGCGGGACGGGTCGACGGTTTTTTGCGCCGTCCCGATCCCGGCGTCCGCGCGGTCCTGCTCCACGGCCCCGATGCCGGGCTGGTGCGCGAGCGTGCCGACGTGCTGGGTTGCTCGGTCGCGCCCGATTTGCGTGATCCGTTCCGGGTCGCCGATCTGACCGGAGCGGCGCTCGCCGCTGATCCGGCGCGGCTCTACGACGAGGCGGCGCAGATCAGCCTGATGGGCGGGCAGCGGCTGGTGCGGGTGCGCGAGGTTGGCGACGCGCAAAGCGCGGTCTTCGGGCGTTTTCTCGCCGATCCGCCGGGCGGCGGCTTGGTCGTCGTCGAGGCCGGCGACCTGCCGGCGCGCGGCGCGCTGCGCCGCCTGTTCGACGACGCGCCGGGCGGCGTGGCGATCGGCTGCTATCCCGACAGCGCCCGCGACCTTGCCGACGTAGTCCGCGAAACCCTTGCCGCGCGCCATGTCACCGCCAGCCGCGACGCGGTCGAGTTCCTCGTCGCGCATCTCGGCGGCGATCGGCTTTTGACCCGTGCCGAGCTCGAAAAATTGGCGCTTTATGCCGGCGATGGCGGACGCATCGAGCTCGACGACGCGCGGATCTCGATCGCCGATAGCGCTGCCCTGTCGCTCGACGACGCGGTGCTCGCCGCCGCCGAGGGCGATGCCGCCGCGCTCGACCGGGCGCTTTCTCGCGTTTTCCGGGAGGGTGAATCGCCGGTCTCGGTGATCCGCGCGGCGCTGCGCCATCTCCAGCGGCTGCACGCGCTAAGCGCTCGCCTCGCTGGCGGTGAGCCTGTCGATAGCGCGCTGCGCGCCGCCCGGCCGCCGATCTTCTTCAAGCAGCAGGACAGCTTTCGCCGTCAGCTGGCGCAGTGGCGCGAACCGCAACTGCGCCGCCAGCTCGATGCGCTCGTCGCCGCCGAGGCGCGGATCAAGACCACCGGGATGCCGGCGGAGACCGCCTGCCGCGCGGCGCTGTTCGCGCTAGCCCAGGAGGCGCGGCCTCAGCCCGCGCGCAACAGCGCCAGCAGCCGGTCGAGCTGATCGAGGCTGGAATAATGCAGCGTCAGCGCTCCGCCGCGCGCCTTGCCGGCGATCGTCACCCTCACCCCCAGGGCTTGCGTCATGTCGCGTTCGAGCGCGACGGTGTCGGCGTCACGCGCCTGGCGCGCGCCCGCGCGGCGCGGCGCGGCGCGGCGTTTAACGAGCTGCTCGGTGACGCGGACGTTGAGCCCCCGCCGAATGACTTCCGCCGCGAGCGCCGCCGGATCGTCCGCCGCCAGCAAGGCACGCGCATGGCCCGCGGTCAGCGCGCCCTCCTCGAGGCGACGCCGCACGATTTCCGGTAAACCCAGCAACCGCAATGTGTTGGCGACGTGACTACGGCTCTTGCCGACGGCATCGGCAAGGTTCGCCTGGGTGCGCCCGAACTGGTCGATCAGCCGGCGATAGGCTTCAGCTTCTTCGATAGAAGTTAAATCTTCGCGCTGCAGATTCTCGATCAGCGCGATCTCTAGCGCCTCGACATCGCCGAGCGCGCGGACCAGCACCGGCACCTGGTGCAGCCCGGCCCGTTGCGCGGCGCGCCAGCGCCGCTCGCCGGCGATCAGTTCGAACGCCGCGTCCGCCTCGTCGACCGGCCGCACCAGAAGCGGTTGCAGCACGCCCTTCTCGCGCACCGACTGCGCCAGTGCCTCGAGTTCCGCCTCGTCGAAGCGTCGACGTGGCTGGAAGATTCCAGGCCGGATCAGTTCGATCGCCACCTCGCGCACCCCGCCGACGCCCTCGCCGACGCGCGTCTCGGCCTCGCCGAACAGCGCCGCCAAGCCGCGGCCGAGCGGCTGACGCTTCGCGCTATTCATGACCGAGCATCTCCGCGGCGAGCGTCACATAAGCCTGCGCCCCTGAGCAGCGCTGGTCGTAGATCAGCACAGGCAAACCGTGCGACGGTGCCTCCGATATACGAATATTGCGGGGAATCACCGTGTTATAGACCTTAGGGCCAAAATGACCGCGGACATCGGCGGCAACCTGCTCGCACAAATTGTTGCGCCGATCATACATCGTCAGCACGACCCCCTGCAGCGCGAGCCGCGGGTTCAGCGAACGTTGCACCCGCTCGATCGTGCCCATCAGCTGAGCGAGGCCGGCGAGCGCGTAGAACTCGCATTGCAGCGGAACAAGCACGCGATCGGCGGCGGTCAACGCATTGATCGTCAGCAGATTCAAAGAAGGCGGGCAATCGATCAGCACATCATCATACCCGGCGAGCCGGTTGCGCAGTGCCTGCGCCAGCAGGAATTCGCGGCGTGGTCGCATGCCAAGCTCGATCTCGGCGGCGGCGAGATCAGGCGAGGCGGGCACCACGGCGAGGCCGGGCACCGCGCTCGCGACCGCCGCCGTTTCCAGATCGGTCTCGCCGAGCAGCAGCTCGTAGCTGGTCGCCGCCATGCCCTCGGCGACGCCCAGGCCGGTCGTCGCATTGGCTTGCGGGTCGAGGTCGACAACCAGCACCCGGCGGCCCCGCGCGGCGAAGGCGGTGGCCAGGTTGACCGCGGTCGTGGTCTTGCCGACCCCGCCCTTCTGATTGGCGACGGCGAGGGT
>Ga0182024_10005912_pt1 | contig 27126 bp, 25 predicted proteins | sample P32metaG_FD_120480 | JGI IMG/M metagenome (GOLD analysis project Ga0182024, IMG submission 120480) | Permafrost microbial communities from Stordalen Mire, Sweden - P3-2 metaG (Illumina Assembly) | ecosystem: Environmental > Terrestrial > Soil > Wetlands > Permafrost | place: Sweden: Stordalen...
ACCTCACGCGGGAGCGGGTCCGCCAGATCGAGAACCAGTCGCTCAAGAAGCTCCAGAACCTCCGCGAAGCCCAGAAGCTGCGCGACGACATCGAGATCGCTTGAGGCTTTGCGCTGCGCAGGCGGCGGCTCAGCAAGCCTCCCGCCACATCGTGGTGATCAGCGGCCCATCCACGGGGCCGAACTCGGCTCGCCGGCGGAAGCCGAGCGCTTCATAGCGCGGGAGGTTGGCGGGGTTGGTGGACTCGAGGTAGGCGGGCATCCGCTGCGCATCAATGTGGGTGAGGTTGTCGTGAATAAGCGCGGTCCCGAGCCCGCGTCCGGCGTGGTCGTGGTGCGTTGCCCATAGGCTCAGGTAGTAGTGCGGTTCGTCGGTCGGGTGGTGCTCGCCGAAGCAGTCGAAGAGGGCGTGGACCTCGTCGGCTCTCGGCCCGAGCACCGCGGTGAGAAGCGGCCCAAACGCCGTCTCCTCCTCGGCCGTCATCTCAGGCTCACCCGGCGGCAGCCAGACCGCCACTGCCTCGGTGTGATCAGTCATCCATACCCACGGGTGCCTGACTGCTGCAAGAGCCCAGAAGCGCATCAGCTCATACAGCCGCTGCGCCCGGCTCGCCTGCTCAGGGAACGTCCATCGGCCCCACACCGGGTCGTCGTAGAAGGCGCTCGTCAGGCACGCGGCAACCGCGGGCACGTCATCTGCCGCTGCGGCACGACCCACGGAATGGGACTCGTCGAGCATTGCTTCCACCATCCTCTTGGCAGCTCGCATCGAACGTACCACGACATGTGGAGGTCGGTCACCTGCCCGCTGTATTCAGAGCGCTAGGACCGGCCATCTATCCTGCGCGGCCACCAAGACGCCCGCGCGAGCAGCCAGCCGACGGGGACCAGCGTCGCCGTCGGCGAAACTCGGCACGGACTGCGGCGGCTGACCAGGGTCGCCCACGGGTGGGGCCGTCGATGACCCACAACAGTGGGCCACCGACATCTCGCCGCGCTCTGAGAGCCATGGCCGCAGGTTCTCCCAGCCCCAGGCGTCCACCCCGACCTCGCGGCGCCGTTCACCCTTGCCGTGGCGCACGAGCACAGGCCCGCGCCGCGGGTCAAGGTCACGCTCGCTGGGCCGAGCGCCTCTTTGACGCGAAGCCCGCCGGGCCAGAGCATGACGATCACGCACACGGCGGATAATGGCGCTGCTCTACCAGTACCGCCGGCCCGGCGAGGATTGAGATTCGTGTTGCTCGCGCGCGCTACGCTGGGGCGCGTGAAAAGGTCCGCGGCGAGCACAACCCCCACGGCCGAGAAGCCCGCGCTCGCGGATGAGCAGCGCGCCGTCCGGCTTCAGCGGTCTGCGGGGCGACCGGTTTCTGGAGACCAGTTTCGGCAGGAGAGCCTCGGGCCCTATGCCCGTCCGCACGTCGGTCACAGTCTGCTGGGCATCCTGACCTCCGTCGTGCCTTACGTGGCGCTGTCCGTGCTCATGTATCTGACGCTGAACGTCTCCTATCTGCTCACACTGGCACTCGCGATCCCGACCGCCGGTTTCCTCATGCGCACCTTCATCGTGTTTCACGACTGCACACATGGCTCATACCTGCCCTCCAAGCGCGCGAACATGTGGTTGGGCAGGGCGGTCGGGCTGCTGGTGTTCACGCCGTTTGCGAGTTGGCGGCACGAGCATGCGGTGCATCACGCTACCGCCGGCGACCTTGATCGCCGCGGGGCTGGCGACGTCGCGACGATGACCGTTACCGAGTATCAGGCTCTGGCCTTCAGAGGACGGCTGGCGTACCGCCTGTTCCGTAACCCGCTCGTGATGTTTGGGCTAGGACCGATCTTTGCGCTCGTCGTGCAGCCACGTCTGGTCTCGCGCTCCGCGCGTCCGCGCATGCAGCGCAGCGTGATCGCCACCAATCTTGCGCTGGCGGCCTTTGTGGGCGCGCTCTGCTGGCTGATTGGCTGGAGAGGGTACCTCCTCGTCCAGGTGCCGACGATCATGCTCGCGGGCTCGGCCGGCATCTGGCTGTTCTATGTCCAGCACCAATTCGAGGGCGTCTATTGGGAGAGCCGTGAGCGCTGGAGCTACGCCGACGCGGCGCTGCGGGGCAGCTCCTACCTGAGACTTCCCAAGGCGCTCCAGTTCTTTACAGGCAGCATCGGGTTGCACCACGTGCACCACATGAACGCCAGCATCCCCAACTACAACCTGCAGCGCGCGCACGACGAGAACCAGATCTTCCACGGCGTGCCGAAGCTCAGCTGTGCGGACGGCATCCGCGCGCTCAGGCTCAAGCTCTACGACGAGGATCGCGGACGCCTGGTGACCTTCGCGCAGGCGCGCGAAGGTGCCGGCCCCGCCGCCGCGCCCTCGATTGCTTCGACAAGCCGTGCGGTATGAGCGCTCGCACAGACTCGACGATCATCGGCGTGCTCGAAGGTGGCTCACTAGCTCGCGTTTCCACGGACCTCAGTCACGCCGACGTGGAACGCGGAGACATCGGAGAAGAACTACGGTGTGAGAAGTGGACGATGCCGAGATCAGCGCGTTGGTGACCCGATTGGCGCGCCCGCACGCCTCGGGCGGTGTTGTCATCGAGCGCGCGGCGATCCTTGCCGAGGGCGCCGACTTCTCAGCGGTCATGGAGTGGATCAGTGCCCGCGCCGGCAAACCCGAGACGACCCTGTCTGCGGCTCCGCGTCGCGGCCTACACGGCTCGCGCCTCAACAACAGCGGCGGAACAGAATCCCCGCCACCGCTGCGCTTCGTGCTGCCGGCCGGCGCGCTGGTCTGAGCCTCTCCGCGCGGTCCAGGCAAAGCAGCCGGTCGGGCCGTCGCGGCCCCATCGTGAGCACGACGAGTTGCTCGCGCGCAAAGACGAGGCCAGCGACGCATCTCAACGCCAGCTCGGGCCGAACTTAGGCGAGTGCGAGTCCAAGTAAAACGCACCGTAGCTGGCTTGGGTTCTCTCCAGGTATCGGCGCTCCGGCAGACGAGGCATATCTCGCGACCTCCTTCCCAAACGTGGCCATTCTCAGGCCGCCCAGTCCTCTTGCTCTGATGGACTGCAGACGACAGACCGCCGGTAGTGATTGCGCCACCGAGCCCGGCGCCACGGCCGTGAGCACCACGACGGGTGGCTTACGCTCGTGCCCGGTCAGTCGCTGCTAGGGTGCCACGATTAGGTCGGGCCGGTTGCCCGACACTTGCAGTGTGCGGTCGTAGCCTTGCTCAAAGCAATCTCCACGTTCGCGGCACACGAGAATGCAGGAGGGAGCACAATGGCTACTGGAACCGTCAAGTGGTTCAGCGACGACAAGGGCTTCGGGTTCATCACACCCGACGACCAGTCCAAGGATCTATTCGCCCACCACTCAGCGATCGTCGGCGAGGGCTATCGCTCGCTCACCGAGGGCGCGAAGGTCTCCTACGAGGCTGAGGCCGGGGACAAGGGTCCCAAGGCCGTCAACATCCAGCCGATCTAGTAATCCGGCGCATCCGCGGTCGTCCCAGCGACGCATGGACGTGAGTCGCACGTGAACGCCTGGTTGAGGTCCGCGGGAGGAGAGCATCGCGCGATGCTTCCAGAGCCCGCTCGGGGCCGGCGCTCAGGTCTGACTATGGTTTTGGCACCCTTCAGGGGTCGCCGGGTCGCCCGCGACAACATCGTTTAGCCGATGCTGCGATCGCCAACGCAAACGGAGCCAGAATCCGCGCCCACAGCGACTCCTGCCTGTTCGGTGAGGGGCGTGTCTTTCCGAGGCGGGCCGTCCACCGTGCTCACTTCTGCGAGCGACCGTCGTTAGCCCGGTGGCGAGCCTCGTTCGCGGCCGCTTGGCTGCGGGCTTCGCTGTCCGATGCCTGGCGGCGCGCTTCGTTCTCGCCGGCTTGGCGGCGCGCTTCGCTGTCCGATGCCTGGCGGCGCGCTTCGTTGACGGCCGCCCGACCGTGCGCCTCACCCTCCGACCCTCGACGACGCGCCTCATTCTCCGCCGCCTGGCCTGATTCGCTGCCAGGCCGAGCGCCTGCCTCCGGGCTTTCGGTGGGTATGAATGATCCGCGCCTGAGCAGTCTGAAGATTTTCTGCATGACCCACTCAGTCTAGAGCTGACCGTGAGCCGTGGCACGAGGCTCCACCTCGATGCCTCAGCTCCAGAGCGCCAGCTGAGGACCGAACCTGGCTCAACCCGCGCGCCGCGGTCGGGCAGGGCAGCGGGCGCTGGTACCTTGCTTCCCGCGGGGCCCAGTTCCCGGTGAGCATGAGCGATGAGGGGTGATGATGGCCTTTGAGGTCGGCAAGCGCGTCGTAGCGGAGTCCGAGTCAACGGATCGCCGACCCCGCTCGGGTGTCGTTGAGGAGGTACTCCGAGGCGATCCCTCGCCTCGCTACCGGATCCGCTGGGACGACGGCCACGAGAGCACCTACACGCCTGCCAGCGGCGCCCTTCGAGCTGGTCGCGGCCGCGCGCGGCCGAAGCAAGCGGCACCACACCGGCGCTCACCGATCTGAGAGATCAGGATCGACGCACCGGCAAGGGCAGGCGCCGCATGACTGGGCCGAGGTCCATCCCTTCGTAAGTCCCGTTCACTCAAGCGCCTTCAACCGGTGCTGCCATGACCTTTGGCGACCGGGGGTTGGTCACCGGCCACGAACGTAACCACCAATGGCGTGGCGACGTTGCCGCGCCAGAGGCCCAAGCCCAGGTTGCGCCTGTCGCGTGAGGCTCTGCAGGCATCGGGGTCACGGCGTCGCGAGCCGCTGGCGCCGTCCTGTTATATCGATGTGAACGTCCTGTGAACGACAGACTGGAGCTGATGCGTTGGCAGCCTATGCAATCGGGGCCGAGCCCATCGAGCCGATCCCTGAGACCTCCCCTGCGGAGCGGGCTGTCGCCGACGTGCAGGCCATCGGTGCGCCGGCGGCGGTCGCCGAGCGCGTCCGCGATTCGGTTCCGCTTTGGTTTCACACCTTCGCGCTTGCGCAAGGGGTCTACACGCCGGGGATCGCACGCGACCATGGCTATCGCCTCGCGGTGCTCGGCGCGGATCGCTTTGCGGGGCGCAGCGTGCTTGACGCGGGCGCGTTCGACGGCTTCTACAGCTTCCTCGCGGAGGCCCGCGGTGCGCGGCGCGTTGTAGCGGTCGACAATGAGCAGTACGTCGACTGGGTGCGTGCTCGCTTCGGCGTGACGCTGACGGGCGGTGTCGGCTTCCGCGCGATCGCCGGGCTCCTCGCGTCGCGGGTCGAGTATCGCCGCATGGACGTGCTGGACGTGCGCGAGCTCGGCGAGCGCTTCGACGTTGCGTTGTGCTTCGGCATCCTGCACCGGGTGACCGACCCGATCGCGCTGCTGCGGGCGCTCGCAGACGTGCTGACACCGGCTGGCGAAGTCGTGCTCGAGACCTACGGCTCGCGCCTGGCCGCCGACGCCCCGGCGATCGAGGTTCACGATCCGGGCGACGTGTACGCGCGCGATGACTTCGTCTACTGGGGCTTCTCCCCGGAGGCTCTGCGGCGACTGGGGCTTATCGTCGGCCTCGACGAGCTGGAGGTCGTCGACGAGCTGGAGATCGACGGCCACCCGCGCATCCTCGCACTGCTACGAGCGGCCGGCTGACGGCAGCTTGCGGTCGCGCCGCTCAGGCCGCCAGCGACGTCGCTGGCGGCAGGGTTGAAAGCCTGTCGGTGGTCCGTACGAGCCTAAAGGGTGCCAAAACTCTGATCTGTCCTGAGCGTCACCGACCTGTCGGGCGCGGTCGGCCGCGATACCCGTGGTTTCCCGTGGACGCCGGCGGGTAAGGGCATGACGGCGGCACCACGTCCTTTCGTTCTCGTTCGTGAGACGCTAGGTACAGACAGGGTGTATGCACCCTACGAGGTCACGCGCGGTCATTCCCCGGAGAAGTAACAATCACACAAATACCCTCGCAGGGCGTACAATTGGTTCATAGCTTCTGGCCCCCAAGGAGGATTCACAGGGAGTGAGCACCAGAAGCTCAACGCGGGTTGCGACCCGTGATCGACTTCACGGTCGCCACCTGCTGATCTCATACAAGATCCCAAACTGATACGCGACCTGTGGCTCGGGGTAATGAGATGGCTGATTAGGCAGCCGACCGTGCCATCTTGAGGACCCGGACTGAGGAGCGAATCGGCCCGCTTCCACCGTCAAGGTCGAGAATGACGTACCAGTGGCCGGCGCTCGGAACCTTGAGCATGACCGGGGACTTGATCGCCTTGCCGCCAATCGCGCGAAAGTCTTCATCCCGCTGATAGCGGGCGTAGTTGTGAGCGTCGAGAAGGCGGACGTTCGCGCGCTGCCTGAGCGTCACCGCAACCGTGGCGCCCGCGGCGACCTGCCCTAGGTCGTATCTCACGAAGTCGGCACTCATGTCATTACGGAACTCATGATGGAAACGCTGAAGCGATCCTCCCAGGCGGCTCGGCGGACCAGAGCAGGCAGTCACGCACGCCTGGGCCGGGGCGGGGCGGGGCAGGCACGGTGGAACCAGGCAGGCCGACGACTGATCGCTCGCGGGCGGCAGGCAAGGCGAGCGGCGGCCTGCGGTGGAGAGCTGCGGGCTAGAGGTTTGGCGTGAGCGATAGTCTGCGGCAGGGATGCCCGAGCCTGCTCAACTAGCTAGGGGGGTTTGGCGAGGACTAAACGGAACGCCGTGTGCGGTGCCGCTGTATGGCGATGGCCTTCCAGATCGGCTCAACGATGCCGAAGGGCCACGTCCCGACAGGAACCCGTAGGCGTTTGAGAGCGCACCTCCGGAGGCGAACGTGAGGCGAACCCTCCGTGGCGATGCTCAAGCGCGCATCAACTTGCCTCACACTGGCGGCTTATGTGCCCGCGGGCAGACTCGGGTGGCCAGGGCCTGGCCACGGAGCTAGACATAGAACCAGCTTGCACTCAGTGATCGCGCGCACCTCATGACGCTCGGCAGGGTCGAAATGGATCAGGCTCGGCGCGGACAGTGTCCGCTCGCTGGCACCCGCACTGACTAGCAGCTCACCCTGCAACACGAACACGAGCGCGTGCTCATGGACCTGGTGCTCTTGCAGGGAGTCGCCCTGAGGCAGGAGCAGCGCGATGACGCGATTGGCATCATCGTCAGACCGAAGGATCTGCGGTTGGTGCGCCGCAACACGCAAACGATCTAGCTCCCAGAACTGCATTTCCGGATTGTAGGTGCGGGTGTCTCGCGATCGCCTTCGCTACCGCATGCTCAGCGGAGCGAGCGTCTCGTGGTGGACATCTGACACTGCTGCGTTGGACGAATAGCACGCGTCGTAGCTGCCCCTGACTGCGGTTCTGCTTACCGCTGAGAGCAGTAGCCCGTGCCATCGCGGTCTCTCGACGCTGCCGCCCGCAAATCGGGGGATTAGGAATCGCCTTGCTCCGCAGGCCGCCAGCCCGGCTCAGGGATGTCGCCGCTGCCGGTCGTTCGCGGCCCAGGCGCTCCCGCCGGAAAATTTGGGTGGGGGGTCTCTAGTCGCCTCAGATCGACGTACCTACGGAAGGTTCACGTCGATCGCCGCAAGGAGGCGTCATGCAGACCAAGAAGGACGCAGAAATCGTAGGTTGGATCGGCCGTATTGGAGCGGCCGGCGCCGAGCACGTGATTGGCCGCTTCGCGATGAGTCGAACCCGGGCATATGCGTGCCTGAGCCGTCTCGTAGTGAGCGGGTTGCTTGAGCAGAGGACTCTGCTCTACCGGGAGCCGGGCCTGTACGTGGCCACCGCCGAAGCGCTGCGCTGGTGCGGCCTCGAGCGGCTAGGCGTCTATGAGGTAGGCCCGGGCGGCTTTGAGCACGCGCGCCAGGTTGCGAGAGCTGCCGTCGCGCTGCATCAAGGTCTCCCAGACTGGGAAATCCTCAGCCAGCGCGAGATCCGTGCGGAGGAGAGCGACCGCGCCGAGCTCCTCGCCTCAGCCCGGCTCGGCGATCTGCCGGGCGGGCGCCCGGCGCTTCATCGGCCGGATCTGGCGCTGCTCTCCCCGGTCGGAAGGACCCTCGCCGTCGAGATCGAGCTGTCGATCAAGGCGCCCCGCAGGCTCGCGGCCATCTGCCGGGGCTGGGCTCGCGCCCGGCACGTCAGCCACACCTACTACCTGGCGAAGTCCGCGCCGGCACGCGCGGTCGCCCGCGCCATCGCAGAGACGCGAGCGGAGGATCGGATCACGGTCCTGGCACTTGAGGATGCGGACTCGCTCATCGAAGCCGAGCGCGAGGAGGCCAGCGATGCCCGTGTTCTTTGAGCACGCCTTGCGAGACCTCGCCATCGTGGTCGGTCTCATCGTTGCCTGTGGATACGCAACGGCCTACGTGCTCCGTAAGCGGCACCTCCGCTGGACCTGGGCCTTGCCGGGGTTTCCGATCGGTCTCCTGCTGTTGAGCGGAGACCCGCTGATCTCGCTCCCAGTCTGGGGCGGGTCGCTATACGCCTGCATGCTCGGGGCGCGCTGGCACCGTCAAGACCTCGAGCATGGCGCCGACCAGGCCGAGATCGCCCGCGCTCGTCTGGGGATCGTCGGCATGATCCGGCGCCGCCAGGCCGAGGCCGCGATCAGAGATCACGGTTGGATCCGGGATGGCCGGCTGGTCGTTGGACGTGACGCGCAAGGCATGCCCGTCACGATTCCTGTGGGTGACTTCTCCGGCTCGCACACGCTCGTCGTGGGCGCGACGGGCTCGGGCAAGACCGTCAGCGAGGCGTGGATTGCGGGCCGGCTCATCGACCGCGCCCATGGCGCGGTCGTCATCGACCCCAAGGGCGACCGGATGCTACGCGGGCAGCTCGAGCTCTCGGCAGAACGTCGAGGGGTCCCGTTCCACGAGTGGACGCCCGAGGGTCCGCTCGCCTACAACCCCTACGCCCATGGCACGGATACCGAGATCGCCGACAAGGCGCTCTCCGGTGAGACGTTCACGGAGCCGCACTACCTGCGCCAGGCGCAGCGCTACCTCGGATATGCCATCAGGGTCATGCGCGCCGCGGATGTGTCGGTCACGCCCGCGTCGCTGATGGCGAACCTCGATCCGCGGGAGCTCGAGGTCCGCGCTCGTGGTCTCCCGGAGGATGAGGCCGCTGAGCCGCTGGCCTATCTGGATGCTCTAAGCGAGCGCCAGAGTCGCGATCTCTCCGGCGTCCGAGATCGCCTTTCGATTCTCGCGGAGTCAGACACTCGGCAATGGCTCGATCCAACCAAGTCGGAGGGAGTGCTAAATCTGAAGCGGGCCGTGCGTAACCGGGAGGTCGTCTACTTCCGCCTTGACTCGGACCGCCGGCCGTTGCTCGCCGCCATGCTCGCCGCGGCGATCGTGAGCGACCTGATCACGCTCGTGGCCGAGATGCAGGCCAAACCCGTGCCCACGGTCGTGATGATCGACGAGTTCTCGGCCGTCGCGGCCGAGCACGTGGCCAGACTCTTCGGCCGAGCTCGCTCGGCCGGGGTGAGCCTGATCCTCGGCACCCAGGAGCTCGCGGACCTGAAGAGCGTCGGTGATGGGGCTTTACGCGAGCAGACGCTGGGGAATGTCGAGACGGTGATCGCTCACCGCCAGAACGTGCCCGAGTCGGCCGAGCTGATCGCGGCGATGGCTGGCACCAAGGCCGTCTGGATCACGACGCAGCAGACCGAGGACGGCCTCATCGGTGGTGGCCCAAGCGGCAAGGGTACCCGCCGGCGGGGCTATGAGTTCGAGATCCACCCCGGCCACATCAAGCAGCTCGGGACGGGACAGGCCGTCGTGATCACACCTGGGTCGGGTCAGCCGACCATTGCTCAGATGTGCCACCCGCGGGAGGCTTGGTCATGAGCTCCGAGACCAATCACAGCAATCAGCCGGTCTCGGTTCCTCGGCGCCTGGACGGCCCGCTGCTGCGGCCCGACCAGGCCGCGGCGTTGCTTGCCGTGAAGACGAGCTGGGTCTACGACGCTGTGCGCACGGGCAACCTGCCGTGCATACGCGTCGGGCGCCACATCCGCTTCACCCACGCGATGCTCGAAGAGTGGTTGCAGGACAGGACCCGGGCGTGAGATTCGGGTCCGGTCGCAATGGCAGGGGAGCGCGGTGGGCACGGTGTGGTCGGCCGTGTAGCTCCGCGCTCCGCTGCGGTCAAGGTCGGGCCTTCGGCCTGGCCCCTCCGGGGCCACCCCTGACGGGGCTCTCTTGACCTCCGCTCCGCACTCCGCTTTGGAGCGGTCAGGTCGGCTGGGAGCCGACCTGATGAGAGACAGGCCGACTGGTGCCATCCCACGGCCTATATGCGCTTATAACCGAACCGCTTATATCCGGATATAGGTCGGTAGAGGATGGATCCGATCCGCAACCCCTACACCCCGAACGCGGGATCGCGGCCGCCCGAGCTGGCCGGCCGCCACCAGGAGCTCGAGCAGTTCCGGGTGCTCGTTGCTCGACTGAAGCGCGGGGCAACGGAGCAGAGCATGATCATCCGAGGCCTGCGCGGGGTGGGAAAGACGGTGCTGCTCAACGCCTTTGAGGATCGCGCCGAGTCCGAAGGCTTCCTCAGCTACTACCACGAGCTCACGCCGGACAGCAGTCTGGTGGGGGAGATCGCCCGCGACGTTGGGCGGGCCCTGGCGCGGTTGAAGCTGAGCACGCGGGCTTTGAAAGCCGTGCGCGAGGCTCTCTCACAGCTCGCCACCGTCACGCTGACGGGCCCAGACGGGATCAGCGTGACCGTGGACCTGGGCAAGGCTGATGAGGGAACCATCGCCCGCGATCTCTCAGAGCTCCTCCTGCAGCTCGGGGAGGCGGCGGCCGCCAAGAAGTCGGGCGTCGTCTTCCTGCTCGATGAGATCCAGTTCGCCGGCGAGGTCGAGTATCGCTCGCTGATCAGCGCCCTTCACCGCGCGACCCAGAAGAACATGCCGATCACTGTCGCGGCGGCCGGCCTGCCGCAGATCCCGCGGCTGACCGGCGAGGCGCGCACATATGCGGAGCGCCTCTTCACGTTCCCGGTCATCGCGAGCCTTTCGGAGGTGGACGCGCGAGCAGCACTCGTGGAGCCGGCTCGCCAGCAGGACGTCGACTACGACCCTGACGCTGTCGCTCATGCTCTCGCGTGGACCGCGGGCTATCCCTTCTACATACAGCAGCTGGGCAAGCACACGTGGAACCTGGCGAAGGGGTCACCGGTCACAAAGGCGGATGTCCAGGCGGCGATGCCGATCGCCCAGGCGGCCCTCGACGCGAGCATCTACGAGGTGCGGATCCAGCGGGTGACGAACCAGGAGCGCCGGTACATGGGCGCGATGGCCGAGCTCGGCGGCGGGCCCTACCGGTCAGGAGAGGTGGCCGCCAAGCTTGGGCGCAGGACCTCGGAGGTGTCGATGACGCGTCAGCGTCTCATCGACAAGGGCCTTGTGTATGCCACCGAGGACCACGGCCACCTGGACTTCACTGTGCCCCGCTTCGGCGAGTTCATGCGCCGGCTCGTGCCGTATCGGGCATCGACACAATCTGCGGAGGCGGGCTGAGGCGTCGAGACGTAGCCCGCGTTGACCCGATCGAGCAGGCCGTGCGGCGCGACTCATCAACGCCGGTTTAGCCAATGCACAACCTCTAAGCGGCTCGCGGGAGACCGCTCGCACCGATTCCATGTGGGCCGGAGTCGTCCCAGATCCGGTCGAAGTGCTCACGGTAGAGGTCGAACAACCGCTCGCTCCGCCGCTGACCCATCACGAACAGCGGCGAGCTCCCACCACCCTTCGTGACGTAGGGTGCCGCCCAAATGGTGCCGTCCACTCGAGTCATGGCGCCATATGACTGCATTGTGAAAAAGCGGACCGATATCGACTTCGGATACTCCTCTTCGAGGAGTCGAAGAGTTGCCTTCAGGTCTCGAGCCGACTGCCAAAGCGTTCCAGGCGCCGCGTGCTGCGCCCGGTCCCGCTCGTCGCAGAGCTCCTTCGACCCAGGAAGCAGAATCCGAACTTTGTCAACGCGCCGGAAGAAATCTCTTCGATTATCTCGGATATAGTCAATCGCGTACGCAAGGCTCATACCCAAAAGATCAACTTCGCGGGCGCTGGTAATGCTTCCGAGAAGCTCCGTATATCGCGCGCGACTGTCGTAGACGGCCACGCCGCGGTCTGCCCCCCGCTTTCCGGCGGTGTTGCGGTTCCGCCACTCCCTCGTCAGTTTCCCTAGAACGATGCCAATTCCGGCCACACCCAGCCCGGTGAGCGTATTGGACAGCCAGTTCACCGTGCTCGTCGGCCACGCGGCGAGCAGGAGCAAGACAGAGATCAGAGCCCCAAGTCTGTCCCTTCGAGATATCAGAGCAAGATTAGGTCGAGGGAAGACGCTAGTCATCGTCGTCAGCCATCTTTGTTGGATAGGACCTTCGCTGATTCGCCGGTGAAGCGGGCATAGAGTTCCGTCCTTTTGACAAGTTGACACACGCAACCCCTACTAGGGCTGGACTGAACGAAGGTTTCACCGTCGCCGTATAGGATGGCCCACTCCGAGCGGAGGGTGGCGAAGTTGGACGATGGGTTGGCGGAGTTCATGGGGCGGGTATGGACTGGCTTTCGCAAGGCCGGGTCGGCACGGGCGGTAGACCGTCGGACCCAACGTGGGGTCCTCGCTTACGTCGAAGCGCTTCGGTCCGAGTCGACCGAACTTAAGAACTTCAGGGGACTCGCACGCATCCTCGACCAGGACCCCAGCACGTCCGCTAGCCGTACTGAACGGCTCCAGAGAGCGATCACTGATCGAGACTGGGATCCCGACGCGGTGCTCGAAGCGGCGGCGACCGTGCTTACGCCCCGGCTCATCCCGGAGGCACTGGTCCTCCGGAACGTCAATACCACAAGGCTCGGCGAGCACTACTACCGCAAGAATGATGGACGTCCGCGCCAACGAGCTCTCATGCTCGCACTCGCCGCCCGCATTCCAGACGGTGACGTCACCCTGCTTATCCTCCGGTGGCGACTCGGGATCGAGCCAAGCGTCTGGGGACCGCGCGCGCCAACGTCTAGCGCCAAGGGCCGCACGGGCGATGCGTACGCCCGCTTCAAGGTTCCCGAGGGGGTTGAGCGCGTATCGATCCCGTCAATGGGTGCCAAAGCGATAGCCGACGCGCGACGGTGGCCTGATCTCGACTTACCTGTCGTCGGAGGCGCCACGTTCGCTGGCATCCGCAAGCGCTGGCGGCGTACAGACGTCCCATATATCGTCGAGTGGATGCCCTCGGCCACAGCGTCCCTGAGAAAGGCGTTGGAAGCGTCGCCCGGCGTAAAGGCCGTGCATCCAGTGATCTTGGAACGCAGTTCGCTACTGGAGATGTTTCTGCTAGATCACGAGGATGGGCGCGAGGTAATCCTGCAAAGAAGTGCCCCTAGGGGGCACCGCGAGGACCGAGCCGTCAGAACTTGGTGCACAAACATGTTTGACGGCGAGCCCGATGCGCGTTCTATCAAGCGCGCCTTGGACCTCGGCGACTTGAGGTTCACCCTTCAGCCGGTGTACCGAGCTCTTCGTGATCGATACGGTCTCAATGACTATCGCGGAGTCTCTTACGTCGGCTGGCATCGTCACGCCGCGCTTGTCGCATTGGCCCACAGCGCAGAGGTTTTCTCGATGACCATGGGCTAGTGCTCATCCGGCCTCAGTGCGAGGCGCCACAGACTTGTTTTGCTCCTGTCGCGGCAGGGCAGGTCTGCCTCGCTGAGGGTCGAGTCTCTCCGGACGGCTCCGAGCCAAGACCACGCCGGACTGCAGCGACGTTGATCTAGCTGCGCAGTACAGCAGGCCGTCCCTTAGAGCGTCAAGGGTGAGCGCTGCACGCTCATGAGGGTTCGCGCCTCGCCTACGGCTCGCCCCTTGACGCCCAGGGCCGGCCTGCTTCCTACCGCAGCGTCGATCACGTCCCAGCTCCAGCGTGGACGACTTGACAAAGCGGAGCACGAACGGAGGCCCGACCATGTCTCAGAGCAGCTCAAGCACCTCAACCGCCCTCGAGGCCGCCACCAGGGCAGCACCGGCGGGAGGCGTCCAGTACGAGCCCGACACGATCGTCGTCGCGCGACTCACAGGCGACCCGCTGCTGCGCCACACGGCTACCACGGGCAAGCCCGTCACCACGCTCCGCGTGGCCGAGCAATACACGAATCCCCAGCGCTTCCATGACGTCGTCTGCTGGGGCCGAACCGCCGAGGTCGTCTGCCAGTACCTCACGAAGGGCCGGCTGATCGAGGTCACCGGCCGCGAGCAGGAGCGTGCTTACACCGCGCGCGACGGTAGCGAGCGGACGGTCGAGGAGATTGTCGCGTTCCGCGTCCAGTTCCTCGCCGGACGGGACAGCGGCGCCGCCGATGGGGAGGATGGCTCATGAGCCGCGAGCCGAACCTCGAGCAGCAGTTGCTCTCAGAGCCCTACCGTGTTGCCCCGGAGGCCTTCTGGCAGCTCAGCCAGATGCGCGGTGACGGCGGATACGACCGCATGGAAGCAGCGCGGGGCCGCGGATGGAGCGCGGTCCCATCGTGGGGCCTCGACGGCTGGGACCTGGGCGGATGGCCGCTGGTCGTGATCTCCCACCGCCACACCGCAGACGGCTTCGAGCTCGCCTACGACGTCGAAGGCGACATCACCGTCTACCGCTACCCGACCCGCGAGCTCCGCGACGCAGCCACCGACTACCTCGCCTTCTGGCACTGGAAGCGCCAATGCGAGGAATGGGTCGACGGTGTCGAGGAGGTCGACACGGCTCCGGATTGTCTGCGCGGTCCGTTCTCCTGGGAGCGCCACCGCAAAGGCTGAGCTAAGGCGCTGCGGTGCCAGATTGATCGACCGGTGCGCCGCGCCGGCAGGCTCCCATATCCAGACGTGCTCTGCCGAGTTGATACGGCCGGATGGGCCGCTGTCCCAGCGACCGTGGGGTTCGCCGCGAGGCATGCGCCGGAACGTCTATGTACGCTCAACAGGTGCTTACGCGCCTCGAGGTCGATGGGTTCAAGAACCTCCGTCACGTTGCCGTTGATTTTGGTCCGTTCACCTGCATCGCAGGACCGAACGGAGCCGGCAAGTCCAACATCTTCGACGCGATCCAGTTTCTTAGCGAGCTTGCCGATCGACCCCTGATGGAGGCAGCTGAGGCTGTTCGAGGAACTCGCAGTGAACGCTCGGCGGATCCTCGTGACCTGTTCTGGGATCTCGGTCAGCCAGACGGCGAGCCGATCTCCCTCGCCGCCGAGATGATCGTGCCGAGAGAGATCGAGGACGATTTCGGCCAGCACGCGGAAGCTACGACGACGTTTCTTCGCTATGAGCTCGAGATCGGCTATGAGCCTCCCAGCGGCATTGAGCGAGTCGGGCGCCTAGTGCTCCTTCGTGAGGTCTTGCGGCACGTTACACAGAGCGCCGCGGCTCGACACATGCCCTTTCCTCATTCGGCAGCAAAGTTTCGCCGGAAGATCGTTACTGGTCGCAGAAGCGGTGTCGCGTACATCTCGACGAGCCGCGCTGGGACCGAACCCGTCATCACCGTCCATCAGGATGGAGGCAGCAGGGGCCAGCCGCGGAGAGCATCAGCTACCAGGGCGTCCGCGACAGTTGTCCGCACGACGTCCGTGTTGGACGATCCTACGATACTTGCCGCCCGCCGTGAGATGCAAAGCTGGCGTCGATTGAGCTTGGAGCCGAGTGCCCTTCGGACCGAGGATCGGTATACAGATTCCCGGACCATGGCGTCCGATGGCCGCCACTTGGCGGCGACGCTGTACCGCATCGCATCTACTGCTAGCGCCACCGATGGCATCACAGAGGAAGATGTTTATGCACGCGTCGCGTCCAGACTGCGTCAGCTCAGTGGCGTTGACGTTGACCGAATAGAAGTTGATGCGGACGACACGCGGGAATTGCTTACCGTCCGCCTGCGCGAGCGCTCCGGTTGCATATTCCCGGCTCGCTCGTTGTCTGAGGGGACGTTGCGGTTCTTGGCGCTCTGCGTACTACACGAGGATACGTCGGTGGGAGGACTTATCTGTATGGAGGAGCCTGAGAACGGGATCCACCCCGCCAATGTTGGCCCGATGGTGACGCTCGTACACGATCTTGCGGTAGATCCGATGGAGGAGCCGGGACCCGACAATCCACTTCGCCAAGTCATTGTCAACACACATTCTCAGGCCGTAGTCAGGCTCGTTGGGGGAGATGACTTGTTAATGGCCGCGACTGAGTTCGTTGAGGAGAACGGGGTTGAGCGGGGATCGCTGACGCTTCGCCCCGTCAAGGGCTCATGGCGCGCGAAGCTATCCGGGTCTCACCCGGTCGGCAAGGCTGACCTGCTTCCTTACCTGACCGCACCGGCAGGGTCCCAGCTTTCACTTGACGAGTGATTCACGCACGGGGACTACTGCTGGCTGACGGGCCATCTGATGTGCCGCTTGGCGCTCACGTGGCCGCGCTTGCGAGGGCACATGGAGTCGACCTAGACGTGGTGACTCCCGAGTTCGACCGGATGGACGATCCTCCCGGGCGTGGGGTGCCCGCACGCCTTAATTGCGTACTTGCCTTCGACTCCGACTTCCAAGTTCTTCTTGTCCACCGGGACACCGAGGGCATGGATGTCACCCAACGGTACAGCGAGATCGTGGACGGCATGACTCAATGCGAGATCTCGTGGCCTTTTGTGCCGATCATTCCTATTCGAATGACAGAGGCCTGGCTGTTGCTGGATGAGTCAGCGATTCGCAGCGTAGCTGGCCATCCTTCAGGGACCATGTCGCTCGGGCTTCCGGCGGCCAACAAAGTTGAGTCGCTTCCGGATCCTAAGGCCACGCTGCAGGAAGCCCTCAGAACCGCCTCCGGATGTTCGGGGCGCCGACTCCAGAAGTTTAGGAGAGATTTTCCGGAGCACCGGCGACAGCTCCTCGAGCGACTAGATCGGACGGGGACCGTGCGTCAGCTAAGTGCATGGACGGCACTTGAGCAGGCGACCGAGCTTGCGGCGGCCAGTCTCAATTAGGCCGATCCCCCTACGCACTGCCGAGAATGGCTGGTCGGTCGCATAACCCTCTCGGATCGAGTCAGCGAAGAATATCTATGCAAACGCGAGGTCGACCGCGTCGGCCTCGGACTCAGACGGCTGATAGTGCGCGTAGACCTGCGTGGTCTTGGAATCAGCGTGGCCCATCCAGTGCTGGAGGGTTCGCAGCGGAACGCCGTTGGAGGACATGCGCGTGCCGAACGTGTGGCGGAGCTCGTGGAAGGTGATCCTGCGGACCTCCGCCCGCTCTAGGGCCTGCTTGAAGCGCCGGACGAGCTTTGATCGATCGAGCGGGTGTCCGGTCTCGGCGTGTCCGAAGACGAGGTCATTGTCCGCGGGGTACAGAGACCGCTCGCGAAGGCCAGTCAGGGCATCTGCAACCCGCTTCGCCATCGGCACCGAGCGTCCTGAGTCCTCCGACTTCGGATCGTTGAACTCGCCGCGGACGTAGGGGGAGACCACGCGCACTTTTCGGGCTGCGAAGTCGACATCGCGCCAGCGCAGACCTATCAGCTCGCCTTGGCGTAGACCCGTCATTGCCGCCGTCAGATAGAGCGCCGGCTCGATCTGACCGAAAGCGTCGGCGGGGTAGGGGAGGGCCAGGAGCTTCTCGAGCTCCGCCTGGTCGAGGAACTTGATCCGCGTCTCGGTCGTCTTGATCACGGGGCGGTCGGCGAGCTTGACGGGGTTGCGCTCACACCAGCCCATCCGCATGCCGAGCTCGAACACCGAGTGCATCGTGTTCAGGTGATTGCTGACGGTCTTCGGCGCCAAGGTCTTCAACTTGAGGGCGATGTAGCGCTCAATGTTCCGCGGCTCGATCTTGCTGAGCTCGGTTCCCCCGAAGAACGGCGCGATGTGGTTGCGGAGATCCGAGGCGACGGTCATCCGATGAGACTTCTTGCGCCCACGCATCTCTAGGCGCCGCGAGAGCTCCTCGCCGGCCTCGACCATCGTCACGCGCTCGGCGGTCGTCCGCGGACGCTCCGCCTCGCGCATCTTGCGGAAGTGCTCCTCCGCCTGGCTCTTAGTAAGGCCATCGCGCTCACCCGGCGTCCGTGCTGGGCCGACCTTGCGCCGGATCTTCCGCCCATCTGGTCCATACCATGAGCCGATCCACGAGTTGCCCTCGACGCGAAGCGAGCCAGTGCCATACCCGCGCCGTCCTCTCGTTGTGTCCGTGTCCGCCACCGTCCGACAACCTCCGCTCGTCATGTTCTATTCGTGTTCTATGTTGAGCGGATACTACCGGAGACAATGGACAGAAATCCCGCTCTAGAGCGGGAAATTAGGGGTAGTCCGACTCGCCATATCCGGCTGGGGGCCGGGCGGTCGCAGGTTCAAATCCTGTCTCCCCGACTATAAACGCCCTGCAAATGGGCTGTTCTTGCTAATTGTGCGCTATCGCACCAAGTGTCTCTGGGGTCCAATGTTTGGAGCGATGTCCTGTCGACAGTGAGCTTCGCTCCAGGGACCGGGTGGTCGTAGATTGATGAGTCGACATACCTACCACGGGAGCTCGGAGGTACAAGTACCTCGGCGCACGTTGGTTTCGGGTACACAACTGCGCCCCGTCTCAGGCCGACGACCTACTTGCTTCTGGCGAGGACCGGGACGCGACCCCGGCCTGGCGAGAGACTCGCTTTCAATTCCCGCAGGACGTGCGCACGGGCCATCACAATTATCAGCGAGATGTCCCGGTTGTCGCCCCCGTCCCGGGCGTCTGTCCGAACGGCCCATACGGGACGCGGCGGGTCGCGCGGGCCTCGAAAACCACCTGCTCCGAGGGCCTCGGTGGGTCACGGGTTGTCCGAGACCACCATCTCGGTGGGGGTTCCGTCTGCGGTCGCGAAGCCGACGCTCGGTTGGCAGCTAGCGCTAGCGCTAGCGTGGTGGCATGGCGGGGGTATCCGACAAGCCGGTGCTGGAGGTCAACACCGTCGAGGAGTGGGAGGCTTGGCTCGCTGATGACCCTGATCCCGGCGGGGTGCGGCTTCGGTTGCGCAAGAAGGCGTCCCAGCGCCCCGGAATCACCTACGCCGAGGCGCTGGACAGCGCTCTGTGCTTCGGCTGGATCGATGGGCAGGTTGGCGCGCTTGACGAGGAGTATCACCTGCAGGTGTTCACGCCCCGGCGCCCGCGGAGCGTGTGGTCACAGCGTAACCGCGACCACGTGGCGCGCTTGATCGCGGCCGGTCGGATGCGCTCCGGGGGGTTAGTCGAGGTTGACCGGGCCAAGGCGGACGGGCGCTGGGAGGCTGCGTACCGTCAGAAGGACGCGCTGGTGCCCGATGACCTTCGAGCCGCCCTTGACGCCAGTCCGGACGCGGCGGCGCTGTTCGCGAAGCTCACATCGCAGAACCGGTTCGCGATCCTGTTTCGCATCAACAGCGTCAAGCGCGCCGAGACCCGTGCTGCGAAGATCGCCGGATTCGTCGCGATGCTCGACCGCGGCGAAACCCCGCACTCGCAGAGCACGAAGCCCTGAGGTCCCGCGGGACCCTTGGTCCCGGAGTGTTGATGTCGGGCGGGGGCCGATAGGTACGAAGCTGCAACTGCCCGAACCGCTTGTCGCACAGCAGGATCCCGCTACGGAAAGAAGGGAGCGCGGACCTGCTCTTGAGCTCCGACGGGCAACTCGGCACTGCTGCCGTCGGTCTCGGTTTGCGCGGAAGGCAGGTGCGCGCCGCGTAGCCAGTGAGACGCCCGACTTGGACGAGCAGGAGCACGGACGCTTGTGCGCCCCGAGACTTCTGCAATGCGCCGACAAAGCGATCGTCTCGCTGTCCTCACCCCAAGCGCCTGCTGCTCGTCCGTGGCAAGCACCTGATGGGCGCTGGGAGACGACTCCTTTCACGCGATAGCGCAAGCGGCCAGGACGACGTCGAGTGGTAGTTTTCTGGTGCGTTTGAGCTAGCTGCTCGGGGGTTGTGGTGGCGGAGTCTGTTGAACTTGCGACGATCCTGCTGACCGATCTGGTCGGCTCGACTCGGCTTGCTAGTTCGGTCGGCCCCGTGCGCGCGGATGAGTTGCGCGAGGAGCACTTCGAGCTGTTGCGCGACGCGATCGCGTCCTCCGGTGGGCGGGAGGTGAAGAACACCGGCGACGGGTTGATGGTCGCGTTCTCCTCGGCTTCTGCTGCGGTGGAGTGTGCGGTGGCGGTGCAGCAGCTTTTCGAGCGCCGCTACCGGGATGCCGAGCAGGCTTTGCATGTTCGCGTCGGTCTGGGTGCGGGCGAGTCGACGGTCAAGGATGGGGACTACTTCGGGATGCCCACAGTGGAGGCGGCGCGGTTGTGCGCGGAGGCCCCCGCGGATGGGATTCTGATCTCGGCAGGGGTGAAGATGTTCGCGGGTCGATGCGAGGGGGTCGAGTTCTCCTCCGCCGGTCAGCTCGAGCTGAAGGGTTTCCCCGACCCGGTGGAGGCGTTCTCGGTGTCGTGGGTGCCGCTTGGCGAGGAAGCGGGCGAGCCTTCGGGTCGTTGGCCGCTGCCGGCGCTGCTGCGATCGGTTCCGCCGGTGAAGTACGTGGGGCGGATCGAGGAGCGCGCGGCGCTCGAGGAAGCGATGAAGCAGGCGCGCTCGGGGCAGCGTCAGGTCGTTCTGTTGAGTGGCGAGCCGGGGATCGGTAAGACGCGCCTTGCGAGTTACGCCGCGCACGACGCTCACGCGGAGGGCTTCGCCGTTGTGTGGGGCGCGTGCACCGAGGAGCTCGCAGTGCCGTATGAGCCGTGGATCGGGGTGTGCTCGCAGCTTGTCGAGAGCGCACCTGTCGAGTTGCTGGGGCGGCATGTCGAGAGGCACAAGGGCGAGCTTGGCCGCATCGCGCGAAACCTCGAGGGTCGGGTGGCGGAGTTGCCTGAGCCCCAGTCGTCTGACCCGGAGACCGAGCGCTACCTGCTGTTCAACGCCGTCGCCGGACTGTTGGGGGAGGTCGCGGAGACGGTGCCGCTGTGTGTGGTGTTGGATGACCTGCACTGGGCAGACGCGCAGTCGCTTGGGCTGCTGAAGCACCTGTTGCGTTCCAGTGAGCAGGGTGCGTGGCAGGTGATCGTCACGTATCGCGACTCGGACCTGGGCAAGGATCATCCGCTGACCGCCGTGCTCGCCGACCTGCGCTCGCTCCAGGGAGTGCAGCGCGTCGCGCTGCATGGCCTCGGCGCGGACGAGGTGGCCGAGATCATGAGCGCGGTCGCGGGCCACGAGCTCGAAGCGGACGGGATCGAGCTCGCCGCACAGATCGCGGCCGAGACCGACGGCAACCCGTTTTTCGTGGGGGAGATCCTTCTGGGGCTGTCGGAGTCCGGTGCGCTCGCTTTCGATGAGGCCAGTGCTCGGTGGAGCATTGATACCTCGGCCGGGATCGCGCTCCCCGAGAGCGTGCGCGAGGTGATCGAGCGCCGCGTGGAGCGCCTCGGCGAGGAGTCACTGGAGGCTCTGCGGCTCGCGGCCGTGGTCGGCCGCGAGTTCGACATCGAGCTCTTGTCAGCCATCGCGGAGACGGAGGAGACCCGTCTGTTGGACCAGCTCGAGACCGCGGTCGCCGCATCCGTGCTGGCCGAATCCTCGGATCAGGTCGGGCGCTTTCGCTTCGCGCATGCGCTGATCAACCAGACGCTGTATGACGGCCTCGGCGCCACGCGGCGGGCGCGCATGCACCAGCGGGTGGCGCAGGCGCTCGAGGAGCTCTACGGTGCCGACGCGGCGGAGCACTTCGGAGAGCTCGCACTGCACTGGCGGCTAGCCGCGGTGTCCGTGGAGAACGCCAAGGCTGCCGACTACGCGCTGAAAGCCGGGCAGCAGGCTCTGGAGAACCTCGCTCCGGGCGAGGCGGTGAAGTACTTCGCAGACGCGGTCGAGCAGACCGCCGGTGCGGACAGCCGTGAGCGCTGCCAGGCGCTGATCGGGCTCGGCGAGGCGCAGCGCCAAACCGGTATCGCGGCCTTCCGTGACTCGCTGCTCGAGGCCTCGCGCATCGCCTCGGAGCTGGGCGACACGGAGCTCGCGGCTCGGGCCGCGCTGGCAAACAGCCGGGGTTACACAAGCGTGGTTGGAGAGCGCGACGAGCAGCGGCTTGCAGCAATCGCTCGCGCGATCGAGCTCGATGAGCCTCCAAACCCCGCACGGCGCGCCCAGCTATTAGCGCTCGAGGCGATGGAGCTGAGCTGGGACCTGGACTTTGCGCGACGCAAAGCGCTCATTGACGAGGCCCTGGCGCTCGCACGCAGCGCCGCAGATATTGGTGCCCTGGCGGCAGTGCTCCAGCGGGCCTTCTACGCGATCTGGTCCCCCGAGACGCTTGAGCTGCGTCGCAGACTCGCTGCGGAGCTCGCTGACTGCGCGGCGACACTAGGAGACCCCGCCCTCGCGTTCTGGGCGCAGAACGGGTCAGTCCATTCCTTCGTCGAACACGGCGACTTGACCGAGGCCCGCGACGCGGCCGAGCATGCTCAGGCATGCGCCGATCAGCTCGGCCAACCGGCGCTCCTGTGGTTCAACTGTTTCCAGCGCGCGGGGCTCGAGCTTCTGCATGGCGACCTGGAGGCAGCAGAGCGGCTCGCCGAGCAAGCATTCCAGCTTGGTAAGGGGGCCGGCCAGCCCGACGCGGTCCTGATCTACGGCATCCAGATCAACCATCTCAAGCTCTACCAGGGCCGCGGGGACGAGATCATCGAGATGGTCAGACAGGGCGTCAGCGCGATGGCCGGCGTCCCATCGTTCCGCGGGTACCTTGCCTGGGCTCTGTGTTGGCTCGGCCTCCACGATGAGGCGCGGCCCATCCTCGAGCAGGCGGCGAGCGACCGCTTCGAGCACGTCGGGTCGATCTCAAATACGCTCGCGGCGCTGGCTCAGTACGCGGACGCCGCCTTCCAGGCATCCGACGCTCGAGCAGCCGCGATGCTGCATGAGCGGCTGGAGCCGTTCGCCGAACAGGTCGTTTGGGACGGCCCCACAGGCTACGGCCACGTGCGCATGTACCTCGGCCTGCTAGCCGCCGCCCTCGGAGAGCACCAGCAGGCTGACGAGGATCTGCAGCTCGCGTGCGAGTTTCACGAGTCCAACGGCATGCCCGTGTGGGCGGCCCGCGGGCAGCTGGGCTGGGCCGAAGCGCTTGCCGCGCGAGGCGACCCAGCCGCGGCAAGCGAGCACGCCGCCCGCGCGCTCGAGCTTTCGCGCGAGCACGGCTCCGGGGGCATCGAGAAGCGCGCGGCCGCTCTGGTCGAGACCGAGTCAGCCGCCGGGACCTAAACACACCCCGCCCGCATCGGCAGGTCGGTTGACGCTTCGCGCGAAAAGCAGGCGCCCCCCGGGTAGCCAGCGAGACGCCTGAGTTGGACGAGGCTCGATCGCCCCGCGTAGGGCTCAGGAGACGATCGCTAACTGGGCGATGCGGCAGTCTCGGGACCGTCGTCCGTGCTCATGGCCATCGATGGCCTAACCGTCTGTCCCCCGCGGACCAGACGCTAGGTCACTGGAGGTGAACGGTAGTCGAGAGGCCGGTGCAAGCGGCGGGCAACGTGATTCGGTGTGGACCTCACGTTCTGGAGTCCTGCGCCGTTGTCAGTTCATGAATAGAAAAGATCTGCAGTTTCGCTCCGGGGCCGACTCGTGTGCGGCCTGGCTCTATCCCGCTGCGGGTGACACAACCGCGGGTCCGATCATCGTGATGGCCCACGGGCTCTCTGGGACGCGTCGCGACAGGCTGGGCGCATTCGCCGAGCGTTTCGCGGCTGCGGGCGTCGCGGCGCTCGTATTCGACCACCGTGGCTTCGGCGACAGTGACGGTGAGCCAGATCTGTTTCTTCCAAAGAGGCAAATCGAGGATTGGCGCGCAGCAATCGCCTTCGCCCGGTCGCTACCCGGTGTTGACGCGGATCGTGTGGCGACGTTCGGCTCCTCGATGGGCGGCGGCAACGCACTCGCTGCGGCTGCACAGGACCCCCGTGTCGCCGCAGCGATCAGCCAGGTCCCATTTCTTGACATGGTGCGCCAGGCGCGCCGATCGTCACTTCGGGTCACCGTCCGCATGCTGTTCGCGGCTGTCATGGGGCGTCATCTCCCTGTAGTCGGCCAGCCGGACGAGGCGGCGTTCATCAACTCGGCTGGCGGTGAGGCCGGCTGGCGTCACGTCGTGGCGATCGGGGAGGATTCGCAATGGCGTGACCGTGCCTCTTCGCGGTGGCTACTTGGCCGTCCCTATCGTCCGGCACGCTATGCGCGCAGGCTGCACTGTCCGTGGCTTGTCTGTGTCGGTGAGTGCGACCGGGTCGCCAAGCCGGGGCCGGCGATCGCAGCGGCGAACCGCGCCCCACTAGGCGAGCTGCACACCTACCCCGGCGTCGATCACTTTGACGTCTACGACGGGCCACACCACGAGAAGCTCGTGGCCGACCAGCTCGCGTTCATGCGCCGCCATCTGCGGCCCGGCGAGCCGCTCGCTGTTTCGCCCGGCTCGTCTGGCGCGGGGAGGTAGTACACGGCGGGTCCGGTGGCGGCGGCGCCGAGCGAGAACGCTCGGGCTGACCCGCTGAGACTACCGCTCCGCTCTGGCGAAGGAGGCGTGTCGGGACGGCCGATCGAGACGATCGCAACTCGTCCCTTGCGCAAGCCAGACGGAGTCTGGCGAGGCGCCCGCATCGCCTTTGAAAGCACTCGTCTCGGGCCCTCGCCCAGCTCGGCCTCACACTGGACGAGCTGGCCGAGCTACTCGAGTCGACGTCGTGGCGCGCCAGACCGTTGGAACCCGTTTACGGGCCGGCAGGCACGCGGCGATAACCGGTACAGTTTTCGTTTAACAGGGAGGGCACCGGCACGGACTGCTTGGTGGCAGCCGCTTGCAGCCCTCGGAGGGGATCTGACTATGAGCGGGGTGGAAGGGCTTCAAGGGCGCGGTTGGAGACGCCTGATGGTCCTGGTGGCGCTGGCGGTCGTCGGGGTGTTCGGACCGAGCGCGACTGCATACGCTGCGACAAAGACGTTCACGCCAGAAGGCGGCTCTGAGCAGGAATTTGTGGTGCCCGGGGGCGTGACCGGAATCGAAGTTATCGCGATCGGCGCAGCCGGTGACAACACGTTTTTCGGCGGGACAGGTGGCTCCGGGGCCAAGGTGACCGCGCATCTTGCGGTCGAACCAGGACAAACCCTGTTTGTGGACTTCGGTGGTGGAGCAGGAGGCGCCAACGGCGCCGGTGGGGGCGGCGGGGCCTCTGACGTGCGCACAATTGCGGGAGGCTCGGCTCCGGCGTCGCTTGCATCGCGACTCGTGGTCGCCGGTGGCGGCGGGGGCGCGGGCACCTTCGGCGCAGGCGGCGGTAATGCCTCCGGGCCAACCGGGGAAGCCGGTGCCAAAGGCCGGGAAGGCGGTGGTGGGGGCGGGGGCACCAGCAGCACCGGTGGTAAAGGCGGGTCCGCCGGCGTTGACGGAGGCGAAGGTGAAACCGGCAAACTCGGCCAAGGCGGCCGTGGCCAACGCGAAGGTGGCGGCGCAGGAGACGGAGCCGGCGGCGGTGGCGGTGGATACTACGGCGGCGGTGGCGGTGGATCGGCAATCGCAGACGGCGGTGGCGGTGGCGCCGGGTCCAGTTTTGTAACGCCGGCGGCAGAAAGCTACGGCTTCGCCTCGGGCGCGGGCGAACCGCAGGAGGTCGTGATCACCTACACCGCCCCGGGGATCGGACCCACGGGCCCCACAGGGCCCACCGGCCCCACGGGCCCCGAAGGCCCCACCGGATCGCAGGGCGTGAGTGGCGCGAGCGGACCCACCGGGGCCACAGGTCAGATGGGCCAGGGCGGAGCGGCCGGAGCCACAGGCGCAACCGGACCGCCGGGAGTAACAGGAGCCACAGGAGCCCAGGGAGCGACCGGAGCGGCTGGCAGTAACGGGGGTAACGGAGCCAATGGCGCGACCGGAGCCGCGGGAGCGACCGGTGCGACCGGACCCACTGGGGCCACAGGCCCAAGCGGTCCCGAAGGAGCCACCGGCCCGACCGGAGCGACCGGGCCTAGCGGAGCAACCGGGGCAACCGGAGCTGCGGGAGCGACAGGGACGACGGGCCCGACCGGCAAAGAAGGCGTGAAGGGCGCAACAGGAGCGAGCGGGTCAACGGGCTCGACAGGGGCCACGGGGCCAGCCGGCAACGCAGCGATCGCGACGTTCGCAAGCTCTCAGGGCGTGCCAAACGGCTACTGCCTGAACTACACAGAGCTCGCCGGTCAGGGCAACGGCTACTGCCCGCAGAAAACGAGCGGCTACTCGCCCAGCAATCTACTGGCGGGTCCGACGCCCGCCAACGGGGCGACGGTGACGAACCTGTACGCCGACACGAACACGACCCCGAGCGGCACAGAAACCGCGAGCGTCGCGGTGATCGACAACACGACGGGGGCGACGCTCCTGTCGTGCACGGTCACGGCGGGCAAGAGCAGTTGCTCGAACGCCAAAGAATCGGGCTCAGCGGCGCCGGGTGACAACATCGAGGTCAAGGTGACGGCTCCCGGCTCCCGCTGCAACGACAGGGCATTGTGGCGGGTGAGGTTCCGCTACTGAGCAAATAGACCGCTAGCAGCCGGGTTGGTGGCCAGTGCCTCACAGCACGGGCCACCGCCAGCGCGCTACTGCTTTGCGGGCTGAGCAGTCAGCTCCAAGCGCCCGAAGCAGACGCTCGCATGGGACGATTTTCGACAGTCCTCCGCGGCTCGCCGACGCTCCCGCAATACCAAGCGAAGCGGTCGCCTCGGCGCGCCGCAGCCGCCCGCTTCTGATCGGCGGAAAAACCCTGTGGATCTCGGCAGACGGGGCCAACGAAAATGTCAACCGGATCTGGATCCGGGTGGGCGCCGCCAGGGCTGCGCAGCCCGTCGAGGCTGCGGAGCTCCCAACTAGGTTTCGAGGTCAATCGAACCGGTGTTTGGGGTCCAATTTGGGGTCCAATGTGAGGGCAACTCAGGCCCATTCAGAGAATCGAGATTCCAGTAAACACGGGGGTGTCAAGGGCCAACAAGAATCCCCACTCGTGGCCAGATAATTCCCCACGCTGAAATGACTGCTGCGTAGGGATCCCGCCGATGTCTCACGGAGCGAAGCGCGTAGCGCGAGTGGAGTGAGA
>Ga0182024_10005913_pt1 | contig 27126 bp, 27 predicted proteins | sample P32metaG_FD_120480 | JGI IMG/M metagenome (GOLD analysis project Ga0182024, IMG submission 120480) | Permafrost microbial communities from Stordalen Mire, Sweden - P3-2 metaG (Illumina Assembly) | ecosystem: Environmental > Terrestrial > Soil > Wetlands > Permafrost | place: Sweden: Stordalen...
GACCGCCATCCGCCACCGAAGGCGGATTTCCTTCGCCAACAGATTTCCCCTGATTCGAGCCGCGCATCATGCCGCCCTAGGCCAGTCAGCCTCAATGGAGATTTGGTCGTCTGAAGAGCAAGGCTGCTAACTTCATCTCCGTGTGGTATTCTCCACCGTTCGGTGAATCCCATTAAAAAATGCCGCCGGAAAAGATGCTTCACCGGATAGCGCATTCACCGATTCAACGGGTGAGCCCTCCGGAAAGGCAAAAGAACAAGGGCAGGTTCAATCGAATATGAGAGACACGCTTGGAGTACTGCTTGCAGGTGGACAAGGCGAACGTCTGTTCCCCCTTACCCGCGATCGCGCCAAACCGGCTGTTCCCTTCGGCGGGCATTACCGCATCATCGACATCACCCTCTCCAACTGCATCAACTCCGGCCTGCGCAAGGTCTACATTCTCACCCAGTACAAGGCTCTCTCGCTCAACCGGCACATCCGCGAAGGATGGACGAGCGTCGTAGCAACAGAGCTGAGCGAATTCTTTGAGATCCTGCCACCCATGCAGCGCACCGGCTCAGCCTGGTACATGGGGACTGCGGATGCGGTTTACCAGAATATCTACTCCATCGGCAGCGAACAGCCGAAGCATATGATCATCCTCTCCGGCGACCACATCTACAAGATGGACTATAGCCGCATGCTGGCCTACCACAACGAGAAGAAGGCCGAGGTTACCCTGGCCACACTGCCCATTCCTCCCGATGAGGTCAAGCAGTTCGGCGTTGTAGAGGTTGGGGCAACCGGCGAAGTCCTCGGCTTCCAGGAGAAGCCGGCCTCAACTACGTTTCGCTCGCCCTTCAATCCCCACGCTGTAGACGCCTCCATGGGCATTTACATCTTCAACACCGAGACCCTGCTCAAAGCCCTCATCTCCGACGCCGAAGACACCACCTCCAAGCACGATTTCGGACACAACATCCTGCCCAACATGCTGGGCCACAAGAAGATGATGGCCTACAGCTTTGTGGATGAGAACAAACAGCAGGCCCTCTACTGGCGCGATGTGGGTACACTGGACGCCTACTACGACGCCAACATGGACCTCTGCTCCGTGTCCCCCACCTTCAACCTTTACGATAAGAGTTGGCCCATGCGAACCCGCGTCCGCCAGTATCCGCCCGCCAAGTTCGTTTTTGGCGAGCCCGGCCGCACCGGCACAGCCGTAAACTCCGTCATCACCGCCGGCGTCATCATCTCCGGCGCATCGGTGTCCAACTCCGTCCTCTCTCAGGATGTGCGCGTCAACTCTTACTCCGACGTCGATGCCAGCATCATCTTTTCCCACGTCAACATAGGCCGCCACTGCCGCATCCGCCGCGCCATCATCGATCGCGACGTCCACATCCCCGAAGGCACCGTGATCGGCTACGACCCAGTTGAAGACAAGCGCCGCTACTTCGTCACCCCGTCAGGCCTGACCATCGTCACTCGCGACGCATCGCTGTTCGAGAACCCAGTCGATCCCGAGTTCCTGCAGCGGTATTAGTACCCATGCCCCGGAATTCCTTGAAAGAGGTTACCGCCATGACCGTGAAGCCGCTTGCCGTTGCCACGCTTGCCATTCTGCTGCCGTTCGCCGTCCTAGCTCAGGACAGCGGCCCCTACAAGGTTCTCAAGATTCAACTCGTCGGAGGCGATGGGGGATTCGATTACGTGACTGCCGACCCTGACGGCCGCAATCTTTATGTTGCCCGCTCCGGCCCGGCCGGTCACATCGGCGTGTTTAACCTGGACACGCTGGCACAGGTGGGAGATATTCCCGGCGTAAGCGGGCATGGCGGTGCGGTGGATACCGCGACAGGGCACGGCTTCGCAACCTCAAAGCCGGTGACCATGTTCGATTCAAAGACCTTTGCGATTCTGAAGAAGATCGATGTGCAGGGCAACCCGGACGGATACCTGAACGACGCTTTCAATCATCGCTTCTACGTCCTCAGCCATTCGGCCCCAAACATTACCGTGCTCGACGATAAGGACGGTTCCATTCTCGGCACCATCGACATCGGAGGCGCACCCGAGCAGGCCGCCACCGACGGCCACGGCAAAATCTACGTCGACATCGAAGACAAAGCCGCCATCGCGGTTATCGACGCAAACACGATGAAGATGACCGGCAAGTACGATCTTTCGAGTAAGGGCGGAGGGTGCGCCGGCCTTGCGCTGGACGCCAAGAACAACATCCTCTTCGCCGCCTGCCGCGACAACAAGAACATGGTTATTCTGTCGGCGACAGATGGGCATATCATCACCGATCTGCCAATTGGCAACGGGTCGGATGGGGCAACGTTTAACCCGGCCACCATGGAAGCCTTCAGCTCGCAGGGAGACGGCACGCTCACGGTCATCAAGGAAGATTCGCCCACCAGCTTTTCCGTCGAACAGACGGTTGCCACGCCAGCGCGGGCGAAGGTGCTCACTCTGGATACCAAAACCAACCAGATCCTGACCATCACGGCGGAGTATGGCCCTGTCCCAGCTGCACCCGCCGCGCCGCCCCAGGCCGCCGCCGCAGCCGCGCCGCCGGCCGGTGGTCCACCGCCGGGAGCTCCGGCCTGGATGCGCGGCCCACGTGCGCCCATGATCCCAAGCTCCTTCCAGATCCTTGTCATAGGCAAGTAATCGTCCTGCATTTCCGTCGAAATGCCGGGCGCCCCAGGTTTCGTCCGCCGCGGCGGAAGACCTGGGAGGGACGCGGTAACCTTTCGCGCCCTCATACATCTCACAGCGGGGTCGAAAAATGAACTCAAGAATCCTCAACAACCAACCCGAATCTAAACCCGAACGCCTCCAGCGCTTCGGCCGCCGCGCCTTTATCTTTTCTGCCGCTACCGCCGTCAGCGGAGCGGCCTTCTGGGCCTTGCGCAAGACCACCCTCGTCGATCCACAGCCCGTCTCCGCGGCGGATGCTCCGGCCAACGTGACCATCGTGGAGTTCGCGGCAAACGGCAAGAAGGCCGGCAAGGTCACGGTCCCTCACATCGCCAAGTCCGACGCCGAGTGGCAGAAGCAGCTCTCTCCGACGTCCTATGAGGTCGCGCGCCGCGCCGGCACCGAGCGCCCATACACCGGCGACACCTGGAACCTGCACGACAAGGGCATCTTCCGCTGCGTCTGCTGCGATACGGCTCTGTTCAGCTCGGATACCAAGTTCGAGTCCGGCACCGGCTGGCCGAGCTTCTGGGCGCCCATCGCGCGCGAGAACGTGGTGGAAACATCGGACTCCAGCCTGGGGATGGACCGTACTGCCGTCTCCTGCCGCCGCTGTGACGCCCATCTCGGCCATGTGTTTGACGACGGCCCGCGCCCCACCGGCCTGCGCTACTGCATGAACTCGGCAGCGATGCACTTTGTTAAGCTTGGCTGAGCACCCCTGGCCTTCGTGGAGGCAGGGTGCCCCGATCCTTCGTGATCGCCGGGGCGACCAAAGGGCGGGACGCGAATCCTCATTTGCCTTTGTAATCCTTGAACAGTTCAGGAAACTGCGCCTTCAGCGCTTCGATCTTTGGCCGGTCCCACACCTTGATATAAGGGTTATCGGGATTGTGCAGCGCGTAATCCTGGTGGTAGTCTTCCGCGGGATAGAAGCCTTTCAGCGGCGTCACTTCGGTGACGATGCGGCTGGGGAAGACACGCGCCGCGTCAAGTTGCGCGATGTACGCCTGACTGATGGTGCGCTGCTCTTCATCGGAATAGAAAATGACCGAGCGATAGGAACTGCCCACATCCGGCCCCTGGCGGTTCAGTTGCGTGGGATCATGCGCCACGGAGAAAAAGATTCGCAGCAACTGGCCGTAGGTTATTTTTGACGGGTCGTAGACCACCTTTACGGATTCCGCGTGGCCCGTGTTCTCTTCGTTCACGCGCTCGTAGGTGGCGTTAATGGCCGAGCCGCCGGAGTACCCGGCCGTCGTATCCAGCACGCCCTTTACGCGCTCGAAGACCCCTTGCGTACCCCACAAAAGCAGCCACCGGCGAAGACGGCTACCTGCTTACCGGGCTTTTGCGCCAGCCCTGCATCGTGTTCCGCGACGGGAACAGGAGTTCCAGTCGCCGCATGGCAACCGGCGCAAAAAGCAATTGTCATTAGCAGGGAAAGAGTGGCGCTGCGGAAGGCAAGGACTCTCGGCATGGACTTTTCCAGGGCCGAATGCGCTACGGCCCGCGGTAGTGAGATGGTTTTGAAAGGATAAGGTTACGTTTACTGACAATCAGGGCAGTGCTGGCCCGCTCCGATCCTCCCGGAGGGAGGACGTGAGAATAGCCCAGGGTAGAGTCCGCCACGGCGGACGCCACCCTGGGTTCAGGGGCGACGCAACGGCCTATGCGCCCCGGAGGGCCGCCGCGAACTATCGCACGACCCCTGCACCCTTTGTGAAACTGCAGTAGGATATGGTTTCATATGTCCCACACCTACTGTTCCTCGTTGTTCCATTGTGTTTTCTCCACCAAAGAACGGCGAAGGATTATCGCGCCGGAAGTGCAGCCGCGTTTGTGGGCATACATGGGCGGAATCGCGCTAGAGCACGGGATGAAGGCGCTCGCGGTGGGCTGGATGGACGACCACGCCCATCTTCTGCTGTCTCTGCCATCATCTCTTGCCATCGCGACCGCCATGCGCAACATCAAGAGCGGCTCATCTCGGTGGATGCACGAAGAGGTTGCGCTGCATGAGTTTGAGTGGCAGGAAGGATACGGTGCATTCTCGATTGGAGAAGCTCAGGTGGCAACAACAATCGATTACATATCGAGCCAACAGGAACACCATCGCAAACGCGATTTCCAGGCAGAGTTCATCGCCATCTTGAAGAAGCATCGCATTGACTACGACCCGGCCTATGTTTGGGGCTGAAAATCGTCGCGGCCCTACGGGGCGTGAAGGTTGCGGGGTGGCTCGGAACCCAGGGTTACGTCCGCCGCGGGCGGACTTCACCCTGGGCTATCTTCATTCCCTCCCTACGGGAGGAGGACCAGTCCGCTTCTCGCCGATCCGCTCCGGGAACAATCTTCGTAAATCCCGCGTATTAGCCAAGTATGCAATGCGCGGGTACATTAAGCTGGAGCGAGATAGGGTTGGCGTCGCCGGCCCGACCGTCGCGCCATAGGCTGGAAGCTCCGAGAGCCGGAGCCCGCAGGCCGCAGACGCCGGAGCCCGGCCCAACCGCTGGCAAGACCGTTGTACCGGTTGTGCGCCAGGGGCGCATGGAGGGAAATCCGCTGGAGATCGACTGGTCCCAAGTCGTCCGCCTCTGCATGAACGGCGATTCAGGCGCATGGGCCGAACTGGTCCGCTCCCATCACCGACGCGTCTACGGCCTCTGCTATCGTTTTACCGGCAACCCGGCCGACGCCGAAGACCTCACACAGGACGTCTTTCTCAAGATCTACTCCAACCTGGCCAGCTTCGACACCACCCGCGGAAGCCTGCAGGTCTGGATCACCACCATGACCCGCAACCTGCTGGTGGACAATTTCCGGCGGACCCGCAACCAGCGCGCGACTTCTTCTTTGGATGACGGGTGGGAGTCGGCCGAGGAATTGAGGCCGATCGACCGGCTGACTTCACGGGATCGGTCGCCCCTCGAGTCGGCTGCCCAGAAAGAACTCGCAAAAATGGTTCAGAACGCCCTTGCGCGCGTCTCCGTCGAGTTGCGCGAAGCAGTCATCCTCCGGGACCTGCAAGACCTTGACTACAAAGAGATCGCCCAGGTGCTTGGAATACCCGAAGGGACCGTCAAGTCCCGCATCAGCAGAGGCCGCGCGGAACTGGCGCGCCTGCTGGAACGTAGTAAACGGGAGGTAATGTAATCATGGCAGAGCGCACAAACATCCCGAGCTCCCCCGAATGCGGCCAGTGGGAGACCCTTTTGCCCGACGCGCTTGACGGACTGCTGAGTTCCGGCGACGAGGCAATCTTCAACGCCCACATGGTGGTCTGCCCGGCCTGCACTGAGCTGTATGAAGAATCCCGCCGCGGCCGCGAGTGGCTCGGATTCCTCGCCACTGAACCCGATGTCCCCGCCGGCCTGCTGGACAAGATTTTGGCCCAGACAGGCCCCGGACAGGTAGCCGGCTACGGCCTGGTCCCCGGCAGCGGCAATGTACTTCCCATGCCGCAACCCTGGCAGCGTCCCGGCTTCATGGGCCAAGTGCGCCGCTTTGCCGAGCCGCGTTTGCTCATGACCGCCGCCATGGCTTTCTTCTCCATCGCCCTGACGCTCAACCTGACCAACGTCCGCTTGAGCAGCCTTCGCCTCAGCGATCTGCGGCCGGCCTCTATCCGCTCGTTCATGGAGCGCCGCATCACCATGGCTTCCACGCCCATCATTCGTTATTACGACCACCTCCGGTTTGTTTATGAAGTCGAGAGCAGAATGCGCGAGCTTCGCCGCACCACAGAGAGCGAAGACACCAAGCAGCAACGGCCCAAAGAAACCGCGCCGGGCGAGTCAAAACAAAATCCCGGACGCAGAGATGGAGGTTCCCGCGTGGACCCTCCGCAGCAGTCGGTGAACCCGGCTATTGACGATTCAATTGATCTACTGGAATCTTCCCTCACATTTCCTTGCCTGGACGGTCTTTCGACGATTCAGGACCGGCCCGCGCTGTCCGGCGGCTCCGCTTTGGAAGTACGGGAAAGGAGCACATCATGGACTGCGTAAATCACACTGGCGTTGCCGCAACCGCCTATTGCCAAACTTGCGGGAAAGCCCTCTGCGCCGGCTGCGTGCGAAGCGCGCCCGGAGGTCAAGTCCTCTGCGAGCCCTGCTTCGCCGCCTGGCAAACCTATCAGCAACCGTTTGTACCGATCTCCACCGGCTCGCCCAACCCCGCGGCTGCCGCTGTCCTGGGCCTTATACCCGGCGTGGGCGCCATGTACAACGGCCAGTTCTTCAAAGGCCTCATCCACGTGGTGATCTTCGCCGTGCTGGTCAGCATGGCCCACATCTCGGGAATCTTCGGAATCTTTATTCCCGCCTGGATTCTCTACCAGTCCTTCGAGGCTTTCCACACCGCCAAGGCCCTGCGCGACGGCCTGCCTGTGCCCGATCCGCTGGGACTCAACGACGTGGGCAACTGGCTGAACCTCGGCAAACACCCGCAGTATCCTGGGCAGCCCCCAGTCGGCCAACCCGGCCAGACTGGCGGCCAACCCGGCGCCGGTCCCGCACAACCCAATCCCAGTGCCCCGTCTGGCGCCCCGTCTGGCGCCCCGTTTGGCGCCTGGCCTGCAGATCCAACCCAGCAGCCCCCCGCGACCGGAGCCTGGCAATCGCCTTATGCCGGGGGCGCCTATCAAGCGCCATACACACCGCCCGCGGCCGGCCCACTAGACCCTTACGCTCCGCCGCCGCCCATACCACCCGACCCGTCCGCGTATTGGCACCCGGCGTTCTGGCAGCGCGGAGCGCCGGTCGGCGCTGTCGTCCTCATTGCCCTCGGCACGCTCTTCCTGCTGGGGCAGTTGGATATCTTCCACGGCCGGCTCATCGAATTTACCTGGCCGGTATTCCTGATCGGTCTGGGCGTGTGGCTCGTCGTCCGCCGTCTTGGAGAATCGCAAGGAGGTCCCAAATGAACCGTTATATCCTCATTCGCCGCCTGCGCGGCCCCGCGTTCCTTCTTCTCGTCGGCATCAACGCCCTGCTGGCCCAGGCAAACATCATTGGCTGGGGCAGAAGCTGGCCCTTCTACCTGATCCTGGCCGGCGTTATCGCACTGGCTGAGCGCGCGGCACTGGCCACCGACGGGGCCATGACGCAACCGCCATATCCTGGCGCGCCTTACACCGGCGATCCGGCAGCGCAGCCGGCGACCACGGAATCAACGTCCATCGTCCCAGCGCGTACCCATAGCTTCGAGAACGACCCCAATGGAGGTCAATCATGAGCAGCGTACCTCCTAACACGCCTCCGGGAGCGCCACCGCCCGGCTATCCGCCTTACGACCCCAAGACTCAGTGGCGGATCTATCGCGAGCAGCAAAAAGCTGCATGGCGAGCCCAGCGCGATGCCATGAGAGCCCAGCGTTATGCCGCCAAGGCCGGTTACTACGGCGGCGTGTATACACCACGCGTGCCCTCCATCGTAGGTCCCATCATTCTCATCGCTGTCGGCGTGATCGCGTTTCTGGTGATCACCGGCCACATCGCCGCGGAAGGATTCTGGATCTGGTACGCGAACTGGTGGCCCCTGCTTCTTATCGGCGCAGGTCTCGCCTTGCTCGGCGAGTGGGCTCTCGACGCAAAGCGCAAGACTCCTGTCCGCCGCGGCGGCAGCTTTGTCGGCATCCTCATCCTGCTGGCCATCATCGGCCTTGGCGCCGCAGGCTGGCACAACTGGTGGGGACCGTTCCGCGCCCAGATGGGCGACCAGGGCGACGACTTCTTCAACGCCTTCGGACGGCCCGAGCGCGATAACGACCAGAAGATCCTGAATGCCCAGATCGCCGCCAATGGATCCATTGAGATTCAGAACCCCCGCGGCGATGTCAGCATCACCGCCGGCGACGGACCCAACGTCGAAGTCCAGGCCCATGAAGTTGCATTCGCCGACTCCGACTCCGACGCCAAGAAGATCTTCGACTCCGAAGCTGCTCATCTCACCGTCAGCGGCAGCTCAGTCTTGATCAAGTCTGAAAGCAACACCAATGGCCGCCTCAATCTCACCGTCACTGTTCCCAAGTCGGCCAAGGTCACGGTCAGCGCCGGACACGGAGACGTGACGGCGGCAGGCCTCAATGCTGGTCTCAACCTCACCGCCTCTCACGGAGATGTGCATCTCAGCTCCATTACCGGCTCCGTTCAGGTCCACTTTCCCAGCGGACACCATGACTTCTCCGCTCACCAGATCGATGGCGACCTGAATGCCGACGGCGATATCAACGACCTCACGCTTTCTGAAATCAAAGGAAAAATCACCCAAAACGGCGAGATCATCGGCGATGTGCATATTGAGAATGCCGCCGGCCCTGTCCACCTCCACACCACAATCACCGACCTGCAGGTGGCTGAGTTGCCCGGCGACCTGACCCTCAACTCCGACGACCTGCGCGTCACCGAAGCGAAAGGCCAAGTTCGCGTCTCCACGCACTCCAAAGACGTTGACCTCAGTCAGATCTACGGCGACACGTGGGTCGAAGATCGCGATGGACGCATCTCTGTCGAGCCGGCCGGAAATTACTCGGTCGACGCCAAAAACAGCAAGGGCGACGTCGAGCTGACCCTGCCGCCCACCGCCTCGGCCTCAGTCAACTTTCGCACGCACAACGGCGATGTCGTCTCCGACTACCCCATGCCCTCCATGGAAGGCGATGACAAGTCGGGTAACTTCCTGATCGGCTCCGGCAGTTCTAAAATCACCCTCACGACCGACAACGGCGACCTGCGCATCAAGAAAGGCTCAGCCTTCCCCGCCGTCCCGCCGCCGCCAGCCACAGCGTCCGCGCCCAAAGCTCCAGAGGCACCGAACGCCCCTCACCTGAAAACCCCCAAGCCCCTCCCCCCGCAGCCCGTAACGCAGTAAGCTCTCGAAACCACAGGCAGCAACGAAACAGGCGCTGGAAGCATTCCCCCCAGCGCCTCTTCTTTTCTTGTCGCCGTCTCCGCCAACGAAGTCTGGGTGCCCCAGGTCTCGATTCTGAGACCTGGGAAACCAAGAATCCCAACCCGACCATCTTTACAATCCTTCCCAACCAAACAAGTCTGGGTGCCCCACCCTCGCGACGTCCTTGTTTCTGTCGCTAGGGTGGGAAACCAGGAACCCTCATCGGCTCACCCCTGGACTGACAACTGCCATCTGAACGCTCACTCCATCCGCAGCGCCTGCATGGGGTCCAGCCGCGAAGCGCGCCACGCCGGAAGCAGGCAGGCAAATGTGGATATGAAAACCAGCAGCGCAACGGCACACACAAAACTGACAGGATCGAGCGGGCTCACCTCAAACAGAATGTGCGACAGCGTTTGAGTCGCCCACAAAGCTCCTCCTGCGCCCCGAGCCGCTCCGGTTGCGGTGAGCGCCAATCCCTGCCGGAACACGTGGGACATGACGCTGCCGCGGGTTGCGCCCAATGCGATGCGTACGCCGAACTCCCGCGTCCGGTGCTGCGTGGTGTAAGAAACCACCCCGTAAATTCCCAGTGCCGACAGCAGAACCGCCAGCCCCGCAAACGCGCCGAGCAGCGACAGGCTATAGCGTCGCGTAGCCAGCGACTGCGCAAGCAAGTCTGTCATCGGCTCAAGGTCCTCGACTGGCTGATTCGGCCTGACAGCATGAATTCTGGCGCGCACACTGGCTGCCAACGCCGGCGCGTGGACCGAACTGCGTACGAACAGGCTCATTGTGGCCATGTCGTGGCTGGTTTCATCCTGCAGATAAGGCATGTATACCGCCGGTTTCGTGGCCGAATCCAGACCCCCCTGCTTGATGGCTCCCACCACGCCCACCACCTCGCGCATGCGCGGCGCGCCCTTGCCCACCCTTCCCGGGCCGGTGTAGTTCACGCCGATGCGTCTGCCGATGGGATTCTCTCCGGGCCAATACTGGCGCGCAGCTTCGGCATTAACGATCACCACGGGCGGCGAATCCGCATCGTCGTTCTCGGCAAAGAATCTGCCGCGCAGCAGCGGTGTTCCACTGGTCTTGAAAAAGTCCCCACTGATCCAGCAGCCCTGTGTTGGCGGCGCATGGTCGGGGTCGTTGGCGCGATCGGAGAAGAGGAGCGTGGCAGTTGCGGCTCCCTTGCCGGGAGTGCAATCGGCAAACGCGGCGGAGTCGACTCCGGGTAGCGCGGATACTCCGGCAAGAACGTCTCTCCAAAAGGGCCGTCCCTCAGGCGTGTAGTAGTTCGTGCGCAGATAAGTGGTAAGCATTTGCTCCGGTTGGAAACCTGGCTCCACGTGTTCGACGCGCCAGAAGCTGCGCAACAGCAGTCCGGCGCACACCGAGAGAACCACCGAGCAGGCAATCTCCGCTATCACCAGCCACGCAAAAGAGCGGCGTTGCGACCGCCCGGTTTCTGTCCGCCCGCTGCGCAATGCCGGCGAAAGATTCGTTCTTGAAAGCGTTAGTTGCGGCGCCCAGCCGAACAGAAGTGTGGTGCCAATCGCAACAGCTGCTGTCGTCAGCAGCGCGGCGCCGTTGAGGTGAATGCCTTCCATGCGCGGCAATTGCAGCCCCGGCAACCGGCCCATCAGGCGAAGTCCGAACCATCCAGCCAGCACACCCAGCGCACAGCCTGAGACAGCCAGCACCAATCCCTCGGCCATGAACTGTTGTGCCAGGCGGCGCGGCCCGGCCCCCAGGCTCACTCTCAATGCAACTTCAGCACCGCGCCGCGTTGACCGGGCCAGTAGCAGCGCCGCAACGTTGATGCACGCAATCAGCAGCACCAGCGCGGTTGCGGCCATGATGATCTGCAACTGGACATGAACTCCACCAACCAGGTCGTCCTTCAGTGGAACAAGCTGTACGCGCACATCGGGCGGCTCTCCGGGAGCGCGCCGCAGAATCGTGGTCAAGTCATCCGCCGCGGAAGCCGAGCTTGCGCCAGGTTTCAACCTTCCCATCACTGTCAGGAATTTGTTTCCGCGCCACTTCATATAGTCCCAACTCGGACGCGTGGTCAACGTCGGATAGACATCGGTGTCGGGAAATAAATCCGGCATCGGCGGCGCAACACCGATGATGGTTTGCGCATCTTCCTCAAAGTGAATCACGCGCCCGATCACGTGCGGGTCGCCCTGCAGCTGGTTCTTCCAGAAGCGATAGGAGATCACGATCGACCCGCTCTCCAGGCGCGCATACTCGCTCGGATCGTAAAAGCGTCCCAGGTGGGGATGAACCCCCAGCATCGCGAAGAAATCGTCGGACACCCCGGCACAGTTCACAAGCTTGGGGTCCCCGTCCCCGGTCCATGTGACTGTGAATTGAGGAATCATCTCCGCAATCGTTGAGAACGATTTGTTCTGATCGTGATAATCCAGAAAATCGGGCCCTGATGCGGCAATGCGGCTTTGTCCCTGTGCGTCCGATCGGGCCCAGATCGCATACAGTTGTTCGGACTGCGGAAAGGGCAGCGGCTCAAGCAGGATGTGATGCACGACGCTGAAGATGGCCGTGTTAATGCCGATGCCCAGCGCCATCACCAGAATCGCAACCGCCGCAAACCCCGGCGAGCGCCGCAGCGTGCGTACCCCATAACGCAGATCGCGCAGCAACGATTCAACACCCGTCCAGCTCCACGTCCCGCGAGCCTGCTCTCGCACCAGCGCCGGATTCCCAAACATCCGCAACGCCGCAAACCGTGCCTCTTCAGTGCTCATTCCCGCAGCCACGTTCTCCGCAATTTGCCGCTCCAGGTGATCGCGCAGTTCCTCGTCGAGCCGCGCCGCAGCCTTGCCGCGCTCAAACAGCATCTCCAACCGCACCCGCAACTGCGCAAGCCAACGCATGGCGTTCTCCTTTGCGCCTAGATTCAGGCCTCCGCCACAATCAAGTCGATCGCCGCCGAAAGCCGGTTCCAGTTTGCCGTCTCCGCTTCAAGTTGCTTGCGCCCGGCCCCGGTCAGCGCGTAGAACTTCGCCTGCCGCCCCGTTTCGCTCTCCGCCCATTTGGCCTTGATCCATCCCTGCTGCTCCAGCCGGTGCAGCGCCGGATAAAGCGACCCCTGCTGCACCTGCAGCACTTCGCCGGAAACCTGTTGGATGCGCTTGCCGATCGCCCATCCATGCATCGGCTCAAGCAATATGGTCTTCATGATCAAGAGGTCGAGCGTGCCTTGTACCAGATCGTTTGGCTTTCCCATACTATGATTATCTACAACAGAGTTGTGTAGACCGTCAAGGTATGTTGCAAGAATTCTTTTGAGCGGCATATTCCGCTTCCGCGTCGCCTGGCAGAGCAAAATCCGACAGGAAAGGGAATCGCCATGGCCAAATTGCCCGATTTCGTTGTATTCTCCAGTCGCAGGAGATTGCGGTCCCATGACCAACGAACCAATTCGAGTAATCACCGTGGAGCGCGAATACGGCTCTCGCGGGGGCGAGTTTGCCCACGAGCTGGCTGCCCATCTCGGCTGGCGGCTGCTGGACTCAGATCTTCCCTGCGCTGCCGCACGCGCTGCCGGGGTCTCCCCTGAGCTGGCCAAAAAATACGATGAGCGCCTCGACCCCTGGTACTACCGCTATGGCAAGGTCTTCTGGCACGACTCGGGCTACTCCATTGCCGGCCTCTCCGACGATCAGGTCTTTGATTCGGAGCGCATGTTATCGCTTATCCGCAAGGAGATTATGAACGCCGCCAAACAGGGCAACTGCGTAATCGTGGCCCGCGGCTCAGCCTGTGCCCTGGCCAACCAGCCCGGCTGCTTTCACGTCTTTGTCTACGCCACCGTCGCCGCCAAGCGCGACTGGTTCATCCGCGCCTTCCCCAAGCAGGCCGAACAGGCCGAACAGATCCTGGCAGCCACTGACAAGCGCCGCGCCGCCGTCATCCGCAAGGCCTATCAGCAGGAATGGTGCGCCCGCGGCCTCTACCACCTGCTGCTCAACTCCGCCATCGGCCACCAATCCATGATCGCCGCCGTGGAGGGCGCCACCAGTCTCGTCCGCGCGACACAGATAGCCTAGGATTCAACCCGTCGCACACGCGCCCCAATCCGCGTAAACACCTCCCACGGAATCGTCTCCGTAGACTCCGCGTGATCGAAAGCAGTAATCGTCTCCGCTCCTTGCCTTCCCAGGATCACCACCTCATCCCCGGCGGCCACTCCGTCGATTTCCGTTACATCGAGGACTGCAAGGTCCATGCTGATGCGGCCCACCAGGGGTGCGCGTTCGCCCCGCACCAGCAGGCTGAAGCGGTTTCCCAGCCGCCGGTCCAGCCCATCCGCATAGCCCAGCGGCAGCAGCGCCAGCCGCATCGGTTCCGTCGCCACAAAGGTGCCGTTGTAGCCCACCACCGCCCCCGCATCAACCGTCCTGACCCCTACCACCCGGGTCTTCCAGCTCAACACCGGTTTGAGCTTCGCCCGCGCCGCTGCTACACGGGCGGGTTCATCCGGCTCAAACTGCGGCGCGACGCCATAGAGGGCCAGCCCCGGCCGAATCATCGCCTTCATCCCCCAGCGCCGGGCCAAAGCCCCGATCCTGCTCGCCTCCCCATTCAGCAGAGCCGCCGAACTCCCCACACTCAGCCACTCCGGCTGCAAGCCCACCACTGTAATTTGGCGCAGGGACTCGTCGAGTCTCGCCAACTGTTCAGCAGTCGCGCACCCATCCGTCTCGTCCGAAGCAAACAGATGTGTCAGCACGCCTTCGAGGCGCAGCGGCCCGCCCGCTCCAATCCGCGCCGCAATCGACTCCGCCCCATCTAAGCTCACACCTTGCCGGCTCATCCCTGTGTCGATCTCCAGATGCACCGAAACCGGTCGAGCCTGCATTCCAGCCGCCCGAGCCGCGCCTTCGAGCTCGTCCAATTGCCAAGGCTCCCAAACCACCGCCGTCAACCGATGCTCCAACACCGCCGCGCCTTCGCCTGGGAAGCACCCGCTCATCAGCAGCACCCGCGCATCGGGACACACCGCCCGCGCCGCCAGTCCCTCTTCCACGCTGGTCACGCCCAGCCATCGCGCCCCCGCACGCACCGCCGCCGGAGCGCAAAGCGCGAGAGAATGCCCGTAAGCATCCGCCTTCACCATTGCCAGCAACTCGGGGGCCAGCAACTCCGCGTCGCCAGCCGACAGGCTGTCCAGAAACCGATAGTTGTCTTCCAAGGTTGGAGTCGAAATCTCAACCCAGCAGGGGCGCATTGGCATCGGGGTATCCAAGCAACAGTCTAGCGCGGGAGCGGGCCTCGTCACCGCAGCAGCGCAAACGCCACCACCGTCCCCCCCGTCTCTCCAACCTCATCCAGCAGCGCGCCCTCCACCTCATGCGGAACGGTCATCTCGCACGCCTTCACCTCGCCCTCGCTGGCCCCGTGAAAGCACAACTCGCAATGCCCCAGTGCATCGCCCTCACCCATGCGTACAGGCGGCCCAAAAACGCGGCAAGTCATCGGCCTCCACGCATACACATCGCAACGCCCCGTCGCCGGATCTAGTGCCGGACAAGCGGCCTCATTCGCAAACTCCTCGAAACGCTCCCGATCGGCTTCCGACTCGCCCAGCCTCCCAGTCAACAGATTCCCGGGATAATCCGCCCCATACGAATCAATCCAAACCCGCGCCCGCCGCTGAATCTCCGCCGCCAGCTCCGGTTCCGTACCCCGCAGCGCCTCCATCCCCACCTGCAGTCGCAGCGCATCCAACTCATTGATTGCGAACGCTCCATAGCAGCACTGCGTACACCCTACCCGGCACACCAGCCAATCCCCGGCTCGCCGCACTGCGTCATTGAGCGCCGCATCCACGATCTGCACCAATTCGGAATCGCCTTTCGGGATTTGCATGAGCACCAGCATAGAGGGTCTCCAGCTTTCGCGCCTGCCCCAGTTGCTCTTCATGCGAATTTCTCTTGAAGAAAAGCCAGTGCGGCGCTACTCTTCCCTCTTGAAGCTGGAGGCTTCGCGATGCCCGAATCCCGCTCCACCGTCATTCCCGCCCTGCGCTACCGCAACGCCCCGGCCGCCATCGACTGGCTCTGCCAGGTCTTCGGCTTTGAGCGCCACGCTGTTTTTGAAACCGAGCCCGGAACCATTGGCCACGCCGAGCTCACCCTCAACGGCGGCATGATCATGCTCGGCTCCGTCAAAGACGATGAACACGCAAGCCGCCACAAGTCCCCAGACGACCTGGGCGGCGTCGAAACCCGCAGCGCCTACATCGTTGTCGCCGATGCCGACGCCGCCCACGCCCGCGCTGTAGCCGCAGGAGCCCGCGTCATCCGCCCGCTGCAGGACACCCCCTACGGCAGCCGCGAATTCGCCGTCAGAGACCTCGAAGGCCACTCCTGGAGCGCAGGAACCTACGACCCGTGGGCCGCGCACCCATAGCGATCAGCATTCCGCGTTTCCATTGCAGCGAGGAGAGACGATGTGGACAAAGGCGTTTCGCGGGTTAGAGGAGGCTGGCCTTTTCGGAAAGCGTTTCACCCAATATGAAAGCAATTCCGCTCTCCGCGAGGGCCTCAAACACGCTTGTCCACTCGCCCCCAATCCCGCTGTATGGATCGGCCATGGCCCTCGGAATGTGAAGAATCAGAACCCAGATAAAGAGCATCGCGCCCAACAGCGTAGCCGCGAGCCGCGCCTTGATCCTCGTGATCATTCCCAAACCGGAAGCGATCAGCGCCGCGCCGGCAAAGTATGTCCAGAACCCGTGCCCCGGAATCCACGCCGGCACCAGCGAAGCCACAAACGCCACGTGAATGAAGTGGTCGACTCCGAACACGATGACCATGAAAGCCAGCGGATACACCCCCAGCGGAATCTGCCTTTCAAACCACCCAACCGGATTTCCGCGGCCGTTGCCTGCTTCCGGTTGCGGAAGCGTTCCAGCCACCACAAGACCGCCGCCGGCAAGCGTCAGCGCCGTGAGGGCATCGGCCCATCCTTCCACGCTCAACACGCCTGCCATCAGATTTCCAGGTATGTGCAGCAGCGCAACCGAAAGAAGGAATAACCCTCCGATTAACATGGCCGCAAGTCGTGCCTTGACGGCGGTCAGGATCGCCCCTCCGCCGGCGATGAGAATTGCCCCCACCAGGTAGACCCAGAACAGCCGCCCCGGAATTGACTGTGGCCAGATCGGCACGACCACGGGAATAAACTGCCCGAAGAAGAAATCTTGGCAGCCGATCCCAATCAAACCCACAGCAAAAAATATCCGCCCGGTCGCTATCACCCGCGTCTTCGAAACAAAGGTTAAGCTCATCCTTGCACGGCCCCTTCTGTCCGACCCTATTTCGCTAAAGCCGAATGTGAGTGGAGCAAATGCCGGTTGCAATAGCCAATTCAGTCAATCGAGGCCTATCCACTCCGGGAACGCGGGCGCCTTTGCCCCGTGAGCCTTGCGAAAAAATTCGGCCGGTCACTAAATGTCCAGAATCTTCCCCGGATTCATCCGGTTGTCCGGATCGAGGGCCCGCTTGAGCGTCCGCATCACCTCCAGGGCTTCGCCGTGCTCAGCCTGGAGATATTTTTTCTTGCCCAGCCCCACGCCGTGCTCGCCCGTACACGTGCCGCCCATGGCCTGCGCGCGGTCCACCAGCCTGCCTGCAAATGCTTCCGCGGCTGCCTCATCCTCCGGCCCCAGACAACACTGCACATGGAAGTTTCCATCCCCCACGTGGCCCACCATCGTGGCAGTAAAGCTCTGCTCATCGAGATCGGCCCGCGTGGCCACAATGCACTCCGCAAGCCGCGAAATCGGCACGCACACATCCGTCGTCAGGTGGCCCGAGCCAGGCCGGATGGCCTTCACTGCGTAGTACACATCGTGCCGCGCTTTCCACAGCCGCTCACGGCCTTCTTGCGTCGTTTGCCAGTCGAAGCCCAGGCCGCCATGCTCGGCCGCAAGTTGCTCTACAGCCCGCGCCGTCTCCGCGACGCCGGCGGCACTGATCCCGTGGAACTCAAGCAGCAGTGTCGGCTTCACCGCCAGGTCCATTCTCGAATACCGGTTCACCGCATCTACCAGCCGCTCGTCCATGAACTCTATCCGCGCCGGACTCAGCCCCAGCTGAATCACCTCAATCGCCGTCTTGATTGCGCCGTCCACCGTTTCAAAGGCGCACACCGCCGCGCCCATCGATTCGGACTGCGGGTGCAGTCGCAGCGTAACCTCGGTGATCACGCCCAGCGTGCCCTCCGCACCCACAAACAGCCGCGTCAGATCGTATCCCGCGCTCGACTTCCGCGCCCGCGAACCGGTGTGGATCACGCGCCCATCGGCCAGCACCACCGTCAGCCCAAGCACGTTCTCGCGCATGGTGCCGTAGCGCACCGCCGTTGTGCCCGAGGCCCGCGTCGACGCCATGCCGCCAATCGTCGCATCCGCGCCGGGGTCTATGAAGAACGTCAGGCCCGTGTTCTCAAGCGCCTTCTGCAGGGCTAGGCGGCTGATCCCGGCTTCAACTGTCGCATCCATGTCTTCCGCGCTTGCGCGCAGCACACGGTTCATCTGCCGCATATCGATCGAGATGCCGCCGCACATCGCATGCACGTTTCCTTCCAGCGAAGTACCCGCGCCGAATGGGACAACCGGCAGACCATTCCGCGCGCTCACGTTCACAATCAGGCTCACTTCCTCCGTTGTCTGCGGAAAACACACCAGGTCCGGCAGGCCTGGCGCGTGGCTGCTCTCGCCGTGGCTATGGTGTTCGCGCACCGACTCGGCTGCCGTCACTCGATCACCAAGAAAAGCGCGCAACTCACCCAGCGCGGCTTCAATCGCCGATTGGCGCGCGGGAGTCTTCAATCCAGTCTCAGTTTCCATTGCTTTTTACACCCGTGCTGAGAATCATAACCGGCTACGACCGTCAGCCCCCAACCGTCAGCATTGCCCAGGGCAATCGAACTCCCCGCTCATCTGCCGCTTGCTATAGACTCATTCCGTATCCTCAGGAGGCTTCCTTTGAGACCCAATCGTTTTGCTCTTCCACTTCTGTTCCTGTCTCTACTCGCCGCATCAGCCCATGGTCAGCAGAGCCGCCTGCTCGTCACGCAAAAGGGAGACACGAGCCTGGCCATCGTCGATCCCGTCGCCGGCAAGGTCATCGCCTCGGTCCCGGAGGGCGGCGTCACCGGCCATGAGGTCATCGCCTCGCCCGACGGCCGTTTCGCCTATGTGCCCATCTACGGCAACTCCGGCGTCGGCAAGCCCGGCACCGACGGCACAACGCTCGTCGTCATCGATATCGCCGCTCAGAGGGTCGCCAGCTCCCTCGACTTCGGCCATGGCATCCGTCCCCACATGCCCATCTTTGGCTCCACGGACGGCCTGCTCTACGTGACCACCGAGCTCGACCAGACTATCAGCCTCATCGATCCCAAGACGCTTAAAATCGTCGGCACGATCCCCACCGGACAGGCCCAGTCCCACATGCTCGCGCTCTCTCACGACGGCCGCCGCGGCTACACCGCCAACGTCGGTCCCGGCACCGTCTCTGTCCTCGACATCGCTTCCCGCAAGACGCTCACCATCATTCCCATCTCCTCGAACACCCAGCGCATCGCCATCTCCCCAGACGATCACTGGGTCTTTACCGCCGACCAGACCAAGCCCCGCCTCGTCGTCATCGACACCACGACCAACAAAGTCAGCAACTCCATCCCCCTTGAAGGCATGGCCTACGGAACCGCCCCCACCCCAGACGGCCACTTTCTCATCGCCGCCCTCCCTGACCAGAACAAGGTCGCAATCGTTGACCTCAAAACCATGCAAGCAATGCAGTCGATACCGGTCTGCGGCTATCCTCAGGAGGTCCTCGTGCGCCCCGACGGCAAAGCCGCCTACGTCTCCTGCATGCACAGCGACCAGGTGGCCGAAATCGACATCGCGAATTGGAAAGTATCCCGCCTGATCGCCACCGGCAAAGGCACAGATGGGCTGGCCTGGGCGCAGGGGCACTGATTAACTTCGACCAAGCATCGCAAACTGCAGGTTCTCGGAAAGAGATCGCAGAAAGAAGTAACTGAGCCTATATTCGCCGTTGCCGGAAGAACAGGACGGAAACTTCAGTCAGAATCGGCAGCGGCCTGTCGACCCCGAAAGGTCGCGGAGGAGGAGGATCGTGGAGACTTCGAGAGAAAAATCGTTATTGGGCGAGGCAAGGAGTGCAAGTGGGCACACCCACTCCCATCATGGCCACTCTCATGCGCATATCCACGACCACGCCCACCCGCACACTCATGGGCAGATCGGCGACGGAACAACCTCGCGTCGTGACTTCATGCGTGCAATCATGGGCAACGCCTTGGCCGGCGCGTCGATTCTTGAGCTTGGGTGGTATCGCGCAGCATGGGCTCGCGCGGCTGCGCCCGCTTCGAATGCCAATCTCTTCGATCTCGATAAGGTTGCCGATGGCGTTTACTTCGCGCATGCCCATCCGCAGGCCTTGATCAATTGCAACGCCGCGATCTTCGTCCGCTCGAAGGACGTTGTGGTGGTCGATGCGCACTCCAAGCCGTCTGCGGCCGCTTCGCTGATAGCCCAGATCAGGCGCGAAGTCACGCCCAAGCCGGTGCGCTACGTCATCAATTCGCATTTTCATTGGGACCATACGCAGGGTAACCATGGCTATCGCGCCAATGTCGGCAACGTCGACTTCATTGCCACCGCGGCGACAAAACAATTAATGTCGGACCTGGCAGTCGCACGTCTGAAGGGATCGATTGACGGAGTTCCACCGGAGATCGACGCCCTGCGCGTACGAGCCGCCCATTCCAATTCCGCCGCCGAAAAGGCCTTCTGTGCAGAGCAGATCCGGCAGATGCAGGCGTACATGGCTGAGCTCAAGGACTATTCGCTGGAACTGCCGACAATCACATTTGAAAAATCGTACCTCCTGCAAGATCCCGCGTTCGATCTGGACCTCGAGTTTCATGGGCATGCGCACACCGCCGGAGACGTATTCGTCTTTTGCCCGCAGCAGCGCGCCGTCGCCACCGGAGATGCCAGCCACTGCTTTCTGCCGTTCATCCGGGATGGCTTTCCGCACGTCTGGCCCGGAACGATTGACTCCGTTGGCCGCGCCGACTTCAAATACATGCTGCCCGGCCACGGCCCCTTTCAAACCGACCGCACCGTCATGGTCAACCAGCGCAATTACATTGAGGAATTGACCGGAAAAGTCGATGAGGGAAAGAAAGCCGGCCTCGCTGTAGCCGAGATGCAGCAGCGCTTCACCGTCGCGTCTCTGAAGTCGCTCCAGTCGAATGGATATGAAGCGTTCCTCATGCGAATCAACGAGGAGAGCAATCCGCACTTCGGCAAGATGCCTCCGCTCCAAGATGCCGTCAACGTCAACATCGGCGAGATTTATGCCAACCTCGACAAGGTTTAATCGCATGGCGCAAATCGATTCTGCAGAGGAATAAACCCTCAGCCGATCTCGCGGTCCCAGCTCTCCGGGACCTGCTTGATCATCCTCATGAACTTGCCGCTGTCGGCACCATCGATGAGGCGATGATCGAAGCCAGGTGTACCATAATCTCTATGGCAAACTATCGAGTCATTCTTCGCAAATCCGACGAAGGTTACAGCGTCTCCTGCCCTGGCCTACCCGGCTGCTGGTCGCAGGGAGCTACCGAAGAAGAAGCCCTAGCCAACATCCAGGTTGCAATTCGCGAATATGCCGAGGCAGCTGAGGAGTTGTCGCGGGACGCCGAGACCCGCGTGGTCGAGGTTGCAGTTGCGTGATCTGAAGCTTCATTGCGACACGGAATGATTCCGGCCAACGTAGCGCGACAACTCCCATCTTCACGCACAACCAGTTTGGCTGTACGGTTGGTTCATGCAGGCTGCTCGGGAAAGTGAGCAGATTCGTCTCTGCAGAGGTTCGTCTTGCCCAAACTCCCGGGAATCAATCATCTTCGCGCTGTGACTGCACTGGAAAAGGCTGGCTTCCGAATTCTGCGGCAAGGCGCACATATTGTCATGACAGACGGTACGCGAATCCTCACGATTCCGCGTCACAATCCAGTCAACGCGTTTACGATGGGCGGCATTGTCCGGGATGCGGGGCTTGGTCTCGAAGAGTTTCGGAAGCTCCTCTAACTGCGACGTCACCCGATCTCCCGATCCCACCCGTCCAGCGTCCTCTTGAAAAGGCTCATGAACTTGCCGCCGTCGGCGCCGTCAATCAGGCGATGGTCGAAGCCCAGGCAGTAGCTCTGCATCCCGCGAATCGCAATCGTGTCGTTACCCTCGGCGTCTGTCATCACCACCGCTTCCTTCTTCAGCCCGCCAATGGCCAGAATCGCCGACTCCGGCTGGTTAATGATCGGCGTGCCAAACTCCCCGCCAAACACCCCCGAGTTGGTCAGCGTAAACGTCGACCCCGTCGCCTCTTCCGGCTTCAGCTTCTTGGTTCGCGCACGCTCCGCCAGGTCGGCCATGGCCCGCGCCAGTTCTACAAAGGTCAGCGTCTCTGCCCGCTTCACAACCGGCACAATCAGCCCCCATTCCAAAGCAACGGCAATGCCAAGATGGATGTTCTGGTGGTAGTGGATCGACCCGTTAACCAATGACGCATTCACGATCGGATGCCGGCGCAGCGCCTCGATGGCCGCCGCCGCAATGAAGGGCATAAACGTAAGCTTCACTCCATGCTTCTGCTCGAAGCGGCTCCGCTCCCGCTCCCGCAGCCGGACAATCCGGGTCATGTCCACTTTGTATACGGTGTATACATGCGGACTGATGGCCACGCTCTCGACCATCCGCTCGGCAATGATCGCGCGCATCCTGCTTAGCGGCACAACCTGCCCCGGCAAAGTCGAGGGTACAGGCGATGCCGCCGCGGTGCCGATCGGGGCCGGCTTCGCTGCGACCGAAGCCGCATTCCCCGGCCCGTGCTCGCTGAGATACTTCAGCGCATCTTCCTTGGTGATCCGCCCACCCGCGCCGGTTCCAGCAACCAGCCCCAAGTCCAGGTTGTTCTCCCTGGCAATTCTCCGCACCAGCGGCGAAGACCGCACCCGCCCGGCTTCGCTTGCCTCATTCGCATCCTCGGTCGCAGCAGCCACAGGCGTCGCCGTACTCAACGCCTTCGCATCAGCAGCCGGCGCCTGAGTACTCGCGTCAGTTCCACCGCCGGTGTCCGAGCCCCCAATCACGGCAACGACCGTATTGATCTCGACCGTCGCGCCCTCTAGAACCCTGATCTCCGTCAAGACCCCTGCTATCGGAGACGGAATCTCAGCATCCACCTTGTCGGTAGATATCTCAAACAGAGGCTCGTCCTTATGCACCGTGTCCCCGGCCTTCTTTAACCACTTGGTTATGGTGCCTTCGAAGATAGATTCGCCCATCTGCGGCATCACCACCTCGGTCCCGCCAGGCAACGTCCCGCCCAAGACTGGCCCGGCCTTCGCCTGAGCCATTATGGGCGCGGGCACAGCAACGGCTGACCCCTGAACCCTGACCCCTGGACCCTGTTCTTCGCCGCTCTCCGTCACCACCGCAACCACCGTATTGATCCCGACCGTCGCGCCTTCCTGAATCTTGATCTCGCTCAGCACGCCCGCCACAGGGGACGGAATCTCTGCATCCACTTTGTCAGTTGAAATCTCGAACAGCGGCTCGTCCTTCTGCACCGTATCCCCGGCCTTTTTCAGCCATTTGGTAATGGTGCCCTCAAAGATCGACTCGCCCATCTGCGGCATCACTACATCGGTTGGCATGGATACCTTTCTCCGCTATTTTGGATAGATAATTGCGCGCCCCATCCCAGCCGGATTATAAATCGCATCCCCTTCAATCAGGCTCGAACGGACCCTGCAGTCCCGCCCCGCAGCCGCTCAACCTCAGCCGGAGCCCGTACCGGAGTATCCTCCGCAGGAAACTCCCGTGCCGCCGAAACGTGTCCCCGCAGGGTTTCGAGGCTATCCACCGCCAGCACCTGCTGGTCAAACACCATCCCAAACTGCCGCGCCGCCTCATCCGCCACAGTCTCGAGGCCTGGCGCCTGGTCCAGTGAAGCAAGTTCCCGCTGCAGGCTGGTCACCGCATGGTCCGGAATTCCACAAGGCACAATCAGCTCAAAGTCGCGCAGGTCGGTAGTCACGTTGAACGCAAATCCATGCGACGTAATCCCCTTGGCCACATGAATTCCGATGGCCCCAATCTTCCGTTCTGGTCCGGCAAGCTGGGTCTCCTCAGCCGGAGCACTGACCCCTGACAATTGATCTCTGACCCCTGTGCTTACGCCGCACCACACCCCCGTCAGCCCCTCCACCCGTCCGGCTCTCACCCCGTACCCGACGCACACGCGGATCAACACCTCTTCCATCCCGCGCACAAAGTCCACCGGCCCCATCCGTCCGCCGTTGGGGTTTCTCAGGCTGCTCAAATCGAAGATCGGATACCCCACCAGCTGTCCCGGCCCGTGGTAGGTCACATCCCCGCCGCGATTGATCTCGTGCAGCGATACGCCGCGAGCAGCGAGCAACTCATCCGAGGCAAGCACGTTAGCACGGTTCGCATTCCGCCCCAGCGTCAGCACCGGCGGATGCTCCAGCAGCAGCAGCACGTTGTTGAGACAGCCCTCCGCCACCAGCGCGGCAATTTCCGCTTGCAGGCGCAGCCCCTCGTCATATCCCACCCTGCCGAGATAGAGATACCGAATCATCGTCCTATTGATTGTATCCAGCCGCCCGATGCACGCGGCGGGCGCCTCAGTCCTCCAGGCGCGCGGCAAACAACCTTGCAAACACTGTCCGATGCTGCCAAGCCACCAGGAACCACAAAAGCGTAGCAAAGGCTCCGGGACCGATCCCACCTGGCTGCATCAGGATGTGAAATACGAGGATGTTGAACAGCACAGGTCCCAACAGCGTGAGCCCCAGCCCCACATACCGGTTCACGAGGAAGAGAATTGCGGACACAACCATGATGGCGCCCACCACGTAGAAGTAGTGCGCGGCGAACAGGGCGGCTGTAAATTGTCCAGCCAGCCCTGGCGGCAGCTGCCCCATGGGAATGAATTGCAGAAACATGTTCGACCCGAAGACCAAAAACATCAGGCCCAGCAAATACCGCGCAATCGCACCTATAATCTTCATCAGGACCCTCCTTGGGTTTGAGTATCTTTGCTTGAACGAGCGCCGGCCTGCGGCGCACCCCTGGGGGAGCAGGGCAATCGTTCCATGCTAGCAGCAGATGACCACGACCCGCCGCCTGATTCAAACCATTCTGCTCCAGCGCCCTGAGCCGGCCTGCCCTCGGATTTGATACAGTGTCCCTACACGGAGTGCCGCTGAACGTCATTGCTTAATTCGTCCTCTCACACATTGCCCCGACGCCGGAGATTGGTCGGGGTGTGTCTCTGCGCATCCAAACAGAGAGGATGATTCCCGTGCAACTTGAGCAATTCGGATGGAATGAATTCTTTGAGAGCCAGCTTGCTGCCGCTCCCGCCGGCATTCCTGGCCGCGTAGCCTCTGCCAATCACGGCCGCTTCCTGGTCTGGACCGGGTGCGGCAAAACTGGAACCGGCGAAGTGGACGCCAGCGTGAGCGGCCTGCTGCGCAAGCCGGGCGCACTCTGGCCCGCCGTCGGCGACTGGGTCATTCTACGCTCCGAGGATGCGGTCATCGACCGCGTCCTCACCCGCAAAACGTGTGTCTCGCGCAAGCAGCCCGAACGCGAAATCCGCGAACAGGTGCTGGCCGCCAACATCGACGTGCTGTTTATCGTCAGCGGCCTCGACCGCGACTACAACCCCCGCCGCATTGAGCGCTTCCTGGTCATGGCTAGCGAAAGCGGCGCACGCCCCGTGGTCCTGCTCAACAAGGCCGACCTCGCGCCCCAACTCAATCTGGACCTGGCCAGCCTCGTCGCCGACATCCAGCAGCTCAGCGCGGCCATCACCGTGCTCCCCATCAGCGCCAAGGCCGATCACGATCTGGCCGCCCTCCCTGCTGAACTCGCGCCGGGTGAGACCGCCGCCCTCATCGGCTCTTCCGGCGTAGGCAAATCCACCATCCTCAATCGCTTGCTCGGCCATGAGCGCCAGCGCACCACCGAGGTCCGCGCGTCAGACAGCCGCGGCCGCCACACCACCACCACTCGCCAGCTCTTCCGCATGCCCGGCGGCTGGCTGTTGATGGATCTACCCGGCCTCCGCGAAGTCCAGCTTTGGGCCAACCCCGAGCAGCCCGCCGACAATCTGGCCGCCAGCTTCGACGACATCCAGGCCCTCGCCGCCAATTGCCGCTTCCGCGACTGCACCCACAACGCCGAACCCGGCTGTGCCGTAACCTCCGCCGCCCTCGACCCCGCCCGCCTGGCCAACTATCAGAAGATGCAGAAAGAACTAGCGCATCTCGAGCGCAAAACCAACCCCCGCCTGGCCAAAGAAACCCGCGCCAAGTGGAACGCCATCGAGAAATCCGTCCGCCACCACTCCAAACGGGACGGCTAATAAGGAACCCGCTGAATCTTGGGATCCCTTCGGTCGAGGAGAAAGTGGCAGCCAACAAGCCGCCGCTGTGCATCAATAGCCAGCCATCGAAGAAGAATCTCTCCGGTGCTTTCCTTGCAAATAGAGGAACGGAAAAGCGCCGATCGCATTATGATGGGGTGATTGCCGCTATCAGGGAGTGCGCGAATGAGAAACAGGCTGTTCCTGCTGTGTGTCCTCGGAGTCTCATGTGTCTCGGCCGCTCAAACAAACCAAGCATCCTGGGCGAAGCTAAGCCAACTGCAACCGGGTCAGCGGATTCAAGTCGACGAAATGAACGCGAAGAGGCATTCCGGAGCCTTCGTCAATGTCTCCGATTCAGCTATCTCGTTGAAGGATTCCGCAGGCGAGCAATCCGGTCCCAGGCAGGACGTTCGTAGCGTGAAGCTCGCGAAAGGCAATCACCGTCTACGCAACACCCTGATCGGCGCAGGAATAGGCGCCGGCGCTGGTGCGGGCGTCACCGCCGCAGCGTGGGATACCCATGGATTTTTCGGCGGCAGAGGGTTGGGCGCCACTGTCGGCGCTGTGTTCGGTGTAGCGGCAGGCGCAATCGTTGGAGCCCTGTTGCCGTCTCACGACACGGTTTACAGCGTGCGTTCGCGCGAGTCGACTTTCGCGCCACGGTCGCACTGCAATTCCGTGCCATTTACGAGAATCCGGAACCTGATCCGCCGAACCTGCTTGCGTCTGCACGTGGACTCTCCATTTCGCGTTAAACTAGACCATGGCAGGAGGACCGGGCGGTCGCTGCCGGCGGGGTTGAGCAATCGACGTTCGCCGGGGGAGGAAAGTCCGAACTCCGCAGGGCAGTGTGCCGGATAACGTCCGGGACGTGGGCCTCAAAACCCATGGACGGCCAGTGCCACAGAAAAGATACCGCCTCGGCTACCCCTCCGCTTTCGGGCAGAGGGCGACCCTGAAGCAGCGTTGCCGGGTTCGCCTGGCGGGGCCTCGCCTCA
>Ga0182024_10005914_pt1 | contig 27125 bp, 23 predicted proteins | sample P32metaG_FD_120480 | JGI IMG/M metagenome (GOLD analysis project Ga0182024, IMG submission 120480) | Permafrost microbial communities from Stordalen Mire, Sweden - P3-2 metaG (Illumina Assembly) | ecosystem: Environmental > Terrestrial > Soil > Wetlands > Permafrost | place: Sweden: Stordalen...
GGCCGTGTCAAACACGGGCTTGGTTTTCTAAATACACCAAGCCCAGACCTCGCATTGCTTTCACTGCCAAATAGTTGAATTCGTTGGTGTCGGTGCAACCACCTATGAAGGAAATTCCTTCGCAGCGATTTACGGTGCGACCGTTCGCGTCTTTCTCCACGAAAGAGGCGTCGCGGGTTTTCTTGGTCCACTGTGCAATCTCATCGAGTGCGGCATCCCATGAAATGTCCTGCCAGTCCGTCGCGCCGGGGCGCCGCACCTGAGGCTTCGTGAGTCTTCGCGGATTGAGCATATCCTGCTCGAGCGAAGAGCCCTTGGGGCACAGCGTACCGCGATTGGTTGGATGATCCGGGTCGCCTTCGACGTGCACCACCTGCGGCGTGACGTTCTTGGCCCGGTCGCCGATGGTATAGATAAGGACGCCGCAACCCACCGCGCAATAAGGACAGGTGGAGCGCGTCTCGGCGGCCCGTGCGATCTTTAATTCTTTGAGCTGAGCGTAGGCGGGTTTGAGGTCGAATCCAAAAACGGTGGCGGCAACTCCGCCAACAGCGGCAACCTTAAAGAAGTCCCTGCGAGAGGTTTGCATCCGGGCGTGCCTCCGGTCCAGAAACTATTGTTTTAGACTCCAAGGAATCGCTTGTCAAGCCGTATGAATCGTCGTCAGGGTTGTCGTCGCCGTCCATGAATTTTCGGCATTTCTCGCTTGACCACTTGTAATTGTCGCGCCTGCTTGTACACGACAGAACCTTCCGAAGTGGGCTATTCGACAGGCGTCCAAGTGCTGTCGGGATTGAAGGAAGTTATTGCCTTGGCAACGTCTGCAGTGTCGGCACCCAAATCCTTCTGCAGCACATTGCCATCCTGATTGATAAGGAACGACATCACCCCGGAATTGCCGTACTCAGATGGAAATGCCAGAATGGCAAAGCCCCGCGTCATGTTGCCGTTGACGAGATAATTCTTCGCTCCGCCATGCGCCTGCGAGCCCTGGCTCGTGAGCATCCGGAAGAAATAACCGTGGTAGGGTTGTGATTCCTGCGAAGCGTTCGAATATCCTTCGCTGCTGGCGAAGGCTGCAAGTGGACCAAGAGGACTGTCCGTATCGCCTTCCGCAACCTGCCAATAGAGACCGTTCTGCTTTCCCTCGTCGCTGACAAATTTTTGGGCATAGGCGTGCGCTTTCACGCCATCGTGAGCTGTGTTGAAGTACTCAGACTGCGCGACACTCATGGCGTTCAGAACGTCAATTGTGGAAAGTTCGTTTCCGCCGATGCGACGGGCCAGTATTTCGTCCTTCGCCGAATCGGCGTCGAAATACCATTGGCCCCCTGCGTTCTGCTTCAAGGCAAACGGGAAGGGATAGTTCTCGGCACCCACATCGAGAACTAAACCGCCGTGTGTCAATTTTGCCCACCGGTGCATTTCGTCGTACTGGCGAGTAAAGGTAGCGAGCGCCGCCTTGTCTTGCACGGGATCACCGGAGAGTAAGAGTTCTTTCGCGCCAGAACCGAAAATGACCAGGAGCACATTGGTATCGCCGGCTTTCGCGCCCGCGTAGATCGCTTGGGCCGCGAGATCAGCAGACGCGAACGTTTGTGGGACACCGGGGGCTTCCCCTGTCGCGGCTGACTGCTGCGATTTGCTGCATCCCACCGAGGCCAGTACGATCATGGCTAACAGGAAAGCAGAACACCCGTAAGAAAAAATCTTCCTTCTTGCAGATCCTACGCGAGTCATGCGATCTCCTTGCTCTTGCCGGCCGAACGGTTCGCGAAATTTATTGTTTGATGTCATAGGAGTTTGTGTGGCGCGGAATTACCTGCCGCGTCCGCCTCCTCTGGTCGCCATGCTTTGGTTCCCGCGGGCACTCTGCGCGCGGCCTCCCGCCGATCCAGAAAATGAGTCTTGACGGGTTGGCTGCGTGGATGGTCGTTGGCTGGGCTGCGTGGCAGGCCTTGTACTCGGTGTTGTGCCGGGCCGCGTACTTGGCTGCGTGGACGGACGGTTCCCGGGATTGGCCGGTAGAGTGGAGGGTCCGCCTGGCCGATTGCCGCCATTGTTACCCGGTCCCGCGGGACGAGTGTTCCCGCCTGCGTTGGCCGGAAGTGTCGTAGCCGGCGGCCGCCCGTATCCAGGATAGGTTGGTGGACGATAACCCGGATAACCCGGCCGGGATCCCGGGTAACCTGGATGATAGCCCGGAGGGCGGTAGTACCCTCCGCCATAATACCCACCACGCCAGTAGCTATTTCCGACGTAAATATTTCGGTTATAGATCACCGTATGGCTGTGCCAGTTCGTGCCCCAGTAACTCCATCCCCATCCGCAGCAACCACCGTAAACGGTGGCTCCTACCACGATCCCGCCACCGAACGAAACAACGGTCACGGAAGGTCCGCGATAGTAGTAACCGGGAATGATAATCGGCGCGCCATAAATCACGGTTGGGCTGTAGACAGGAACGTAGACGATTTGAGGATTTGCGGGCTGAATTACGATGGTCTGCGGAGCCGGCTGCTCGACCTTTATCTCTGGACCGGACTTCAGATTTCCCGCCGCGAGAGCTTTTGCACGCATTCTTTGGACCGCGGCCATCACGTCCTGCTGTTGAGTCGCGGAGGCTTCGCCGAGTGCGCTGGTCCAGGCGAGATTCTTCGCAAGATCATCCAGCACTGACGGGAATTGACTGAGGGCTTTGACCGACGGATCCCACGACTGCTCGTCGACAGCCTTCGCCAGAGCCTCGCCCTTGAGGCTCGAATTGTCCTTTATCCATAGAGTTGCCGTCACGATTTCATAGGGAAAAGTGGAGGCTCCTAGAACTTGAGCGACGAGCGCGTCGGGATACAAGGCGATCGGAGCGACGAGCGAGTCGAGTTCATCCGCCGTGAGAGGAGCGTATTCGGCTTGCGCTCCCTGCGAAGGAGCCGCTTGGCCGTTGGCCTGCGTGCCGGGTGTAGCACCAGTCTGCGCGTGCGCGGGAATCGTAGCGCCCACGAGAAAACACATCAGCAAAACGGTAAGTGCTTCACGTCTAAGGGGCATTCTCTCCAGTTCCTTGCGAACCCCCCTTGCAGGGAAGGTCCGAATTGAAGCGCATGGAAAAACTTCTCGTTATCTTCTAAAGACTCCTACAAACAGCGCGCCTGTGTCGGCGAAAGAGTTCCGGTCCCTAAGTGGTCTAGCTCTGCTTAGACCACCGCGTTCGTTCTTATTTTTGAAGATAAACATTGGTGAGGCGGAATGGTTTCTGACCGTAGTGCTCAACCTCCAGCTCACTCTTTTTGTTGAATTTGATCTTGCAAAGCGGCGCAAACAGTCCGCTGCCTTTCCCATCCTTGTCGACATCCAGCACGACGATGCCAAATGGATAGTCGCGCGAGCGAGTGCCTTGGTATAGCTCGGCAAACGATATCGGGCGATTCGTCACCAGTACGATATGTTCTCCCCCGTTCTCTGCCGCCCGAATTTGAACTACTCGAACACCGGTGCCGACGGAGGTGTCCGGAGCGACCCGACCCACGTCCTTCATGTTGTCCATGGCGCTAACAAGTCCGGACGGGCCTTTATGTTTGAGCGTTCCCAGCAACTCCTGGATTTGTGCATCGCTGGTAATTCCTTCCACGCTCACCTTAAGCCCAAAAGTTTTGCCTGCGGCCGAACCCGCTTGGCCCATGGCAGTGGCAGCGTATTGCGCGGGAACTCTTGGTTGTTGCTGGGCATTCGCCGTATTGAAGGAGCACAACGTCACCAGAGAGAGAAAGCCCAAAATCGCGAGAAATCGCAGACCGGTTTTCGTAATCAGCATTTCGGATAGTCCTTTTACTATTGGCAGAGCAGCGCACCGATGATGTCACAAGTCGGCCGCACGCGGAACTGTTAGAATTGACGATGCGGGCAGTAATTCCCGATAAGGACTGAGTGATCGGACAGGTCCTTTCGCGCCAATTTCCCTTCCAGCAAGGCAATCGTTACTGTCAGACGCACAACCCGCCTGTTGCATTTGACAGCTTCAACTGTGAGAGAATTCCCGCGTCGCTGAAATTCGAAGGTAGGTCGATGAAGAAACGGATCGTACTCCGATTTGCCTCGCTCTTTACCACAGCTGCGCTGATGCTTTCCAGTGGGCTTCCGTCCGTACCCGTCGCGAACGCTAAGGCCGTGAAGCTGCTAATGAGCTGGAAGAATCCCGCTTACTCCGGTGCAAAGCCTCGTCGGATTCTTGTAATCGGCATGAGTCAGAATCCGGAAATTCGGGCGGATTTCGAGGATGATCTTTCCTCCGTGATGGCAAGTGACGGTATTGAAGTCATTCCCGGAAACCACATTCTGTTTCGGCCTGACTCCGCCGATTTGGATCCTGAGTATTTGCGAGGACAGATTCGCGACTTCGAGATCGACGCGGTCCTGGTATCGCGCCTTGTCAGAGTCGACAAGAAAACCACCTACATCCCCGGCCAGAGTTATGTAGTTCCCTATGCCTACTACCGCTCGTTCTATGGTTATTACGGCACGGTCTACCGGCAAGTGTATTCACCCGACTACTTGCGTGAAGACACGACCGTCCGTGTAGAAACCAATTTCTACGCAGCTTCGCCGGCGGAAGGAGAACTCATCTGGACGGGTACCAGCGATTCATTCAATCCGAAATCAGCGCAAAAAGTAATCGATGGAGTCGTCAAGATAATCGCCAAAGAATTGAGGTCCCAAAACATCCTCTAACCGGAAGTCATAGATAACTCAAAATGCAAATCCCAGGTAATAAGCGGGACAGATTTCTGCCGATTCCGATGTCGATGCTTGAACGATTCGTTCATAGCGAGACTTCTGGTTCGATCCTTCTTTTCGGGGCCACGATAGCCGCTCTCGTTTGGGCGAATTCGCCATGGAGTTCCTCCTACTTCGCGTTTTGGAAGTTCCCGTTGCCAATCGGCAGACGGCCTCTATTCTCGATGGACATCCATCACTGGATCGACGATGGGTTGATGGTGCTGTTTTTTTTGGTCGTAGGGCTTGAGATCAAGCGGGAAATCGTGAAGGGCGAACTCTCCTCCTTTCGCCAAGCGGCTCTTCCGATTTTTGCCGCGCTAGGTGGCATGATTCTCCCGGCGCTAATTTATTTCGCATTGAACCGCTCGGGCCCGGGAGCACGCGGGTGGGGCATCCCCATGGCGACGGATATCGGTTTCGCATTGGGCGTCCTCGCTCTTCTCGGCAAACGAATTCCTTCGAGTTTGCGGGTGTTCATGTTGGCGCTCGCGATCGTCGACGACGTAGGAGCCATACTCGTGATTGCGTTTTTTTATACTCCTCAAATTTCCATTTCCGCTTTGGCGCTGGCGGGCGGTATTTTGGCTCTGCTGATCGTGGTCGCAATTCGCAGGGGTCCTCTTTCTGTGTACGCGGTTCTGGGCTTTTTTTTCTGGGCCGCGGTGTTGAGTTCTGGAGTACACGCAACGATCGCCGGCGTGATCCTCGGTCTTGTAGCGCCTATCAGGCCAAAACGACGCCCGGAGGAGTTGGCTGACAACGCCGAGCCTCTGTTGAGCAAATTCCGGGGTCAGATTCTGAAGAATGACAAATCATCGGCGGAAGCCACATTGACGCAACTGGATCAACTGCTTCGGAACACCGACTCCGTCGCGGAGCGAATGGAAAGGAGTATTCATCCCTGGGTGTGTTTCCTGGTTCTTCCCGTCTTCGCACTAGCCAGCGCCGGCGTCGCACTGTCCGCGGAGCAAATAAGAGTAGCCGTATCGAGTCCGATCGCGCTTGGTATATTTTTGGGTCTGATCGCTGGGAAAGGGCTAGGAATCACTCTGTTCTCTTTTCTAGCCGTACGCTCGAAAATTGCTGGCATGGCTCAGGGTCTGACGTGGGCCGGCATAGCCAGCGTAGGTATTCTGGCAGGCATAGGATTTACAGTTGCGCTATTTATCAGCGGCCTTTCATTTGACGATGAAACACTCGTCGCTACCTCCAAGATCGCCGTTCTCGCCGCCTCCCTTCTGGCGGGGCTCCTTGGATATATTTGTCTAAGGTTCACAACGAAAGACAAGTCAACACGAGCCGAGGCCTGAACTCACGAATTGGCTGCTCGAGCGTAGCTGGCATTCTGCTTCACTTTATTCTGTCGGGCGACGTTCGGCAATTTCAGAAATCGCCCACATCCACGGCCTTCAATGGTACTTTGCGTGGTTGGTATTACTAACAGTATGCCGCAAGTCGTTTCTCGGATAATTTCCGCTAGTCGCGTTCAGCGCCGCTCGAGTGGATCGATCGCAGTCGGCGTGGGTAATTTTCAAGCGTTTGCCATAGTTCGAAATTTGCATAGGGGCTCTCGGAGCACACCGTGATTGACTTTTTTACAAACTTGAGGCTGCGGCGAAAATTACTGATCGCCATGGCTCCGCTCGCTTTGATGGTGCTCGTGGCAGGCGTGTATTCCTCTATCGAAAGCAAGATGATCGACATGCGTTACAGCGCGTTAATCGACGGCCAGGTCGAAGCGCTCAGAAATGTTGGGGAAGCACGAGCGCATACCAATCGGTTCGGTCTATTTTTATACGAATTGGTTGACGAGACCGATGCCGATCGAAGGCAGGTGATCGACGGGGAATTGGAAAAGATTCGCGTCGACTACCATGCTGCGATGGCGGCGGCGCTGAAAGAGAGCCCCGAGCGCGCAGACAAGATTAACGCCGCATCCGTTCTATTCGATCGGGCCGAATCTGACGCTCGCCCTGTCCGCGCCGCAGCACTAGCCGGCAACAACGTGAAGGCTCTTAACCTGATGCGTGGAGGTGTAACCCAAGAGTTACAACAGGCGCGCCAGGCTACGATTGAGATCATGGCGAATCTCCAAGAATATATCGACCAACGTTCTGACGACCTGACCAGCAATACGCACCACGCGATCCTGATCACCTGGCTGGTAATTGGTTTGGGTCTGTTGGCATCGTGGGCTGCGGCATTTTACATCGTGCAAACGCAGGTCGTTGACGAACTGCTCTGCTTTCAGGCTAGCATACAAAATCTGGCCGATGGGCGGCTGGATCAGAGCATCCCCTTCCTGGATCGCAAAAATGAAATCGGTGAGATTGGGCGCGCGCTACGGACCCTCCAAGTGGGCGCACGCGAACGCGAAACACAAAGTTGGGTGAAGGCGGAAGTGGGATCTACGCTGGAAGCATTGCAATCTCCTCAAGACTATCCAGAATTTGGAAAAGCCTTATTGTCGCGATTATCACAATCCATTCCGCTGATTTACGGGGCATTCTACGTTGCAGACGAGAGTCACAAACACTTCACGCGAGCATATGCGTTTGCAAATACCAATGATGCTAGTCCCGCAGGCTTTGCCTCTGGCGAAGGGCTGGCGGGTCAAGCTGCAGTGGAGAAGCGGATTCTTGAAATTGCAGCAGGAAACCAAGTTCGGATCTCAGCGGGCATGGGAACTTTGACCGTCGGGAAAATTCTCTTCGTTCCTGTGCAGAACAGGGATGAGGTGACCGCAGTCATCGAATTGGCGGCGAATGCAGCATTGTCGGAACGCCAACGGGCTCTACTGGACTCTTTGTTGCCCTCGATCGCATTGAGTGCCGAGATATTGGCCGGCAACATTGCTACCAGAGCGCTCCTTGACCGCACGCAGGCCCAGGCCGAATCTTTGGCTGCTTCTGAACGCCAGCTCAGCGCCCGTAAGGAGGAACTGGAGAACATTAATCAGGCGCTTGAGACGTCTGGGGAAGAATTGCGGCGGGCTAAAGAGGTGGCGGAGGACGCTACCAAGGTTAAGTCGGATTTCCTGGCCAACATGAGCCACGAAATCCGCACTCCGATGAACGCGATCATTGGTATGTCGCACCTGACCCTGCGAACGGATCTGAATTCCAGGCAGAGAGACTATGTCAGGAAAATCCAGACTTCCGGCCAGCACTTGCTTGGCATCATCAACGACATTCTTGATTTCTCGAAAATTGAGGCTGGCAAGTTGTCCGTCGAAAATATCGACTTCAGTTTGGACAAGGTGCTGGAAAATGTCAGTAACTTAATTTCCGAAAAGGCGTCGGCTAAAGGTCTGGAATTGATCTTTGATATCGAATCTGTTGTTCCCACACAACTCAAAGGCGACCCACTCCGCCTCGGTCAAATTCTGATCAACTTCTGCAACAACGCTGTGAAGTTCACCAAACGCGGCGAAATTGTCGTCCATGCCAAGGTTAAGGAGAAAGATCAAACAGGGCAATTGATCTATTTTTCCGTGCGCGATACTGGCATCGGACTCACCTCGGAACAGATGGGTAGATTGTTTCAGGCATTCGAGCAAGCGGATGCATCTACGACTCGTCAGCACGGCGGTACCGGACTCGGACTCGCGATCTCCAAGCGCCTCGCGCAGCTGATGGGCGGGGATGTTGGCGTCGAGAGCGAGATGGGCAAGGGCAGCACGTTCTGGTTTACCGCTCGGCTTGGTAACGGCGAGCCAACACAACGGCATACCTCCAGAATCGACCTTCGGGGACGTCACGTCCTGATTATTGACGACAATCCGCAAGCCCGCGCCGTACTTTCCAGCATGCTGACCAGCATGACCTTCGAGGCAGATGAAGCTCCTTCCGGGCTGGAAGGAATTGAAATGGTGCGCCGTGCTGCGGAAGCTAGCAAACCTTACGAAATCGTTTTTGTGGACTGGCAGATGCCAGGTCTCGATGGCTTCGAAACGGGCAAACGAATTCGGGCCCTGCCCAATATTTCCACTCTTCCGCATCTTGTGATGGTGACTGCCTACGGTCGTGAAGAAGTGCTGAAACAGGCCGAAGAGAACTCCTTCGCGAATATCCTTATCAAGCCCGTCACGGCCTCCATGCTCTTCGATTCAGCAGTAGAAGTTCTTGGTGCGAGCAATACCAAGAATTACGACGTACCAGTCAGTCCTGCTTGGGAACTCGAAAAAATACGCGGTGCACGTGTTCTGATCGTAGAAGACAACGAACTCAATCGTGAAGTCGCCCTCGGTCTGCTCGAAGATGCGCATCTTTCAATCGACACGGCCGAGAATGGAGAGATAGCCGTACAAATGGTCGCCCGGAATAAATACGATTTGGTATTGATGGACATGCAAATGCCTGTAATGGATGGTCTCGACGCCACACGAGCAATCCGCTTGCAGCCAAAATTCCAGTCGCTTCCCATCATCGCAATGACTGCAAACGTGATGGCCAGCGACCGCGACAAATGCACCGAAGCCGGTATGGACGACCACCTCTCGAAACCCATCGATCCGGAAGCACTTTTCGCCACCCTACTGCGCTGGATCAAACCGCGGGACTCCCACAGCGCGTCGGAGGCCTCCAATCTTTCAAGTAAGAGCCCCGACGCGGCCCCGGCCACCGACGACGTAGTGCTGCAGATTTCCGGAGTCGATACCAAGACGGCGCTGCGGCGCACCGGCGGCAATCCCAAACGCTACGAAATGTTGCTGCGCAAATTTGCGGAGACCAAAGCGACAGACGAAATTCGCGCTGCGCTCGCCGCTGGCGACATGTCTACCGCGCAACGCGTCGCGCACTCTTTGAAGGGTGCTGCAGCTAATCTTGGCGCAATTGCTGTGGCTGAGGAGGCGGCGAAAGTTGAGACTGCCATCGAGGCCGGCAAGGGCCTGGAACCCGCGCTGGATTCGCTGGCTGGCGCATTTAGCTCCGTGCTAGCGGCTATCCGGTCGGCATTGCCAAGCGAGTCGGTCGCCGATTTCGTTCCTCCGCCTTCTGCGGCGGCCACTGCGAATGCGGTGGAACCCCTCATCCGACTGCAAAAACTGCTCAAGAACGATGACGGCGAAGCCGCCGACTTCATTTTAGAAGCGCAGCCCGAGTTGTCGAAGGTGCTGAGCGTGGCGGAAATCAGCGCTCTCAGCGGTTTCGTCGGGAATTTTGATTTTGACGGTGCGCTGAAGTGTCTTTCAGAAATTGCAGCGCGATTAACGATTCACTTGGAGTAAGACGATGGTCCTGACATCCGTGCAAAAGACGATTTTGATCGTGGATGATACCCCGATAAACATAGGAGTCATCTCCGGCGCGTTGAAGGACTCATACGCTACGAAAGTCGCCACGAACGGCCCCAAAGCCCTTGCAATCGCTGCAGGTGCCGAAAAGCCGGATCTGATTTTACTCGACGTCATGATGCCAGAAATGGACGGCTACGAGGTCTGCCGTCGCTTGAAAGCAAATCCTGACACGAGCGACATCCCAGTCATTTTTCTCACCGGCCAGACGCAGGCCGATGACGAAACCAAGGGATTCGACGTCGGGGCTGTGGACTACATTCATAAACCGTTTTCAGCCGCTGTTGTAAAAGCACGTGTGCGCACACACCTGATGCTGCGCGAAGCGCATGCTCAGATCGCGAAACAACTCGTCGAAATAAATACGGAACTGGAAATGGCGCGCCAGATTCAGTTATCAATTCTGCCGAGCAGCACGCCAAAGATCGCGGGCATGGAAATCGTGGCCCGCTATATTCCCATGACGTCGGTAGCGGGTGATTTTTATGACTTCATCGTGGTGGACGCGACCCATATCGGCATTTTGATCGCTGACGTTTCAGGACATGGCTTGCCCGCCGCCCTCATCGCCTCGATGCTACAAGTGGCTCTCACGGCGCAAGCCCGTCACGCTTCCGATCCGGGGAAGGTCTTGTCAGGCTTAAACCAAGCGCTCTGCGGAAAATTTCAACATAATTTTGTCACCGCAGCATATGTTTATGTGGACTTGGAAAAAAACGTCATGACGTATGGCGGCGCTGGTCATCCACCACTTTTGCTTTGGCGTAGGTCCAGCGGCCAAACTAGCCAGCTCCTCGAAAACGGTTTAGTCCTGGGACAGTTTGAGGAAGCGACCTACGATTCACTCCAAGTGCCGGTCGAGGCTGGCGACAGGTTCGTCCTTTATACGGACGGAATCCTGGAAACGAGCAACCCGTCAGACGAAGAATTCGGAACTGAGCGCTTCATGCAATTCATGGAAACAAGTAATAAACTGGCGGCGGGGCCATTCGCAGACGCTGTGCTGCTCGAGTTAGCGCGCTGGATGGAGCAGCCTCCGGGCGAAGGGCACAAAGACGATATTTCCCTTGTGACCGTAGACTTTACAACACGCTAAGAACGCCAACAAAGACCAAGTAACACTTCCGGGACTAACTTCGAATCTTCGAAACTGTGAGAACCGATGACCAAATTAGCGACGAGAACGATACAAGGCTCAAACCGAGAATTGAAGACTGCGCGGCGATCGAGTGCGTATCTGATTGCAGCAGCGCTGTTTCTGGCGTTACCTATGGCCGCGTCAGCGCAGGACGCCGTGCCATCACAGAGTGTCATTGTCAACGGTCAACAAGCTCTGGTGCCCGTGGTCCAGGTGAAGGGACGTTCATACGTTGATCTGGAGGCTTTGGCTCGCGCGGCAGGCGGCTCGATCAGTTACGCGGGAAACCAAATCGCTTTGACGATTCCCAGCCTTGGCGCCGCTTCAAATTCGGATGCAAGCTCCAGCCCAGCACCGTCCCCCGCGCCAAATCCGGGATTTTCGAAACGTTTTTTAAACGCTGGGATCGAGGCAGCGGCCACCCTTCGCGAATGGCACGCCACGCTCGCGAGCGCCATTCAAAATGGCTACCCCGTTTCCGCCAGCTCGTTCGTAGGCTATCAAGCGCAGTCCCAAACCAATTTACGGCTCGCCTCTGTAGCGGCCACGACCGATTCGGATCGAAGCGCGTACCAGCTCCTCAACAACGAATTCCAGAACATGTCGAAGCTGTCGGACCGTTACGTCGAGCGACGCGCCAATATGACCTACATCTCGCCGGATTCCCTGCAAAACGACGGACTGAACCAACGCTTTATTGCCTGTGGTCGTTCCCTGAGTGCCATGGCCGCCAGCGGACAATTCAATGACGATGGTGCATGCCACTAACGCGCATTCCGGCCGGATGTGGCAGCGAGTTTTCCGCCAGTGACTACTTCAAGATCCGAAACGAATCTTGCGAGCGCCGCAGCAGGTTCCTTGCGTGCGGTTCCCATCCACGCTCAGGCATTTTCCCGACAAGTTTTTTGGCGTGACTGTCAGTTTTGACAATTTATCTTCGACTGCGAGATGGCACATCCTCGAAGCCGTCAAGAGCGGTGTGATTCGGAATAGGCGAACTTCTCGGAGGCCTGAGGGCCATCGGGGCGAGCGGGAAATTACTAGAATCCGGCATAGATGGGTGCTAATGGCATTCCTGGTGTTACTCACGTGTGCGCGTGCCAGCGCGCAAACATCGACGACGGAGTTCTTTCCTGAAATAGATACCTATCTCAAAGTGAATTCGAGCGTCCGGTTTGTTTTTCAAGTGAAAGACACGAGAGAAGGCGGCGATCCGACTCAAGCAGAGTTCGGGCCCAGCATCGAGTTCTACTTAAAACCGCTCCTCAAGCTGAAGAAGATTACGGCCTTCGATCACGACCAAGCAAAATCTAGACCGCTCGTTGTAGCAATTGGATACCGGTATCTAGCCTCACCAGAGAAGGCAGGTGTAAATAGAGTCGAACCGGTGGTCACCTTTCACGTTCCAACGAAAGGGCGATTTCTGATCACCGATAGGAACCGCGCCGATCTGGATTGGTCGGACGGCACGTTCACCTGGCGGTATCGGAATCGGGTGACGGTCGAACGGCGTCTCACGATTCATTCCTACCACCCGGCGCCCTATGCCAGTGCCGAGTTCTTCTACGAAAGCCAATTCAACAAGTGGAGCACTACGGCCCTGTACGCAGGCTGCCTGTTTGACTTGGGTAGGCATGTCCAACTCGATCCGTACTACGAGCACGAGAACAATACGGGTAAACGTCCGAATCAGCAGGTGAATGCTGGCGGAATTATACTCAATCTATTCTTCTAGATAGTGGCGGAACTGCTTAGGGATTTGACCGCGATGGCGTAAGAAAAACATCCACGGTGTGGTCTCCTCGCGGCTGAATCTGTTGAAGATGATCATCATCCTGAAGTCTTCCGAAATTCTCCCGGGTAAAAGGCATTCAATCCTTATCCGAAACTCCAGTCTCGACAACAGCGCCGGTTCGGAAAAACAAGTCTCGAAACTTTTCTTCGCCCATAACCCGACCTAATTCCCTGAACGCAAAAAGCGGAATGAAAGTGCAAAAAACGATGAGGGTACGCGCAAGCAGCTCGTCGAGACGTATCGTGTGGAAGGCTGTCGTCAACTTCTCGCCGTGCCACAGAACTTTGATCACTTCCTCGATGATGTGAAAGCCGAAAACAAGTAAACCAAATAGAAAAGCCTTGTAGGTCGCTGACTGGAAGAGCGGTTTAGTTTCGTGTCTTTTGCCCAGATGCGCATACTCTCCTATAAGAATTATTTTGGCGACCACCAGAGCGTTAATCAGCGCAGCGCCATAATTGAAATACGACACGTGAAACTGGTTCAACAGGAGAGCGCTGTAGGCTGCAATTGAGCAAAAGAAAAAGGCTAGGTACAGGGAAATCCCAGCGAATTCCTCAAGCTCGTGGGTCGCTTTCTGCTTCATTCCCACTTTCTTGGAATTTTCGGCACTCATTGAGATCCTCCATATACGTCGCTCACTTGGGCTAGTGGACGTAGTGCGGAAGCGCGTAATGATTCGCGAGTGAGAAAACAGTTGGAATCGTCAGTATTGACAGTATCCTTGTTGTTAATCATTCAAAGCTGGATTAGAATTTGGAGCAGTTCGTGCGCGGGCCTTAACCGAAATAAATACTCCTGCTAGTCGAATGCCTTGTTGTAGCATATCAAGGAACGTGGCTCAGTTAAGAAGTTATAAGCCCTTCCGACGCATGTCTTCGCAGGGATGGAATGAGGAAAGCACGTGTTGTCACGCCTCCTGCCGGTTTGGTGTGTTTGCGCTACTGCTAATTCTTGTCTTTATTTCTGTTAGCCTGTTCCCCCTGTTCGCTCGACGCCGAAGAACCTCGTGTAAAAAACGTATTGGTTCTCTACAGCTTTTCCATCACCGGCACTATGGTGTTTGACCGGAAAGACTACGGTATGATCCATATGGATACGAAAATCCGCTAACGCCAATGGGTTCGTCTAGGACGTAAACTAGCCAACATGGGGAACGTAACGGGATTGCGATATCGATCAAGGAGATTTCACGATGCTTCAAAAACGCTTGATGATCCTCGGAACGACACTGCTGGCAGCAGTAGCGATTCCGGTCATCGCACAGAATAGCGACCTGCAGCAAAAGCTTGAGGCCGTGAAGCAGGCTGCCACAGAAAATAAACAGCAACTGCGGCAGTATGAATGGACCGAGACAACGCAGCTCACGCTGAAGGGAGACGCGAAGCCTCCATCGCAGAATTTATGCCAGTATGGTCCGGATGGGCAGATTCAGAAGACCCCGATCGGCGCCCCGCCGTCGGCCCCCAGCGGTGGCAGATTGAAGCAAAAAGTCATCGCCAAGAAAAAAGGGGAGATGCAGGACTACATGGGGGACGTAAAGACCCTGCTTGCCATGTACGTACCGCCTGACCCCCAGAAAATGCAGATGGATTTTCAGGCTGGCAAAGTCTCATTGAATCCTGTCGGCGGCTCGCTGAATTTGATTTTCTCTGACTACGCACAGCCCGGCGACAAAATGACGCTCACGTTTGATACCGCCTCGAAAAAGATTGTTTCGGTGAGTGTGAACACCTACATGGGTCAGGCGAAGGATGCCGTTACACTGCAAGTTCAAATGGCTACGTTACCGGGCGGGCCTAACTACACGCAGCGTAGCGTTCTGACGGCCACCGCCAAGCAACTCGTGGTGGCCACCACCAACTCCGATTATCACAAACTGTAAAGAAGCGCGCGACCGCGCATTCGCAGCTTCGGGCCAATATTTGAGGGGACTCGCTGATTCGGTGGTTTTGTTGACCTGGAGATAACCGGGTGTAAACGGCTGGATAGACCGCCGTGCTCGATGTCCAAAGTATTCGATCGCGCTCGAGTTCGGCAGATCAAATGGGGGATTGCGCTTTGCGCGAACTTTTTCGCGATCGCAAGCGTTGCTTCGCAAGCATTGTTTACGTGATGCTCGCTGTTGGATGCGGGACCATCCTCAACACGCAAGCATCGAACGCTGCGCAACAATCCACCACACCATCGCCAGCCGCGGCCGAGCAGCAGGAGACTACGGTCACGCCGATGGATACACACAAGCCAGCCCCAGCGACCATCTCCACGAAGGACGGTAAGATAGAAAAAAAGCCAAAACGCGGAGCGATTGTGGTCGCGCCTCTTCCCATATCGAGCCCCGCGATCGGTTCTGGAATCATTCCTGTACTCGGCTATATTTTCCCCTTTAGCAAGAATGACAAGGACTCGCCTCCGTCCACAATAGGGATGGCGGGCCTCATCACAAATAATGGCAGCCGAGGCTTCGTAATCGGGGGACAACTTTTCCTGGACCACAATAGGTATCAGATCACGAGCGGCTACGCGCGTGGCAACGTGGATTACAACATCTACGGAAATGGAATCGTCGCGAACCTTAAGCTACCGCTGCAGCAAACAGGGCAAGCGTTTTTTGGAGAGTTTTTGCGTAATATTGGCTGGAAATTTTTTGCGGGCCCGCGATTTGTCACGGGACGATCATTCATTACGGTCGTGCCAAATAAGGATAGCAGCTTCCCAATCCCTCCCGAAGTCGGGCTCCATTCGAACCTCACGTCACTGGGCGCGCGCCTGACTCGTGATACCCGGCCGAACCACTTCTACCCGGTCGGGGGAACTTTTTTCACGTTCACCTCAGATTTCTTTTCTAATGCCTTAGGCAGCAAATATTCTTTCCAGTCGTACAAAACCGAGTTCGATAAGTATTGGAGTCTGAGTAAGGCCCAGGTCTTCGCCTACGATGCAAGTTTCTGTGCTACGAGCGGCGCTCCCCCCTTCTACGGAAATTGCATCTACGGAACCAACAATGAACTACGAGGATACATAGCAGGTCGCTACTTCACCCGCTATACTCTCGCAACGCAAGTGGAGTATCGTCTCGTGCTGCCAAAGAGGTTTGGGTTGGTAGCGTTTGGCGGCGTTGGAGGCGCTATCCCGGGAGGTAATCAGCTGTTTCAGATGGTGCAGAGTAGCCACTTCCTGCCCAGTGGAGGCGGAGGTCTGCGATTTGTGCTAAGTAAGAAGTACCACGTCAATCTTCGCGCCGACATCGCCCAAGGCAGGGATGGTCACACTTTCGGCATGGGTGTCGGTGAAGCATTCTGACAATCTCACGGGACTATTTGTGTGCGTCTACAATATGATGGCTGTGCTTTTGTTGTGACGTCGTAGTTGTTTTTTGATTCGGCAGCCTAGAGTTGCTGGATTTTAGTCGAGTGCGAGTCGATGTAATCGATTCGAATCGTTTAAGGAGGATAAATGATGAAGAACCCAATAGTATTATGGCTTCTGTTTTTCATGTTAGCCGCTTCGTGTCCGGGCGCCCGCGCACAAGCACAGTCCCCCACGCAGCCACAAAAAACGAAACAGCAAGCAGTCCAGCCGGCGGTGACCGACTCCCAGAAGAATATCCAAGCTTACATCGAACTGATGCGCAGCAACGTACGCCAGCAGAAGGCGGAGATGATGGGGGCGGTCATGCAGTTGAGCGCCGACGACGCCGCGAAATTCTGGCCCATCTACAGCGAATACAATGCCGAATTAACTAAGGTGAACAACCTGAGAGTCGAGAACATTCAAGACTATGCGCGGAATTATTCGCACATGACGGACGAAAAGGCTGATCAGCTGATCCAGAACGCCCTCGATTACCGGAAGCAGCGTTCTGAGCTTCTCGCGAAATACTATGGCCTCGTGAAACAGTCGCTTGGAGCGGTGACTGCTGCTCGTTTCCTTCAGGTCGAAGACCAGTTGTTACTAATCATTGATCTTCAAATCGATGCTTCTTTGCCGATAGTTGGAGAGTGATCATGAACGCGACGAGGGAGAGGAAAAATATGCGGAGCCTAGGTGTTTACGCGAGCGTTCTGGTGTTGATGTTAGCGGCCGTGCAAGTGGATTCGTTTGGCAGAGCCGCATACGGTTCGAAGACCGCGGCTGCGGGAATTGAGTCTACTGTGCCGCAAGGCGCTAAGAAGATTACCGTGCCTGCCGGAACGCGAATCCTAATTCGGATGATCGATTCCATTGATTCAAGCAAGCAAGCGACAGGGTATCGCTTCACGGCGAGCTTGGAAACGAACCTGCAGGTCGATGACGTGGTGGTGGCGCCTAGGGGCACTAAGGTGATTGGCCGCCTCGTCGAGGCCAAATCGTCCGGCAAAATGTCAGGCAGCTCCCAATTGACGCTCGAGTTGACCGACATAATGATAAAAGGTACGGCCTATCCGCTTCTAACCAGCACATATGAGATGCAGGGGAAGGGGGAAGGCAAGAACACGGCGAAGAAGGTTATCGGTGGCGCGGGCTTGGGCGCACTCATCGGTGGGATCGCGGGCGGCGGGAAAGGGGCCGGCATCGGAGCTGGTATCGGGGCTGTCGGCGGAACAGCTGTCGCCGCTTCCAAGAAAGGCCAGCAGTTATCTATACCGAGCGAAACTCTCCTCGAGTTCCGTTTGCAACAACCAGCACCTTTGCCGTTTCCCGCTTGATTGCCTTAGCCCGAGCCGCGCCAGAAGGCTTTAGCAAAGCTGTCGAGGTCGTTCCCGTTTGGTTATTGCCGAGGCAGGGACTCGGCAAGGCTCATTAGATTCTGAGGAACCACGCGAATAACCCCTCGGCGCGGGCTGTCGATGTCCGCTATGAGAAAAAACGCGATGGATAGAACGAGTGGTAAAACGAGCCCGTCTACCTGTCCCATCTTGACGCGGCGCGCGCCGTAGCCTACCAAGAGATTGGAGCACACGGCGATCGCCGCCATCAGGAGCCATGCCGCAATTGGTATTCGATTCCACCAAGCAGCTTGCGTGTAGCCTTGCGAATTAACCACATCGTTCATCCCAGAAACCGCTAAAGCGAGCAATGGCGTCGGCTGCTCTACTGGACTGCGAACTGCAGACCATAGCTCAGCCTGAAGTCGAGCCGTGTCTGCATTAATCTTCTGAAGCTCATGCTGATCACGAGTCTGATAAAACAGAACGCGTTGATCGAGGTAACTCCTGAGCAGCGCTCGCACACGCTCTGCATTGTCGGGCGCCAGCAGGTCTGCCCGGAGATATTCCGTGCCAATCGCGTTGGCCTCAGCTTCTTCATATGTTTTCCGCTGGTCGTAGCGGTTGATCGCCATCGAAAAACTGAATCCGATCAAAAGACCGAGCAAGGTAAGCGTCGCTGGTACGATAAGGTCGAGGTCCTGCCGCGCATCTTCTTCCACGAGCTTCCCGTTCCTAAGAGAAGCGCCAAGCCGCACCGAGAGCCACAAGACGACGAAGGATAACAAAAAAACGAAGAAGGGAGATTTTGCAAAATCATTCATATGCTATGGACCCAAATCCTAGCATAGTCACTGCACTGCTTGTGGCAATAGCAGTTTGTTTACGTCTATTAGCCGCAAGTGCCCTGATGACCCAAATGGGCATGTTGCGAGACGTTCTGCGTCTGCACACGCATTCACGGTAAACTATGGCGTAGAGAAAGATCGAGAAGGCACCCACATGCTTCCATCACTTGCTCTGGGTTCTGCCAGAGATCCAAAATATAAATTGTTGGAAGGTCTGGCTGCCCGGGACCGAGAACTCCAACGAAACAGGAAACACCAATCCGTTCGGGCTGTCCGCGATTCCGCTGCAGGATTTCAACGGCAGCAATGCGACGTTCTCGCTCCGGTATTCGTTCTAGGCAGGAGTAAGTGGCACCACAGTGCGTGTTCGTAAAAGGAGGTAGCGTGAAATGAACTTTTCCATACTTCGAATTGGGGAGAAATTGTTACCGGTACTCGCGATTGCATTGGTCTTCGGTGCCGCGGCACGCGGCGATGGCGCGGGAGATTTCAAAGCAAAATGCGCGATGTGCCATGGAGCGGACGGGCGCGGCAGCACGGCGACTGGCAAAGCGCTGAAGGTGCGAGATATGGGTTCGGCCGATGTGCAAGGCCAAACCGACGCACAACTCACCGCAATCATCACGGACGGAAGAAACAAGATGCCAGCCTACAAGGGTAAGCTGACCGACGATCAGATTAAGGGCCTGGTCGCCTACGTCCGCGAGGTCGCCAAGAAATAGGCAGGCGTTCCCGGAGCAAAATTATCGCGACCTCCGTTCGGTGAGGAGGCAGAAGGAGGCCTGGTGATTGGAGTTCTCATTTGTCAAATCGCGGTCGGTATCGTACTGGCCTCCGTCTTCTTGATCCGTCCTTCCCTGACCAGCGCGACGGGCTGGAAGATCGTCGCCTTCATTGGGCTGTGTGTACTCCCCGGCCTTTGCATTGTCGGCGGAATGAACACGCATGTGCAGCGCTCCGAAACGACCCGGTTCTGCACTTCGTGCCATGTCATGATTCCCTACGGCCAGAGTCTTTACATAGATGACGCCAATCACATTCCCGCCCAACATTTTCAGAACCACCGAGTCCCCGCGGACATGGCCTGCTATTCTTGCCATGCGGACTACACCATCTACGGTCCGCTGAACGACAAGATGCAAGGGCTGAAGCGCATTTACCTGCAATATGTGAGCTCGCCGCCCGATCCGGCATCAATCCGAATACCCGGCGGGTTTAAAAACGCCCAGTGCCTACACTGCCACTCCGGCGCCCGCAGTTTCGAGGAGAACCCGGTGCACGCTGCAATGCTCGATTCGCTCAAATCGAATGAGGTGTCGTGCCTGGGCAGCGGTTGCCACGACATGACGCACGACATTGCCAATCTCAGCCACGCCAAATTCTGGAAGCCTATCCAATGAAACTGAATGAAATCGGAATCCGGCGGCTGCTGCGAATTTCCAGCGGCCTGGTGATCGTCGGTTTGGTCATCGAGATTGTCAGCCTGCTGTGGTTTCATCCGCTATCGTTCGTACTCTTTGCGTTCGTTGCCGCGAGTCTGATCGGCGTGGGGATTCTGGTCTATCTCGTCTCGCTTGTTTTTGTTGTTCCGCCCGCCTCAGAGCGCCACAACTAACAGGCTCTTGAACCAGAATGTCAGGTCGACGGTGATCCGCGAAACCACACATGCGGACATCCTCAAACTGCTGGCCCAGATGCATCTCGGCCGGTTAGCCTACGCTCAAGGCGCCCAGCCGTTCGTGGGTGCCATTTCATTTCGTTTGTCAATGTCGCACTGAAAAATGCCGTTGGGTCCAGCCAATCATTTGCGTGCTAGTCTTGAGGCTTGACCCTATGAATGACCTTCTCTCCTTAATCGTTCACCACGGTTACCTCACCGTCAGCCTGGTTGTTTTTGCTGAGGCGATCGGCGTGCCGGTACCCGGCGCGGTGGCTTTGGTTGCAGGCGGAGCGGCCGTGGCATCTGGCCGCTTAAGTGGGCCGGCCGCGGTTTTGTTTGCGGTCATTGCAATGCTCTTGGCCGACTCTTTGCTCTACTTCCTCGGAAGCTATACCGGATGGACAATCTTGAAATTTCTATGCCGCATTTCCGCCGATCCGGAAACGTGCGTTCTGAGCGCTGCGGAATCATTTTATAAGCGCGGCCGCAAGACATTGCTCGTTGCCAAGTTCATTCCCGGCGTCAGTACGTTGGCTGCGCCGCTCGCGGGAAGCATGAAAATGCCCTTCGCTCAATTCCTCGGCTTGGATTTTCTGGGGGTCAGCGCCTACGCGCTGACCTATGGCACTGTCGGATTTATCTTCCGCGATTTCGTGGCGAAAATCGTCAGCGGGTTCCGCGCCGCGGGACATTTGGTCGAGATCATCGTTATCCTCGCTGTGCTGGCTTTTATCGGTTATCGGGTTTCGTTGTACTGGAAGCACCGCGCGGATCGTGTCGTGCCACGAGTGCAGGTGGCGGCATTAGCGGCGAAATTGAAAGCCGAAGGCCCAGGAAGCATTTTCGTCGCTGATGTGCGCAGCCATGGTTATTACGCGGAGGGCGCGGTACGCATTCCCGGTTCGATTCGGATTGAGCCCAACAACCTCAACGCCGAAATAAAAACATTCCCTCGAAACAAAGACATGTACCTGTATTGCACTTGCCGAAGCGAAGCCACCAGCGCTAGCGTTGCGCATCTCTTGCGCCAGCAGGGATTTGATGCGTTTGTGATTATTGGTGGCTTGGCTGCTTGGCGCAGAGCGGGGAACCCGCTCGAGACTGTTCCGCCCACCGATCTCGTGCACTTGCCGACTTTCAGCCGGTACCGCTAACAAAACAGAGCTTACGCTTCGGCTTTCGCGAGCGGCAGCCAAACCTGAAACCGAGTCAGCCCGGGCTTCGAGGTGACTTGAATATCGCCGCTGTGCTTCTTTACGATTCTCAGGACGGTGTCCAGGCCGAGTCCCGTGCCTTCTCCGACTCCCTTCGTTGTAAAAAATGGTTCGAAGATATGCGCTTGCGCTTCGTCCGGGATTCCGGGGCCGTTGTCGGTGATCTCCACCACCACGCAGTCATCTTGGCGGTAGGTTCGCACTTGAAGTTTGCCTTCGCCTTTCATGGCGTCGATCGCATTGTCGATAATGTTCGTCCACACCTGATTAAGCTCGCTCCCAAACGAGTTTACGAGTAACGGAAGTTTTTGGTAGTCGCGCTCCACATCGATGCCGTGCTTGATCTTGTGATTCAAAATCGTCAGCGTGGTCTCCAGGCCTTTCACGATGTCGATGTTTTGCAGGGGCGTCTGGTCCATATACGTATACTCTTTAATCGCGCGAACCAGATCGGATATGCGTGATGTGCCGCTTTCGATTTCGTTCAGCAGAGTTGCGATTTCCACCGAAGCGGCAATCCTGACCAACGCGGCGCGTGCCGTATCCGCATCCAGGATGGCGAACAATGATTCCAGCGCTTCCGGCTTTATGTTTTTCCGCGCCAGATCGGCGGCCATTTGCCACAAATCATTCTGTCCGTGGCTGCGCAACAGGGAATCGATCTGTTCTTCGAGATCGCTGAGGGTCAAGGCATCCGATGGGGCTTCATTGCTTTGGACGAACGCGGTTTCCAGCTTTTCGATTTCTGCTTTTTGTGCAACCGATAGATCCCGGCGTCCCAATTCGTGGCTGGCATCGCGGATTTTCTTCAAGACGTCGCGCAACTGGCTGGCGGCTCGCTTTGCGGCGGACGCTGGGTTATTGAGTTCATGCGCGAGGCCGGCAGAGAGCTTTCCCAGCGATGCCAATCGGTCCCGCTGTTGTTCTCGGCGGGTAGTTTCGCGGATTCGGTCGGACATTAAACCGACCAGCCGCTGCGCTAATTCCGGCATTCTCTGCACAAGTTCGGGAAACAATGAGACTGGAAAACTTAGCGCGCGGGAATCTGAGAGCGCCCTTGCTCCTACCGTGAACTGTTTCATTCTTGAAAACGGCAATACTCCCGTCACGTCGCCCGGTTTCAGCGGCAGCACCACAGTTTCGCCACCAAGGTCGCCTCGCACCTGCAATTGGCCGTCAAGGATCACGTACATCGTGTCTGCGGGATCGCCCTGGCGAAAAATCGTGTCACCGGCTCTCAGCTTCATTTCTTTCGCTTTGCCAATGAACCATGTTATCTGGTCGTTTGGCAAATCGGCGAACGCCGGTACCTTCAGCAGCTCTGAATTTTCAGCCATTAGACCTTGCTCAAATATTGATGGATAAATTGAACGGCAACCGAACCCTCGCCAACACCCGACGCAACTCGTTTTACCGAACCATGCCGCACATCTCCTACCGCGAACAATCCTGGAACATTTGTTTCTAGAAGAAAAGGATCCCGATCCAGCGTCCACCCCTTGGGCCGCTGGCCTTCCCGGATCAGGTCGGGTCCTGTCAGGATGAATCCGCGCTCGTCACGCTCCACCACGCCCGCCAGCCAATCCGTTCGCGGTAAAGCTCCAATGAAGATGAACATCGAACTCGCCGGAACGCGTTCGATTTTGTTGCTGTCCGAGCAAAAGAATGAAATCTCCTCGAGGTGCATTTCGCCATGAACCTCGGACACACTGGCGTTCGCCCAAATCTGAATGTTCGGCGTCTCTTTGATCTGGTCGATCAGATACTGCGACATCGTGCTCGATAGCGACGCATTGCGTACCACGATGACCACCCGCTCCGCGAACTTTGCAAAGTTCATTGCCGCTTGTCCCGCCGAATTGGCGCCACCGATGACGTATACGGTTTCACCTCGGCAGGCCAACGCCTCCGTCGATCCGCCGCCGTAGTAAATCCCCGCACCCTGCAGCCGGTCGACGCCAGGAGCTTCGAGGCGCCGCCACTGCACGCCCGTAGCTATCATCAACGCGTGGCACGAAAGCTCATTTCCATCCGCCATTTTGACTATGCGATAGGATCCTTCGGCGCGTACGCTCAGCGCTTCCTGCGGCGATAAAATTTCCACGCCAAATCGTTGCGCCTGCACTACCGCCCGCCGGGCCAGGTCGCCGCCACTCAGGCCCATCGGGAAGCCCAGATAATTTTCTATGCGCGAACTCATGCCCGCTTGACCACCGGGAGCCTCACGCTCGATCATTACCGTGCGCAATCCCTCGGACGCGCCGTACACGGCCGCCGCTAAGCCTGCCGGCCCTCCGCCGACGATCGCCAAATCGTAAAAATTGGTTTCCGCCCGGGTTTTCAGGCCGACCTTCTGCGCGACCTGTGCCGGCAAACTCTCCAGAAGTTTGGTGCCGTCAGGGAATAGCACTACCGGCAGACTGGACGCCTCGGGCCCCAGAACCTCCAGGAGGCGCTTCGTTTCTGGGTCATTGGCCGAAGCTTCGACGTCAATCCACTGGTAGGGAACACGGTTGCGCGCCAGAAAATCGCGTAACTCATACGACTTCGGAGACCACCGCGTGCCCAGCACTCGAATCCCCTCGAATATCGGTTTGTAAGAAGCCCGCCAATCATCCAGCAGATCATCCAGCTGAGGGTAGAGATGCTCGGTGGGGGGATCCCACGGCTTTAGAAAAAAGTAATTGATGTTGGCTTGATTTATCGCGTTGATCGCCGCGTTGGTATCAGCATAGGCCGTCAGCAAGGCGCGCTTCGCTTCCGGAAAGATGTGCATGGCTTCCAATAGAAACGCCACGCCATCCATATGCGGCATTCGCTGATCGGCCAGCAGCAATGCCACACTGTCATTCCGGAGCTTCAACTGCTTCAGGAGCGTAAGAGCGCCCTCGGGTGAATCACTTCCGATCACCCGAAATTCCGCACCGTATTTCGATCGCAGGTCGCGTTCGATAGCTCGCAGCACGTCGGCGTCATCGTCGACGCTTAGCAAAATTGGTTTCGCCATAAGTAGTCCCAGCTTGTACGGAATGAGTATTCAGGTTCTGAGACATTGGGGCAAGTGGGATGACGAAAATTCCTCTCATCATCAAACTTCAAGCTTCCAATTCGTTGAACCTAAAATTGCACTCGCTCCGAAGCGTGGAGTGTGAGATATTGGCGCGTGTCGATATGTTACGAAATATGACGTTTTGCTTCTCTTCGTAAACGGGGAAAAACGATGACTTTTTCGATCGCAGGCCAGCGTAAGCAGCGTTCAGGTTTGCCGCACCTCATCAGGCAACTTCTAGTTACCCTCGCGCTGGCATTATTTGCCGGTGGCTGTGGCAGCCACTCTGCACCGTCAACGCCGGTCGCGAAGCCTCAAGTCTCCCAAGTCCAGGCTTCCGCAACCCCCGATTCTGTCGTGATAGACACTCCCAAAGCGGAATTCACCATTTCTCCCACGGGATACGTGGCTGCGAAATTGATGACCGCAGGCCAGAAGCTCTCCCTCGACGAACCGGGTAGCGATTCAGGCATGCAAGTGACGGCCGCTGGAAAGCCATCGCCAGGTGTGGTTTTCGATGTCGCGCATCCTCAAATTTCCGATCCTCACGGCAGACTGGGAAGCGTAGGAAAGCGTATCGAAGTGAGCGGGCAGAACGCTTCGGGAGATCTGCAAGAGTCAATTATCGTGGAGGTGTATGACGAATTTCCTGCGGTCGCGCTCGTCTCCGCTTCGGTTAAGAATTCGGGCAAGAGCGACCTAAAGCTCGACACCATCGATTTGAATCGCCATCGTCTCAACGCCTCGCTGGCGGATACGAATTCTGCGCCCTACGACATGTGGTCTTTTCACGGAGCAAGCATCCGCTGGGGAAAGGACAATGTATTCCAGATTCCCAAGAGCTTTTCGCAGCAAAACCAGTTTGGCTCGCTGGTTGAGGTAAAAGGAGACCTGGGGAATGTCGGCGGAGGGATTCCGGTTGTGGCCTTCTGGACCAGGACGGTTGGTGAAGCCATCGGACATGTAGAGACTCTTCCGCTGGTTCTTTCCATTCCCGTGAAAACGGAAACGGACGGGCGCGTCCTCGCCAGCGTTTACCTCACCCCAGATACCACGCTGCAGCCTGGTGGAACATATTCCACCCCGGAAACATTTATTGCCGTCTATTCCGGCGACTATTACGAACCTCTGCGCATGTACTCCGACGTGATCGATGCCGAGGGCCTGAAAAAGCCCACCACCAACGCCGAGGATTATGCGGTGGCTTGGTGCGGTTGGGGATACTTGGCCAACGTCACTCCCGCTCAGATGCTCGGAACCATTCCGAAGTTAAAGGAATTTGGAATTCATTGGGCCACTCTGGACGATCGTTGGTTCAACAACTACGGCGATTGGCAGCCGCGCAGCGATACGTTCCCTGGAAATGCCATCCAGGATATGGTCAAAAAATTTCATGAGCAGGGCATCAAGGTTCAACTCTGGTGGTTGCCGCTGGCTGTGGAAGATGGTGGCCCGGGCTACGAATCGCACGCCTACGGTGTCTCCGATGTTGTGAAGGAACATCCGGATTGGTTGATCCTAGATAAGAACGGAAAACCAGCCACGATGACGCGAAACCTCGCCACGCTATGCCCCGCGGTTCCCGAGGTTCGCGAGTATTACAAACACCTGACCGAAAAATTTATCAAGGACTGGGATTTCGACGGGCACAAGCTCGATAACATTTACAGCGTGCCGATGTGCTTCAATCCCAAGCACCATCACAAATCGCCCATGGATTCGGTTTACGCCATGGGTGATGTTTACAAAACGATTTTCGATACCACGCGCGCTCTGAAGCCGGACAGCGTCACGCAGAGCTGCCCGTGCGGCACTCCGCCGAGCATCGCTTGGCTCCGTTACCTCGACCAGGCTGTTACCGCCGATCCCGTCGGCTCCGTGCAAGTCCGGCAGCGCGTGAAAATGTACAAAGCTCTGCTCGGTCCAAATTCCGCCGTGTACGGCGACCACGTGGAGTTGACGCGCATTAAGAATCCTAACGGAAGCGAAAAAGACTTGGGGTCGGACTTCGCTTCGACAGTTGGAACAGGCGGCGTTGTCGGCACCAAGTTCGCCTGGCCTGACTATGGACCTAAGCTAAGCGATGTATATCTGACTCCTGAAAAAGAAGCGTATTGGAAAAAGTGGATCGGTCTCTACAACGACAAAATGTTGTCGCGCGGTACGTTCAAGAATCTCTATGTCTATGGTTACGACGTGCCGGAAGGCTACGCGATAGAAAAAGACGGAGCGATGTACTACGCCTTCTTTGCACCCGAGCCTCCCTCGGGCACGAAATCAGCAGCCGCACCGCAATGGTCCGGAGAAATTGAATTACGCGGTTTGGCGCCTGGAAATTACCATGTGCAGGATTACGTGAATGGCAAAGACCTGGGCACTGTCACTGCGCCCGGCGCAAGACTTAAGGCCAGCTTTTCGGATCATTTGCTCCTGGAAGCCACGAAGCAGTAGGACTCACACACGGGCGAGCCTTCTTTAGCTCTTTTTTGCGTGGTTGCTGAAAAATTGCTCGACGGCTCCGCGGTCGCGAAATGCTTCCGTGCCCCCTTCGTGCGTCGTTGAAAACGCGCCCGCAATGTCGCCGTATTCCAGGCATTCCTGCGGCGACGCTCCCTGTAGGAATCGGTGGATGAATCCGGCGTCAAAACTGTCGCCGGCGCCCAC
>Ga0182024_10005915_pt1 | contig 27123 bp, 16 predicted proteins | sample P32metaG_FD_120480 | JGI IMG/M metagenome (GOLD analysis project Ga0182024, IMG submission 120480) | Permafrost microbial communities from Stordalen Mire, Sweden - P3-2 metaG (Illumina Assembly) | ecosystem: Environmental > Terrestrial > Soil > Wetlands > Permafrost | place: Sweden: Stordalen...
AAGGCGCAGCAATTGCGCGACCTTTTGCACGGCTTCCTGCGCCGCATGCCAGACGGCAAAGCAGCCACTGAGCTTTTCCATCGCCTTGTTGACTTGATTGCGGGAGAGCAGATCAACCGCCTGCTCGCGCATCGCGTCAGTCTCGCCGAGCTGTTCCTGCACGTCGGCAATGACGCCGCGCGCCATCTCGCGTGGCTCGACGGTTTCGATATAAACGGTGTGCCCGGTCAGCAACGATCCGCGCAGCGCGGGCATGCCGTCCAGATCGGGAGCGCGCCCGTCGATCAGCAGGTTCACCACCAGCCGATTCCCCTGATGCAGGTGGCTCAGCACCTGACCGACGGTTTTGAAGCCCATCGAATCGGTCGCCAGCGGTTCATCGTCAACGGTTACAGCCATCATCTTCTCCCGATAGAGCTAGCACTTTCTATCGGCGAAGCCGAAGCACCGGCATGACGAAAGGTCCGATAATTCTGATTCGGGCCAGCATGATTTGTCGTGAACTGCGATGAACGTGAACTGCGATGAATCAGTAGTCGGGCATGACGCTCGCCGTCGCAGGTGACCCGATCCACTATAGAACAGATGATTGACGCCGACGCTTTGCAAGCTGTTCTGGCTGACATCGAGCGTCCTCGCAATCGGATTGTGCAGATCAATGCGAACACGCAAGCCACTCGCCTACAATCCCCGATCCATGAGTCTTCTGTTGAACTGCCAATCGCTGAGCAAGTCCTTCGGCGTGCGCTCGCTGTTTAAAAACATCTCCCTCAGTCTCGACGACGCCGACCGGACAGGGCTGATTGGGCCCAACGGCTCCGGCAAATCCACGCTGCTGAAGATCATGGCGGGTCAGGAGCACGCCGACGGCGGGGAGATCACCACGCGCCGAAACCTGCGGCTCGGTTACTTGCCGCAGGCGGATCGCTTTGCCGCGGGGAGCACCGTCCAGAGTGTGGTGCTCGAGGCTTTGCACGGCGAAGCACTTGATGATCATGCGAAGGACGTGAAGGTTCAGATTCAACTGGGCCGGATGGGATTTGAGGAGCCGGCGAAAGCCGCCGAGAGCTTGTCGGGCGGGTGGCGCAAGCGGCTGGCGCTGGCGCGCGAGCTGGTGTGCGAGCCGGATCTGCTGCTGCTCGACGAGCCGACGAATCATCTTGATCTGGAGGGAATCCTCTGGCTCGAGAAGCTGCTGGCCAATGCCAACTTCGCGTTTTTGTTGGTGAGCCACGATCGATATTTCCTGGAAGCCGCCACCAATCGCATCGTCGAGCTGAACGCGACTTATCCCGACGGCTTCCTCAGCATCAACGGCACCTACAGCGATTTCCTCGACAAGCGCGAAGAATTCCTTGTGGCCCAATCCGCACAGCAAAGAGCTTTGGCCAGCAAAGTGCGCCGCGAGGTGGAGTGGCTTCGGCGGGGGGCCAAAGCCCGGACGACCAAAGCCAAGGGTCGCATCCAGCAAGCCGGGCAGATGATGGAGGATCTGGCGGAGCTGAAAGTGCGCAACGCCGACGCCGGCTCGGTGCAGGTGGATTTCGCCGCAACGGGCCGCCAGACGCGCAAGCTGCTGACGGCCAAAGACGTTTCCAAAACTCTCGGCGAGCGCCTCCTCTTCGAGCATCTGAATCTAGTGCTCTCCCCCGGCATGCGACTCGGATTGCTCGGCCCCAATGGCAGCGGCAAAAGCACGCTTATCAAACTGCTGGCCAAAAAAGCCGAGCCCGATTCGGGCAAAATCTGGCGCGCCGACGATCTGAAAGTCGTCATCTTCGATCAGGGCCGCCAGCATCTGGATCTGTCGCTGACGCTCCGCCAGGCATTATCCCCCTCCGGCGACTCAATGATCTATCGCGGCCAGCCGATGCACGTCAGCGGCTGGGCCAAGCGGTTTCTCTTCAAGCAGGAACAGCTCGACATGCCGCTGTCGAGCCTATCCGGCGGCGAGCAGTCGCGCGTGCTGATTGCCAACATGATGACGCTGCCGGCTGACCTCTTGATCCTCGACGAACCCACGAACGATCTTGATATCCCATCGCTCGAAGTTCTCGAAGAAAGTCTGGCCGATTTCCCCGGCGCGCTGATGCTCGTCACGCACGACCGCTTCATGCTCGATCGCATCTCCACCGAAATCCTCGCCCTCGATGGAAAGGGCGGCTGCCGAACGTTCGCGAGCGTAATTCAGTGGCAAACTTCCACCGAGGATGCTGAAGCCGCGACAGCCAAAGAACAAAAAGCCGCCCGCCTGGCGGCGACCTTACAATCAGCCGCACCCACGTCATTGGCTCCCAAGCGCCTGACCTGGAACGAGCAGCGCGAACTGGAAAAAATGGAAGAGGTGATCCTCCAAGCCGAGGAGCATCTTCACGCCCAGCAGAAGCTGATGGAAGATCCGAAGGTGCTGGCTGATCACATGAAGCTGCGCGATGTGTGCAAGCAGGTGGATGAGGCGCAGGTTCGCGTGCAGTCGCTTTACGATCGCTGGCAGATGCTGGAAGCGCGGAAGAAGTAGGGCGATAAGTGACCGAGTCGGCGTATGACCTAATCCGCATTTGTTGACACGCTATCGCGTATCATCGTGAGCATGGAAATTGTCGGAAAGCTTTTGCTTCTGTTCGGCGGTGTTGGTTTCATCGTGAGGGCGATACTTGCGATGAGAAGCGGCTATTTCAGCACAAAATCCGTAGTCTCCCCAGTCGTCTCACGAGACGAAAGGCCAGGCAATTTCAAAGGTATGCTCGTCGCAAATTTTGGAATTGGGATCCTCATAATTTTCATGCTTGTCTACATCGAGTTCTTTCGCTCGCCGCATCGGTAACAGCTTTGGCGCTTTATGGGGATTACGCAAGAAACATCGCAATGAACGACCGACATCAAACATTTCCAAACCAAACCTCCACCCGATCCTTCTGAATCTCGCGCGCCTCAATCCGCGTTTCCAGAAACCGTCGAACGATCTTCTTCCAACGTTTCCATTAAGCACCCGATCGCACAAGCCAAGAACGCTCATCGTCACATGGGCTTTCCAGCCGCGCCAAGTACCTTCCGAATTCATGACATGTAATCAAACGAACTTCTACGCCTTGGCCCGCTCGTATTGTTCCGGCCACTTCACATCAACGCCGAGTTCCTTCGCCGCGTGCAATGGCCAGTACGGATCGCGAAGCATCGCCCGCGCCAGCAACACGACGTCGGCTTTGCCGGATGCGACGATCTCTTCCGCTTCCTGCGGCGTCGTGATCAGCCCGACCGCGCCGGTGGCGATTTGAGCCTCGCGGCGAATCGCTTCGGCAAACGGCGTCTGATACATCGGGCCGAGGGGAATTTGCTGCGTGTGCACGAGGCCGCCGCTGGAGCAGTCGATCAGATCGACGCCGAGCGATTTGCACGCTTTGGCAAATTCGATCGACTGCGGCAAATCCCAACCGCCGGGCGCCCAATCCGTCGCGCTGATTCGCACGAAGACCGGCAGATGCTTCGGCCAGATCTCACGGACGGCGCTGACGACCTCCAGCGGGAATCGCATGCGGTTTTGCAGCGAGCCGCCGAAACTGTCGGCGCGCTGGTTCGAAAGCGGCGAGAGGAATTCGTGCAGCAAGTAGCCGTGCGCGCCGTGCACTTCAACGACTTCGAAGCCCGCCGTCAGCGCGCGTTTCGCTGCTGCCGCGAAATCGGCGAGGGTGCGATTGATGTCGTTACCGGTCATCTCGCGCGGCACGGGATAGTGGCCAAACGCGATCGGAGAAGGGGCTATCGCCTGCCAGCCGCCGGCGTTGGCGCCCACCGGCTTCCCGCCGCGCCAGGGCGCATCGGTCGAGGCTTTCCGCCCCGCGTGCGCCAGCTGCACCGCCGGCACGGCTCCGTGAGCCTGGATGAATTTCGTGATCGGCTGAAACGCGACCGCATGGGCGTCGGAATAGATCCCGCTATCAAACGGCGAAATCCGCCCCTCGCGCGAAACCCCCGTGGCCTCCACCATCACCAGCCCGGCTCCGCCGACGGCGCGACTGCCCAGATGCACCAGATGCCAGTCCGTCGGCAAGCCGTCGTCGCTGGAGTATTGGCACATGGGGGAGACGAAGATTCTGTTCCGTATTCGAAGTTCGCGGAATTGAATTGGTTCAAAGAGCTTTGACTGCATTGCAAAAACACGGCACTTTCTGGTATCCGAGCGGGCCGTTTCCGACCGCTCGCCGTAAAGTTAACGATGATCTTCTGAACCACTGCTTTAACCGGCTCGGCCAGTTCTCGACAACAGCCTAGAACTCAAGCGACAGGTCCATCAACGATTTCTCAAGGCGGTCCATCTCGCTCTCGATTTTTGGATAAGGTTGGCATCCCAAAGAAGGCGTCCGTCCTCAAGACGCAAATCTGGAAATGCAGTCTGCAGTTGCAGCCAGTACGGGACGCGAGCTTCGGTTGCCCGACGGTGATCGCCACCGCCGAATCGTGCCAACTGCCAGGATCACCACAATCACAGGTAGCGAGGGCTCTGGCACAGCAATGTCGATGCTCGTGCCCAGAGGCGGGACGAACTCGGATGAAGTCAGCAAAGGCAGAGTCGTCAAATCATCTGAGGTCAACGGAGCGGTGAGCGAAAAGGTCTCTTGGAACATCAAGTATTGAAACTTGTCCACGTAGGGATTGTAAGTGCCCTCGGCATAACTCAGGTAGACTTCGACATATTGCGGGGCCATCTCATAGCCGGTGTCCACGATGATCGAATCGCCGAACAACATGCTGTTGTAATAATTCGCAACTGGTTGACCGCCGATGAGAACCTGGGGATCGGAGGCGAGTGGATAGGGCGCTATTCCGGCGATCGCCGTGCCGGCAGTTTGCGACGGGTTCGTGGCAGTGTCGAGGGTGAATGTAATCGTTGTCGGCAGACTCAAATCCGGCGAGCCTGCGGTTTCATTGGACAGTGAACCGAGCGTGCCGCTCATCGAATATGTGGTGATCGTTGCACCGGCTCTTGCGATTCCAAATACGAGCGGAGCCAGGAATAGCAATGGCCGGAAAGAATGACGCATGTTCTCCCCACAACGCTTGCTTTCGGGTTCATCTGAACTGCAGATCGCTCCGCCAAGCATACAAAAAATGCTCAAAAAGGGCACGAAATAATCATGAGATCGGTTACGCCAAAACGTATCGACTCCCATGTTTTCCTTCGAGTGGCACTCGCTTGATCGCCTTTTTCTTGACCATGAGTGACAGCGTGTTGTCGGCGGTTCCGCCTCTGCCTTCGGCCTTCCAATGCTGATTCACTTCCTTTGTCGTCGGACTCTCGCTCCTGCTGATGAAGTCGAGGATTGACTGCTCCGCGGTAACTGAAAACCAACGGCGCTTGCCTTTCACTGGCGGCGTGGCGTTGACCACGGGCGGCGGTGTTGCTGACAGCGTTTTCGGCGGGCGGCCCCGCCCGCGACGAACGACAATTGAAGCCTCGAGTCCAAGAAGTAAGCCCACCTTTTGAAGCGTTTCGTCGATACGGCCAAGCGCTTCCGTGTGGTGTTGTTTCTCCGCGAGCAATATCTGAATCTGGCCTGATAGATCGGTAGTCGATGTCATGAGTGCCTCCGTCGGGTGTCTCAACTGTGAGGTACATTACAGCGAGAATTGATCCTCAACAACTTGTCGTTGCCCCAATCGCCGTCGCAAATGGGAAGAACCCGTCAAGAATTACTGCCGTCGCATAGGGGGGTGAACGACGCCGTAGATCACGGAAGACAGGATCGCGAGTATGACGATCAGCAGGAATTGCATTGTGCCCTATATACCGGTACCCCAATCGAACTTCATTGACCGTCTGGCACAAACTACGACGCGATTGCGGGATTGGGTTGAATTCTCAGGGACTCAGCCATCTGTCGCGCATGTATTTCTGAATCTGCTCGGCCCATGCCTGGCCAATCCACGCTTCACCGTCATATGGCACGACACGCGATACGGGCCAACCTGCGGATTGTAGGGCGTAGAACATTCCAGCGGCACAGGCATCGTTGGAACTGTGAACGATGACGGGACACGTCGGCGGCAGCTGCGCGAGATAATCAGCGACCATCCGACCGTCGCCGCAGTCGGTTGGATTCGCGTCAGTTCGTATCGGCAGGTCGTGGTCGAGCGAGATCAATACAGCGTCGGCGAGATGGTTTTTAAGCCATACGATCATCGTGCAGGCACTGTCCGTTACGACGATCGGCGTTGACTCGGGAACAGTCTTGGTGAGCGACGCCCGCATTGCTTCCACGCGCGCGGCATTGTCCTCAAGGATAACGATGGTTCCGGTGCGGATTGGGATCATTTCGATGCCGGTGCGCTTCATGATTTTGGCGCGAATCGAATGGTCATCAAAGGGGTTGACGGAGCGGCGGCAGACGCTTTTCAAGGCCGCCCCATGGCGATTGTCCTTCACGTAACGCAGTAAAGGCATTCGTCTTCCCATTTTACGGGCATTGTATGGCACCACACTGTATATTCGTCCCAGATTCCATGGATAAGCCCGCTTCAGAAAACTCGACCGACGATCAAGCCGATCAGATGACTCGGCTGTTGGATGAGCTTGCTCAGGGTCGGCAGGACGCGCTGAAGGAGTTGTTCCCACTGGTATATGGCCAGCTTCGAAACATGGCGGCGCAGCGGATGGCGACCGAGCGGCCCGATCACACATTGCAGCCGACGGCGCTGGTTCATGAGGCCTATGCGCGGCTCGTCCGAATGCCGTCGCTGAGGTGGGAGAGTCGAGCGCACTTTTATTTCGCCGCCGCGGAAGCGATGCGGCGAATTCTGATCGAGCACGCTCGCGGCAAGAAACGATTGAAGCGCGGGCGCGGTCTTCGGCGTGAGCTCCAGACGCTGGAGGGCGTCGCGGATTTGGCCGAACAATTGGATTTCGAAGAAATCATGGCAGTGGATGATGCCGTTCGGCGCTTGGAGGAGTTGAACCCGGAAGTCGGAAGCGTGGTTCGGCTTCGTTTTTACGCCGGTCTGAGCCCCGATGAAACCGCGAAGGCAACTGGGCTCTCATCACGCACGGTTTACCGCCATTGGGCGTACGCGCGGGCGTGGCTCTATCGCGAATTGATTGCAATCCGCGATCGACCTTCCCCTTCCGGGCGAGCGTCGTAATTCCGGAAACAGATTGCTTCCTCGAAAGAAGGTCGTTATGGCACCCGTCCCACCTCGCGAATTGCAGAACGACAGCCAGCGTCGTGAGAAACCGATTCCGCATCTGATGGGTCCGGCGATTCTCGATCAGGCGATTCGCCAGGCGATTCAGTCGTGCTGGGCGATGATGCCGCCGGACAAGAAAACGACGTCGGCGGTGTCCAGGGAAATCCGTCGGATCGTGGATCGCGCGCTGCGCGATTTGGAAGACGACTCCCGCGCGTTTGGCGTCGCGTCCTGACTTTGCAGTCGCGGGCGCGAATTGCCCTGACCGTTTAGACTCGAATTCTCGGCTTGACGCAGGTTAGAGCGGTTGTAGCTCAGTTGTAGCGACTCATTGGACGGTGAACGCCGGGGTGGCCACTTTAGTGGCCATAGCCTGCTACACTTGAGCGAAAACGGCTCTAGAATACCCAATCGCGTCAAGGTGAATCCGGCGGCATCGCAGCAGTAATCCATGGGAATGGGGGCACGGTTCAGGCCGAACGCCTTGCATCCGTGGCCGAATCACTGGATCGCCTTCGGCTCTTTTCTTGATAAGCATCGATGGTGGTATGGACGCGCAGCAAACTGCACGAGCGCAGCATATTTTCGGCGAGGTGATGGATCTCTCACCCGCTGATCGTTCAGCTTTTATCGAGGAAGCGTGCGGCGGCGACGGAGAAGTTCGGCAGGAAGTGCTCGCGCTGCTGGCATCCATGGAAGACGCCGGCAAATTTCTGTCCGCGCCGACGGTTGAGGGGGATCCAGCGCTTGCCGCGGCCACGAGCGAAACTTCGCCGCTGGTGGAGCAGCCCGGGACGGTAATCGGTCGCTACAAGCTTCTTCAGCTCATCGGCGAGGGCGGTTTCGGCTCGGTATTCATGGCCGAACAGGAGCAGCCCGTTCGGCGGAAGGTGGCGCTGAAGATCATCAAGCTGGGGATGGATACCAAACAGGTGATCGCCCGCTTCGAAGCCGAGCGCCAGGCACTGGCGATGATGGATCATCCGAACATCGCGCAGGTGTTTGACGCCGGCGCGACCGAGACGGGCCGCCCGTACTTCGTGATGGAACTGGTTCGCGGCGTTCCGATCACGACCTACTGCGACGAGAACAAACTCGCGCCGCCCCAGCGGATGGAACTGTTTGTTCAGGTCTGCCTGGCCGTTCAGCATGCGCATCAGAAGGGGATCATTCATCGCGATCTGAAGCCCAGCAACGTGCTGGTGACGATGCACGACGACAAGCCGGTCCCCAAGATTATCGACTTTGGGGTCGCCAAGGCGATGAACCAGCGGCTCACGGAGCATACGCTGTTCACCGAGTTCCGGCAATTCATCGGCACGCCGCAGTACATGTCGCCGGAGCAGGCACAGCTCAGCGGTATCGATGTCGACACGCGCTCGGACGTTTATTCGCTTGGCGTGCTGCTCTACGAGTTGCTGACGGGGACGACGCCGTTCACGGCGAAGGAATTGCGCGAAGCGGCTTACGAACAGGTTCGCAAAATGATCGGCGAGATTGAGCCGCCCAAGCCCAGCACGCGTCTGAGCGACCTGGGAGACGGGCTTACGACCGTCGCCGCGCGGCGTGCCACGGACGGCCGGCGTCTCGAGCAACTGTTGCGAGGGGAGCTCGACTGGATCGTGATGAAATGCCTGGAGAAGGATCGCACGCGCCGCTACGAGGCGGCCAGCGCGCTCGCCGCGGACGTGAAGCGGCATCTGGCTGACGAGCCGGTGCTGGCAAAGCCGTCGAGCGCGAGCTATCGACTCTGGAAGTTCGCCAGACGTCATAGGTCGATCGTGCTGGCGATCAGCGTCGCGCTGATCGGTTTGGTTGGGGGACTCGCCGCCGCGACATACGGCCTTGTTCGCGCGACGCACGACCGCGACGTCGCAATCAAATCGCAAATCAACGAAGGGAAGCAGCGAAAAGCCGCCGAAGCCGCCACCGCAATTGCCAGCCAGCAGAGCGCGATCGCGGTTCATCAGGAAGAGGTGGCTCGAACCGCCGCGGCCAAGGCCCAGGAAATCAATCGATTCTTGCAAAGCATCCTTGCCTCGGCCAGTCCCGACCAAACGATGGGCAAGCCGGTTCTGGTTCGCGACGTCCTCGATCAGGCGGCGGCAAAAATCGACATGGGACATTTCAAGGATGAGCCGGAACTGGAAGCATCGGTGCGGCAAACGCTCGGCCGCAGCTACTGGTCGCTCGGGCAATACAAGACCGCCGAGCTGCAACTGCGCAAGGCGCTCGAGCTGGCGCGCAAAGCAACCGGCGCTGAAAGTTCACTGGTCGCTTCCATCCTCTCCGATTTATCTGAAGCCGTCAGTTGGGGTGGCGATCGCGAAGGGGCGGTCGCGATCGCGCGCAATGCGCTGGCGATGGCGGAAAAGGTTAACGGGGAAAACAGCCTGGACACCGCCGCGATCATGGAAAATCTGGCGATGGACTTGTCGCACGTTGACGAGAACGCGGAAGCCGAATCGCTGGCCCGGCGGGCACTGTCAATTCGCCATCAGCGCGGGGAGCGGCAAAGCGCCCAGCTCGCGTTCGATCTGGCGCTGATTGGCGTAACGATGCGAGACGACCCGCAGATGCAGGAGGACTTACTTCGGCAAGCTCTGGCCATGCAGAAGAAGTTTCTCCCTCCCGGTCATCCTGACATCGCGCACACGCTTTACAATCTGGGCGCTGTGTTGCTGGACGCAGGGAAGCCCGGCGAGGCAAAGCCCTTTGTCGAAGAATCACTGGCGATCAAGCGGAATGTTCTCGGTCCGGATCATCCGGACATGGAATCGGGGTTGGCGTTGCTGCGGGACGTGCTGCTGAGTATGGAAGACTGGACCGATCTGGAGCCGGTGCTTCGAGAACGATACTCATGGGAGAGCAAGTATCATCCCAATGAGCCGGACTTGGATGACCTGCAGTATCTTGTGCGCGCGGGCACCGCGCTGGCCAAGCCCGATCAGATCAAATCCTGGCACGGCCAGCTTCAAGTCGCGATAGCGCGGAAGATCGCGAGTTTGAGCCAGCAGGTCATTCAGCGCCCTTCGGCTGCGGGGCCGCTGGAAGAGCGCGCATACATCGAAGCAAAATTCGGCCGCTTCCGCGACGCGGCCGACGACTTCGGCAAGGCCAGCCAACTCGATCCGCAGGAACACACGAACTGGTATTTGCGGGGATGTCTGCTGGCATACCTCGGAGACGAGGCCCAATACCATGCGACGTGCGACGCGATGCTCAAACGTTTCGGCGGCTCGAGCGATCCGAGCAGTCTTGATCGCACGGCCAAGACGTGTCTCTTGCTGCCCGGCGTGGGTCAGTCGAGCCAGGCAACCGATCCGCTCGATCTGGCCGACCGCGCGCTGCAAGCCGCCGGCGATGACTCAAATAAACGCGCCTGGTTCAGCCTCTGCAAGGGAATGGCGCTCTATCGTCACGCGCGCTATGAGGCGAGCATTCAGTCGCTCGAACAGGCACTCGAACCGGTCGAAGTCAGCCGCCATGCGATGGCGGAAATGTTCCTTGCCATGGCCCATCACCGCCTGGGCCAGACGGAGCTGGCCAGCGCAAATCTCAGCTCCGGGAAGCGGGAATTGAATTCCAGTTTTCACAACGCCGAGGACGGCGACGCCAGCATCTATGGTCTGGAAGACTGGCTCATGTACCAGATCGCACGCCGTGAAGCAGAAGCGCTCTGCTCGGAACCATCGCGCTAAGCCCGCGATGGCCAGCATATTGACGTTTTGCCCTCCCAATTCACTCGGTCCAAATTCCTGGCAGTGCCGACCGCTTTCCGTCGCTTAAAGGGGGGACGAGCCCTGCGCGCAATTCTGAATCAATGAGAGGCGGCGCGTTGGGGGGCGCGCTGCTGATCTCAACATGCCGACATCCCGCCTGCAACATCTTCGTGGCGATCAAACGCATTCCTGTTCAATTGCGCGCATCGCAATCACACGCGTAAAAGCCGGAATTCAGTAACTGGTTTCCATTGATTCCGAACCGAATGTTGCGAATCAGCGGAACGCGACGTTAAAAAACGCCTAACGTGACACGGCCATCCTGGCCGTGCGAGCGATCCACGATCCTGCGCGACTTGCCGTTCCCGAAAGTCCAAGCTTGAGCGAAGCGATCTTCCGTGTCATCGTGGCGAACGACACCGCTCAACCCATAGTCCGCGCAGCGCGTTCAGGATTCCGGCGGCCCATCCGGATTCTTCCATCAACGGCGACGCCTGGAGCCGTTGGCGCAACTTCGATCGCAATTCCATTAATCGCGGCATATCGCTGGCGAGCTTCGCCGCGGTCTCCAGGAAATCGTGGTCATCCTTCGCAGCGAGTTCGGGCAACCCAACATTCGTCAGATGGCTGAAGCCGGCCCGGCCAATCGCCCACGGTCCAACTTTCGTCACCAGCGGCACGCCCATCCAGAGCGCGTCAAGTCCGGTCGTGTGGCTGTTGTATGGGAACGTATCTAACGACAGATCGATCCGGTTATAGAGTCTGAGGTACTGCCGCTGCGCCTGACGGTCCGTAAACTCGATCCGATCGGCCGAGATCCCGAATTGACTCATGAACCGTGCAACATGCTGGCGATGCGGGCCGGGGCAACTGATCATCATCAGCCGCGAGCGTGGGGTGCGATTCATGACCTGTGCCCCCAGCGCCAGCACCGGCGGATTGATTTTGCAGAAGTTGCCGAGGTAGCCGAACGTGATGAAGCCGTTGGTCAGCGCGGGCAGCGCGTTCACCTCGGGCGAATCCAGCGCGGGGCGATAGCACCAGAAGCTGCTCGGCAATCGCACGGTTCGTTCGGCGTAGAAATCTTCCGTCAATCCCGGTGGATCAAGCTGCGGATCACTCAGGCGAAAATCAATCTGCGACAGCCCAGTCGTTCCCGGATATCCGGCGAATGTTCCAGCCAGTGGAGCGGGGCGATAGTTGAAGATGCCAAGCCGATTGAAGCCGGTGTGAAGCGATAAATCCATCAAAATGTCAATTCGATCATTTGCAATCAATCGGGCGGCCTGCTCATCGTTCATCGCGTGAATCGGTCGCCAGTGATCGACGTTGCCGCGGAAACGATCGGTCAATTCATCGTGCAGGGGCGATGCGCTATAGGCGAAGTATTCGAAGTTCGCGCGATCCAGATGGTCGAACAACGGCAGCAGGTTGTAACCGACCACGTGATGGCGAAAGTCACCGGAGATGAAGCCGATCCGCAAGCGCCGATTTGGATCAAAATCATTCGGCGGTGCGATCGGCGCGACCGTCGGCAGCGATGCCGCCCAGCGGCGATGCTCGGCGAGAACCGCGTCTGGCGTCATCTGCGGGAGATAGTAAAGCGAGATGAGATAGTTGCTGGCCGTCCACGACCCGGGCTTCACCTGCGCGGCGCGCTGATAGAGCCGCATCGCGCCGTCCCAATCGCCGGTTTCTTTTAGGGCATTGCCGCAGTTGATCAGCGCGTCGGCAAGGTTCGGATTCAGTTCCACCGCGCGCTGGTATTCGCGCAGCGAATCCTCAAACCGATTCACGCGAACCAGCGCGTTGCCGAGATTGTTATGGCATTCCGCCAGATTTGGCTGCAGCGCGACGGCCCGCTCATACATCGCCAGCGCGTCGTTCAATCGGCCGGCTTGCTCGAAGGTGTTGCCAAGATTGTTGATCGCCACGACGAGATCGGGTTTGAACGCGATCGCCCGGCTCAGCACGGAAGCTGATTCATCGAAACGTTGAAGCTGGCGTAGAGCGATGCCGAGGTTGTTCAGCGCATCGACATGATCGGGCTTGAGCGCGATCGCCCGCTGCAATACGCCGATCGACTCATCGAGCTGGCCGGTCTCGAGCAGCGCCGTAGCCAGGCGATTCAAATTCAGCGGGCTGGTGAGATCGGCCCGGCGATAAGCCGCGATCGCGCCCGAAGGATTCCCAAGCACATATTGCAGTAATCCCTCCCGCGCGTGCGGATTCGCAAGCTCCGGCTCGATCGCAATCGCTTGCGAAATGAATACGGCAGAGTCGCCGTCGTTTTTCAGCATCGAAGCCATTGAAGCGGCGACGACCAGCACGTCCGGCGTCGTGGGTTGATTGCGGCGCACCGCCGCATAGAGCGACGAAGCCTCGCGCAATTGCCCGGCGCCGACGAAGGCCGCCAGTTGCTGATACGCCTGTTGGATCGTGAAGACGGCCATATTTGTTACCGCGTCGCGCACCAGCGCTGCCAGATTTGTCGATACGCCGATTCCAAGTCACGGGCAAAACGGACATCGTCAAGCAGCGGCGACGTTCTCAATTGTTCGCGCAGTGAAACTCGCATTGACGCCAGCGACGGCAATTCGCTTGCGAGCTTGGTCGCGGTCTGGATATACATCTCGCGGGTATCAACCGCGAGCGGCGCGAGTCCCGCGTTGGTCAGGATACTCCGGCCGGCTCGCGACACCGCCGTTTGTCCGACGAGGCTCACCACCGGAACGCCCATCCAGAGGGCGTCGAGCGTCGTCGTCGCGCCTGGAAACGGATGCGAATCGAGCGCGATGTCGATCTGCTGATGCAGTTGCAGATATTGCGCCAGCGGCAGTCGATCGACGAAACCGACGCGTGACGCATCGACGCCGCCGGCGGCGAATTCCTCGGCGATGCGCGCTCGATGCGATCCGCGCGTTGCGTGCAAAAGCAATCGCGAACGCGGCACGGCTCGCAGGACATCACGCCAGAGCGATCGCGTGAACGCGTTGACTTTGTAAAAGTTGTTGAGCGAAGCGAACGTCACGACGCCGTTTGACAGCGCCGGCAGCGGGCCGGGCGGCGGCGCTTGCAGCACGGGTTGATAGCCGTAATACGTTCGCGGCAGCCGCCAGCTTTGCTCGGTGTAGACGCCTTCGTCACAGCCGGGCGGATCGAGATAGGGATCGGTCAGGCGATAGTCAATGGTCGCTAAACCGGTGGTGCCGGCGTAGCCGAGGTAGGTCACTTGCACGGGCGCGGGTTTGCGCGCGAAGGCGAGCAGCCGCGAGCCTTGGGCGTGCAACGTGAGATCGACGAGGATGTCGATCTTGTCCGCGCGAATGAGTTTCGCCAGATCGGCGTCCGACATCGCCGCGACATCCCGCCAGCTGTCCGTCGCGGCTTTGAGGCGCTGCGTCATCAGGTCGGGCGTTTCGACGCCGCTGTAGCAGAAAACTTCGAAGTTCGATTTGTCGTGTCGCGTGAGAATCGGCAGCATGAACATGCCGACCGGGTGATTTCGGAAGTCGGCCGAGACATAGCCGATGCGAAGGCGTCGCGTCGGCGATGGAGCGTTGAGATGCGGTGCGATGTCGGCGGCAAGTGGGTCCGCGAAGCGCTGCCGCCACCGGACGTGCTCGGCGAGAATCTGCTTCGGGCTCAGCTCGGGCTGAAAGTTCAACGCGAAGAGCAGATTGCCGGCGATCGCGGGATCGTCCGTATTTTCCGCCGCGCGACGAAGCAGCGGGATCGCCTCTTCCTGACGTGCCGAATCCCACAAGGCGTTGGCCAGGTTATTTGCAGCGCCCGTGGAAGCCGGCTGATCTTGCAAGGCCAGTTGATACGCCGCGATGGCTTCATCGATGTCGCCGCGTTCGCGGGCGGCATTGCCATGTTCGATCGCTCGATCGTGATCGGCGGGGTTTGCCTCACGCCATGCGTTCCACGCAGTGCTGTAAATCGCTTCCACATCGTGCGCGAACTGTGGGGCATTCATGATCGGCGACTGTTGCAATCGCGATCGCAGCGATGCGCGAAGCTCGGTTAGTCGCGGATGATTTGATGCGAGCGCGCTGGCGATATCCAGGTACTGATCGACCGATGCCGCGATCAGCTCAGGCAGGCCCACGTTAGTCAGCAGGCTTGCGCCGGCTCGGCGATAGGCGCTCCCGCCGGCAAGGCTCACGACCGGCACGCCCATCCAAAGTGCGTCGCAGGTGGTGGTGCCGCCGGGATACGGGAAGGGGTCGAGCGCGATATCGATGGCGTGGTACTGCTCCAAGTAGCGATCGAGCGGAAGAAGGCCGACGAAGGTCAGTCGCGTTGCACCGATCTGCTTTCGCGCCAACGCATCCGATGCACGCTGGCGATGCGACCCTTCATCGGCGTAAAGAATCAGCCGGCTGTCGGGCACGCGACAAAGCAGCTCCGCCCAGGCGTCAAGCGTTGGCTCTGTGACTTTTGAGAACGCGTTCAGGCAGCCAAAGGTGATGTAGCCGTTCGATGCGGCTGGCAGGGGGTTCACGTCCGGCGAAACGTCCGGTGGAGGATAGCACCAATACGTATGCGGCAAGCGCACCGTTTTCTCGGCGTAGATCGACTCATCCACGTCGGGCGGATCAAGATGCGGATCGCTTATCCGGTAATCAATCGCGGGCATCCCGGTTGTGCTGCAGTACGCGAGATACGTGAACTGCACCGGCGCCGGCTTTCGCGCGAATGCCAGCAGTCGGCTGCCGCGCATGTGCATGGTGAGATCGACGAGGACGTCAATGCGATCCGCGCGAATCAAATCAGCGACGGCGGCGTCGGTGAGCTCGCGCGTGTCACGCCAAAGCGATGTGAACGATTTCAGCCGCTCGGTCAGCGCGTCGGTGAATCGCACATCGGTGTAGCAGGCGATCTCAAAGCGGCTGCGATCGTGATGCGACAGCAGCGGCAGCATGAAGCGGCCGACCGGATGCTCACGAAAGTCGGGGGAGACGTAGCCGATTCGCAGCTTGCGGCCTGGCGTACGGGCATTTGTATGGAATCGCGACGCCGGCAGCAGCGGAGCGGCGTGGCGCAGATTCCACGTTGCCAATGTCGCGGCGATCGACCTGGCGTCGAAGCCGGGATGGAAGTGCATCGTGAACGCGAGATTGCCTTCCGACAGCGGATCGGGCCGCAGGGCGACGGCTTTCTGGAGGTGACTGATGGCTTCATTGAGCTCGCCAGTCTCTTTCAGCACGCTCGCCAGATTCGTCAGGGCTTCGACTGAATCCGGCTGAATCCTCAGCGCGGCGTGATACGCGGCTTTGGCGTCGTCGCTGCGCTGCATGTCGCGAAACAAATTGCCCTTGTTAAACGCGGCCTGGAAATGCGTCGGCTGCAAAGCAAGCACGCGGTCGTAAGCCGCGTGTGCGCTGGCGGCATCCTGGGCTTCGTAAAACGCGTTGCCCAGGTCAAATGCCGCCGCGATCCAATCAGGGCGAAGCGACAGAGCCTGTTGCAGCGGAGCAATTGCCTCGGCGGGACGTTTCGCCTGGCGAAGCGCGTTGCCGAGATTTCGAGCCGCGTCGGGGAATCGCGGCTCGGTCGAAAGCGCCCGGCGATAGGCGTTCATCGCATCGTCCAATCGACCCAACTGGCGCAGCGCGTTGCCCAGATTGCAATGCGCCTCGGCAAAGTCCGGTTTGTATGACAATGCTTGATGATACAGTTGAATCGATTCAGGCAGCCGACCCTGGCCTTGGATCAGCACGGCGAGGTTATTCAGCGCACCGATCGTGTTTGGAGCTCGCGCCAGGATCTCGCGATAGCCCGCCTCCGCTTCGCGCAGCCGGCCGGCGCGGTGGTGGGCAAGGGCGGTTTCGTACGCGTCGGCGGGCATGGGATGGTTATACGTTCGATGCATGCGCCGCGGCAGGGGAGCTCGCCCACGCCGACCACATCCTTTGAAACGCGGATTCGAGATCCCGCGTGCAGGCGACCGCGTCCATCAGTCGTGATCCGCTCAGGCGATCGCGCAGCGTCGCGCGAATTTGCGAAAGCGCGGGCAAGTCGCGCGTCAGCGCGACGGCGATGTCGACGTACTGGTCGATCGAGTTGGCAATCCATTCGGCGCAGCCGGCGTTGTGCAGGATGCTGTTGCCGCTGCGCGTGATCGCGGTTTTTCCGATCAGGGTGACGACGGGCGCGCCACCCCAGAGCGCGTCGCACGTGGTGGTGCCGCCGACGATGGGCAAAGAGTCGAGCGCGATGTCGATGTGCCGATACGCGCGCAAGTAGGCGGGCGTATTGGAGAAGCCGATCGGGATCACGCGGTCGCCAAGTCGGTCGCGAACGCGATCGCGTGGCTCGCCTTCAGGGACGTAAAGAATGAGTCGCGAATCTGGCACGCGATCCAGGATTTGTGCCCAGGCGTCCAGTGCGCCAGGAGAGACCTTGGTGAAGCTATTCAGCGAACCGAATGTGATGTGGCCCTTTGAAGGGGCGGGCAGATCGCCGACGGGCGGCGTGAATTCCAGCGGCTGGTAGCACCAGTAGCTTGTGAGGTAAGCGGGTTTCTCGCAATAAAAGTCGTCATTCGTGCCGGGAGGGTCGAGGAAAACGTCAGTGAGGTGATAGTCGATTGCATCCAGGCCGGTCGTGCCCGGGTAAGCGAGATATGTCACCTGCACCGGCGCGGGTTTGCGGGCAAAGCAGAGCAGGCGGTTTCGCCGCAGGTGCATCGCCAGGTCGACGAGAATATCGATGCGGTCGTCAACGATCTGCTGCGCCAGTTGCTCATCCGACAGCGATCCTATTTCACGCCAAACGTGAGCATGCGATTGAAGCCTCTGCGTGATTTCATCCGGGTGCAGCGTTTCGCTGTAGCAGAAGATTTCGAATCGATCGGCGTCGTGATTGGCCAGCACCGGCAGCATGAATCGACCCACCGGATGCTGGTGGAAGTCGGGAGAGACGTAACCAATTCGGAGCCGTCGATCGGTGGAGCGATCGTTCGTGTGCTCTGGCCGGGTTGCGATCAAAGGCTCGGCGTACTCCCGGGCCCACTCGCGATGGGCGTCGAGGATCGCGTGCACGTTTTGGTCGGGGTGTTGAGCCAGCATGTAGAGGCGGTTGCTCGCGACCGCGGGATCGCGGCGCAACGCGAGGGATTTGCTGTATGCGTCGATGGCTTCATCGGCCCGTCCGAAGTGCGTTAATGCCAGCCCCAGATTGGAGAGTGTTTCAGGGCTGCTAGGCAGATGTTCAAGCGTTTGCTTGAAGTAACGAATGGCCTGGTCGTAGTCATTTTGACCGGCGAACGCCGTTGCGAGATTGTGCGATGCTTCGGGAAAGATCGGCTGAAGCTCCATCGCTTTCCGGAACGCGGCGATCGCTTCGTTGGCTTTGCCGACATCACCCAGCGCCAGCCCAAGGTTATTCCACGCGTCGGGGAAATTGGGCCGCTGTAAAACAGCCTCGCGCCCGTGGGCGACTGCGTCGGCGGCACGACCTGTCTGACGAAGGGCTATACATAATGTATTGTGCGCATCAGGAAAGTTCGGCTGCGCCGCCACTGCGCGCTCGGCGAACTCGATCGCCTCGGCAGGCCGACCGGCGTGCGCGAGCGTTACGCTAAGATTATGCAGTGCTTCAGCGAAGTTCGGCGAATGGTGGACCGCCTGGCGATAGAGCTCGATCGCGCGATCGAAGTCGCCCTTGAAGCGAATCGCCGTTGCAAGATTGCTCAGCGCTTCGGGGAAGTTGGGGCGGGCGGCCAGCGCCAGTTCGTAGCGGACGACGGCTTCGTCAAGCTGGCCGCGGTTGATCGAGATGACGCCCAGGTTGTTTTGCGACTCCGCGTGGTTGGGAAAAGCGGCGACGATCGCGCGATACGCCGACTCGGCTTCGGCAATGCGGCCGGCGCGCTGATACGCAACGGCGGCGTCGTAAACATCTCGCACGCTTGGCATGGTTCATCAGCCCGTTGGCTGGCGAGAATATTACGCGATGCACTCGCGATATGATCGGCGGGCGCAGCTCAGGCGACGGCTTCGGCCAGCTCGACGCGTGCGTGCGAGTGCTCGCGGACGGCTTCGGTGAGCGAAAGCGTACGCGTCGGAACGTCGGGCAGTTCTGTGCGGACGACCCGATCAAACTCTTCGTTGATCAATGTCTGCACGGCTCGGAGTTCGTCCTGAAGCTTGCGACGCTGATCGAGTAGTGCATTAATCTGATCGTCGATCCGCTGAAGGGTCGTCATGCGGCCGTGCGCTTTTTGAAAGAGAGCGACGGCGGTAGACGTTCCGGGTGCGGGAGCAACGGTATCGGTGGCCATGAGCCGACTCCATTCGGTTATACAACTGGCTAACCATAACCAGTTCGCCGTTTGGCGAGACTTGTTGGCATAGGATAGAACAAAGCAGGGCCAACGCAAGCAGGGGCGAACCGTTCAATTCTCCTTATCGGCGGAATCTGCCGCCGATGTCCGACTAAAAGCTCCCGCACCAGCGTTTCCACATCCCTCGATATCCCGCTTCGATCTGACGCGCGTATCGAGTCTCATTCATCAGGAGCGATTCAGCCATCCGAGTGCGAAGCGTCCGGCGAAGCTCGCTGCGTCCAACGATGTCTTCAGCGGTGGAGACAGCGATCTCGACGTACTGTTCCGGTGTCTTCGCAATGAATTGCGGCAGTCCGAGGTTCATCAACAAGCTGGTCCCGTATCTGGACGTTGGCCGATTGCCGGCGAGGGTGATCAGCGGAAGCCCGGCCCAGAGGGCGTCCATCGCCGTGCCACCGCCGCCGCCGTAGGGGAAGGGGTCGAGGGCAACGTCGATCTGCTGATATCGGCGGGTGTATTCAACTTGCGGATGGGAGTCGATCACGTCGACGCGATCGAGCGGAAGTCCGCATTCGCGAAGAAGTTGAATCTCACCGCCGGCTGATCCTTTCATCTGGAGGAGTAACCGCGAATTGGGAATTTGCAGAAGGATCTGATTCCAGGTTCGCAGCAGCGTGGCGTTTATCTTCGGCGCGTTGTTCAGCGAGCCGAATGTGACATAACGTTTTGATAATGAAGGGGGAGGCGCGACCGCATAGGCTGAGTCTTCCTCCGCGCGACCAGGTCCGCGCGGGCGGAAGATCCAGAGCGTGTCGATGGCAACCAACTTCTCGGCAAAGAACCGCTCGCACCTCGGGGTGAGCATATATCGGTCGGTGAAGATGTAATCCATGGCGGCCAAGCCACTGGTGCCGGGGTACTGAATCAAAGCCGCCTGGACTGGCGCGGATTGGCGGGCGATCAACCCAATACGATTGGGCGGCAGGTGCAGATCCAGGTCGATCAGAATATCGATCTCATCGCGACGAATCAGTTCCGCGGCGGCATCATTGCTTAGATGCCCGATCTCACGCCATGTGTCGGCGAAACTGCGAACAATCTGCGTGATGTCATCTGGAGCGGGCGTATTGTTGTAGCAGGAGACTGCGAACTGATTTCGATCATGGCGTTCAAGCAGGGGGCCGAACAGGGCCATGGTTACGCCGGAGCGGATGGTCGAGCAGAGGTAGCCGATTCTCAGCTTGCGGTCTGGGTCGCGCGAATTGCCGAAGTTTGGCGGTGGGAAGTTGCCGGCAAATCGCCGCGCCCAATCGGTATGGCGATTTAGAATCTCACTGTCACTCAGATTCGGATCAAAATAAGAGGACACCAGGCGCAACGACTGCAAGTTCGCATCATCGGGCGTGGTCGCCAGCACGCGATCCATGTGTTTGACTGCTTCGGCGACTTTTCCCTGATGCAGATAGCAGTCGGCAAGCGCACGATGAATCGCGATCGAGTCCGAACGCGGTTGGCTTGCCAGCAGCGGCAGCGCTTGCGCGAATCGGCCTTGGGCGTGTAACTCCAGGCCGGATTGAGCGGCGTTTGAAATGGTCACGGGTATCGCAGTCTAACGGTTCATCGGTTAGTCTGCGTCAGTTGATTCAAGTCTCGGAAGGCATGTGACTCCAGACCATAATTTCAAATCGAAGTTGGGCCCGATGGAAGAAGTCAGGGCCCGCGAGTTGGTCGGCGCTGGAAAGCTCCATGAAGCCGAGCAACTCTGCCGGCAGTTGCTTTCGCATAAGTCACGCAATGACAATGTTTTGAGTATGCTTGGCGTCATCGCGTTTAGAACGGGCCGGCTTACCGAGGCGGTGGAATATTTCAGCAAAGCGGCGGCGATCGACCCGCGCAACGAGCAGCACGCGCTGGACTTAGCAACCACGTTGCAGCAATCGGGCCGGGCTGACGAAGCGACGGCAGCCTATCGCAAGGCCCTCAGCGAGTTTCCCACGTCGGCCAACATCATCAACGACGCCGCCAATGGATTGATGGCCCTCGGCCATTTCCGGGAGGCGGCAGAGACGTATCGCCGGGCGCTGGGATCAGGCCGACCGGAAATTCACAACAATTTGGGAAACGCGCTGCAGCGAGATCGGCGATTTGCGGAAGCAATTGAGTCATATCGAAACGCAATTCGAATCAAGCCGGATTACTTTGAGCCGCATTTCAATCTGGCCAATGCACTTAGCGAGACCGGCGAGTTTGCGCAAGCCATCCAGATTCTAAATCGCACACTCGAATTGCGGCCAGACTTACCAGAAGCCTACCTGCTGCTGGGCATCATCTTTGGGAACCTCAACGACGACGCCAAGGCGGCTGACGCGTTTCGTCAGGCGCTGCGACTTCGCCCGGCGTTTGCCCAGGCGGAACTGGAACTGGCGAAGGTGCTGCTGCGAAATGATCGCCTCGACGATGCGATCGCCGCTTTGAATCGTTGCGCCGCCCTCGATCCAAATCTAAACGAGCTGTTCATTTACCTTGGCCACGCGCTGCGCGAGCGGGGCGATCATCTCGAAGCGTTCAAGTGGAACCAGCGGGCTCGCGTTTCAGACGATTCCCTGACGGCCAGCACGTTCCTGTTCGCGCTGAACTACGAAGATTCCATCGACGCCAAAGCCGTGCTCAAATACCACCGCGACTGGGCCGCGCGCTTCGCGGCTCCCCTGGCCGCTGAGATCAAGCCCCTGGAGATCGATCGTTCACCGTCGCGACGGCTCCGAATCGGGTACGTTTCACCGACTTTCCGCGATCATCCGGTGGGGCGATTCATGCAGCCGCTGCTGGCAAATCACAATCGAGAATCGTTCGAGATCCATTGCTTCAATGATCTGAGAAAGCCGGACCGATTTACGGCAAGTCTGCGCGCTCAGGCCGACGTCTGGATGGATACGGGCTCGCTCACTGATGCCGCGCTGGCAGACGTGATCCGCGATAAGAAGATCGACATCCTCGTCGATCTGGCGATGCATTCGCCCAACAGTCGAATGCTGACCTTCGCGCGCCGCCCGGCTCCAGTTCAAGTGACCTACCTCGCTTACGCGGGGACAACGGGCGTGCCGACGATGGATTATCGGCTCACAGACCCTTATTTGGATCCATCCCCCGACAATGATGGCGCTTACTCAGAGAAGACGTGGCGCTTGCCGCGCACATACTGGTGTTACTCAGCTCCACCGGAAGCTCCGGAGGTGTCGGCCGCGCCGGTCGAGCGCGTGGGATACGTGACTTTCGGATGTTTGAGCAATTTTTCAAAAGTGACCGAGCCGACGCTGGCGGCCTGGGCACAAATCCTTCGCGCGACACCCGGATCACATCTGATCATGCACACCCCGGCCGGCGAGCACCGCAAGAAACTCCTCGCGCGATTTGCCGCCGAGGGCATTGACGCGGATCGGATTCGTTTCATCGCACGGGGCCCGGCCGAGACTTATTTCGCGACATATCGCGATATCGATATCTGCTTCGATACCGCCGGCTACGGTGGCGGCACAACCACGCTCGACTCCCTCTGGATGGGCGTTCCCGTCGTCACGCTGGCGGGATCGCGCGCGATTGGCCGCGGAGGCGTCAGCATCTTGTCGAATTTGCAGCTTCAAGATCTGATCGCAACCGACGCCGGCGCCTATGTGGCGATCGCCCGGCAACTGGCCGAAGACCGCGTTCGGCTCGTCGACTTACGCAAATGTCTGCGATCTCGAATGGTGGCATCCCCGTTGATGGACGCGCGCGGCTTTACAAAGGATCTGGAGGCCGCGATGCGGCAAATGTGGGAACTTGCGGCGGCCGGTGTTAGTTGCTGAGCGGCGGGCGTACGACGTATTTCTTTTGTGCCGCGTCTCTTCGAAGCCAATACGAGACCGCCCGGGAGGCAATTGCATCCTGAGCCTGATCCGACCCGGCGGGAATAATCATTGGCCGTCGAAAGCCCGGAAGCAGTTGGATCTCAAACAGTTCGTGCAAGCCCGAGGTAAACTCAAACATGCCAACTGGTTGGCCGCTTCGCAGGTCCACCACGGCCACGCCGCAGAGCAGGCGCTCGAAGCGCTCGCGAACTGGCAATCCGCCGAACAGATTACTCTGGCGGATCTGGGACAGTCCGATAAGGGCGTGATTTCCAGCGAAGCAGAGGCCGCGCAGGAAGCCGGGCAGCGTTGCCACCGGCGTATAGCTGCCCTGCGACAGATCGGCGACGCACAATTCCCCGGCGCCGGAGTTCAGGAACCACAGCCGCCCGTCAAACCATCGCGGCGAGTGGGGCATCGACAGGCCGCTTAAAACGACCTGACTGCTCTGCACATCCATGAGAATGCCGCCGGAAACCTTGTTAGCGCGCCATCCACCGGCCGAATCCGTGGCGCCCAGGGCCGTGACGTAGCGCGGCGCGCCGTCAATCATCGCCATGCCATTCAGATGGCAGCGATCCTCGGCCGCCAGCGCCGAGATGAACGGCGGCTTCCAGCGCAACTCGAAATTCTCCCGGGCGCTGAGCGTCGCCAGACACGATAGAAGCGTATTGACGATCCAGATGCCGTCCTGGCCAAAGCCCAGGTCGTGCACGCGCAGATCGCCGGTGAAGTAGGTGATCCGCGGCAGGTAGAGCGCATCATAAGTTCCGGCGGCCGCGCTTGGATACTGCGCCGCCAGGGCCGGCGCATTCCCGAAAAGCGTCACTTCGCGCTCGGTGGCCAGCGCCAGCAGATTCTCATGGGCCGCCAGCCCCATCGGAATGGGAAACTCGGTGAAACTCGGAACAACCCGCTGGCCGTCAAATCCCAGCAGCACCACCCGGCCGGCCTGGTAGGTTGTCAATGCCAGCGATCCGCCAAATTGCGACAGCCAATCGTGAAATCCGTCGGAGACCGAGCAGTTCACCGGCTCTTTTTGATCAGTCACGGACATCGGCCAATCGTCGCGCCGGTCCAGCCGGGCGTCAAGGGTGATGATCGCGGGGCAATTTCATCCTCGATATGATGAAGCATAGAGCCAACATTTTGCCAAATTTGGAAAAGCCGGCAAACTGGAAAGACGGTGGCGATCGTGCGGCTCCACACCTCGAAGTATCACGATCTGATAATCTGGGCGGTACGGCGGGCCCATCTGATTCATCCCACATCCGCGGTGCCGCTCAAAATAGTTCGATAAGCGCTGAAAAACCAAGCGATTTCAACGATCGCGGCCCTCCCGAAATTTCTTGACGACCGCGGCGACCTGCGGTAATCTCCGGTTGTGAGTCGCGGAGGGTCTCGAGGAAGTCGGAGCGGCGGGGAGAAAATGAATCCGCTGTTCAATTCTTTCTTTCCTCTCTTCTCATCTAGGTCTCATTTCGGTGTGTCATAATCTGAAGCTGCAGACCTAGAGCCGTGGCTGTCGGCCGTCTTTGCGTGTGCAAAGGGCGACATCGGGCGGTTGGCGCGCATTTCGATTCCTTTGGAGGAGCAGAACATGTCTTCCCGTTCATTCGCGGACGGTCGTAAGCTCATCGGTAAGAAAACCTCGGCACAAGGCCGCCTCGATGCAGCTATTCTGGCAGCCATGGAACCCCTTGAGAAGCGGCAGATGCTCAATGCCCAGGTCATCGGGGTAACCACGGTCCCCAACCCCTCGGGCAACACGCCTTTGCCGCCCATGCCGGGCCAGACGTTTTACGTCAACGGCCAAGGTACCAGCAACGCCTGGCAGTGGAACTCGGCTATCACGCCGAACACCGTCAACGATCTTGTTCTCAACGTCACCGCCTACAACCAGACCTATACCGGCTGCTGCGAAGGCACCAACTCCGCCGTCGGCAACACCAGCACAATCAACGCAGGACGACTCTTCACCAACGGTCTAACCCAGAACCAGGTCGGCAACTTCCCCGCCAGCGGCGCGGTTGCCGCGACCGGCTCGGGCAACATCAGCGACGCCTCCTCGGGTGAAAGCGTACTTTCGGAGAACAACGGCGGTAACTGGTGGCTCGAATACAACCTCGGTACCGCCCCCGGCCAGACGGCCAGCAACACCGGCTACGACATCAGCGAAATTGACCTGATCGCCGGTCACCAGGATTACCGTACCGGCATGTCGGCTGACGTCCTGGTGCAGTATGTCGGCAGCCCTGACACCTCCGATTGGTTCTCCCTCAGCAATAACGCCGACTTCAGCTTCACCAGCCCCAGTCGCGGTTCGGCCCAGATGGCCATTGAGAACAACTCCGGCGGGGCGATGGCCAAGAACGTCCGCGCGGTGAAGTTCATCGCCGCTAACGCGGAGACCTGGTATCGCGAATTCGTCGTCACCGGCAACCCGAGCAGCACGTCCCCTCTGCAAGTTAGCCCTTTGCCCGCGCCCGTGGCGTCGGCCGACCCCACGCCAGGCGCCATCGACGTCACATTCAATCTTCCGACCAGCGGCGCTCAGGACTACCTGATTCAGCGCGCTCTGGTGACCAACGGCATCCCCGGCGCGTTCGTCACAGTCGGCGGCACCGTCACCACCAACAACCCCACGACCTACATCGACACCACCGGCGCCGCCGGCTCGACCTACGTTTACCAGATCGTCGGGCAGAGCACGGGCGGCAACGCCACCAGCCCGATGTCGAATCAGTTTGCCACGCCGCTGATCGGCGCCGAAGCTCACTACTACAACATGGCCTACTGGGAAGGCCCGGTCACCGTCAGCCAGGGCGTTTCCGTCGTCCAGCTCAACTGGCCAGGCGGCAGTCAGGCGCCCGGCATCCGCGCCTCGGTCAACAGCGCGGCCATCACCGGCAAAGTGACGACCAACGCCGCCGGCGTCTACACCTTCTACAGCAATACCGACGACGACGGCTTTCTCTATCTGAACGGCATCCTGGTCAGCGCCGATCCAGGTGGGCACGGCCAGCGCAACGCCGGCGCCTACTTTGACGTCAACAACAATCCGGAAGGCTTCGCCACGCCTATCATGCTGGCTGCCAATACGGCCTATGACTTTGTGCTGCTCGAGCACAACAGCGGCGGCGGCGCGGGTGCGAACCTTCTCTGGACGACTCCGTCGACCAGCGGCCCGGCGATCGTCCCGTCGACCAACCTCAGCCCCATCAGTGACGCACCGCTCGCGCCGACCGGCCTGACGGTTACCTCAAGCAACGCCAACTTTACCAACTTCACGTTCACGGCCGAGAACAACGCCGTCGTGCACTACATTCTGCAGCGCGCAACCGTCACCAACGGCGTTGCCGGCGCCTTCTCAACTGTCGATCAGATCGATCCGGGCAGCGATGCCACGACCATGTCGAGTGGGTATATCACCGGCGGCACGCCGCGCCTCCTGACCATTCAGGATGCCGAGCCGCTCCCGGGCGTCAGCTACGTCTATCGCGTTGCCGCGCTGAACTATGACGGCTCGGCCTTGAGCCCCACCGTCGCCGCAACGCTCACGCAGGTTGCCGACCTGGCCAGCCCGCCGGTCGGCGCCGTTACATTGGGTACCGCCGTCGATGCCGCGGGCATCGTCGCCGGAACGTACTACGTGAAGTATTCCTGGTTGAACTCGGCCGGCGGCACCACCACTGCCAGCACCGAGCAAACCATCACGACAACAGGCGTCGGCGATATCACCGTCGCCCTGCCGGCCGCACCAACCGGCGCCGCCAGCGCCAACGTCTACCTCTCCAGCGCCGCCGGCCAGGAACGCCTCGTCGGGAACGCCGCCGGCGGTCAGACCGTAACGGTTAAGGGCCTGCCCCTTTCATCGGCCGTCGCCGCCCCCAGCACCGACACCGCCGGTCTCTCGGCGGGTACTTATTTCGTCGCCTATACGTGGGTTGGTAACAACACCACCACCACCGGCGAGTCCAGCTACTCCAGCATCAGCAATTCGACGCGTCTGGTGGTAACAGACGAAGCCTCGATC
>Ga0182024_10005916_pt1 | contig 27117 bp, 22 predicted proteins | sample P32metaG_FD_120480 | JGI IMG/M metagenome (GOLD analysis project Ga0182024, IMG submission 120480) | Permafrost microbial communities from Stordalen Mire, Sweden - P3-2 metaG (Illumina Assembly) | ecosystem: Environmental > Terrestrial > Soil > Wetlands > Permafrost | place: Sweden: Stordalen...
ATTGCCCACAAAAACCGTCCCCCTCCCCGCTTCCCCCCCCCCGCACCGCAAAGTTTCGCCGCGCGCCACCTTCCCCGCCCCCACAAAAAAAAATCAGCGCAAACCTGCGTAAAACTGCGCAGCTACAAAACCCAGCCCGAAACCACCTCCACCCCGTCCCTTCCTGGGCATAAACACCAGGAAAACCCTCCACTATTCTTGCCATTCATACTATTTTTTCTGGAGTCCCTGCCGCACACGCAACCGCATACGCAAAAAAACGGTGAAAAATCTATTTGACTGCTTCCCGTCTAATACGCACACTGTCGAATCATGAATGTTCCCCTCCTCCGGAAGTACAGCCTGGCCGCACTGGTTACGACGGCAGCCATAAGTTTATCAGCGCCGGTCGTGCGAGCGGAAACTCTTCACGCCGATGGGGTTTATTTCGGTGCCTCTGGCGGCAATAACGACGGCCATCCCTGGGCCTTATTCACCTTCGAGCAGACCTTGGGAGACTCCGATATCATCGCCGGCGACTCCTTTATCCTCGGTGATATCGGCGCCGCGGGTAACGGCCGCATCAACATCTCCGGTGGTTCCACCATCCACGGCAACGCCTACTATCATACCGGCGGCTCCTACATCTCCAGTGGCGGCGCCTCCATTACAGGCAGCAAGATCTCCAACGGCTCCACCGACAGCTTCCTCGGCCAGGGCGTCACCGACGCCATGACCGCCGCCGCCCACGCCAAGGGCCTCGAACTCGCCCCCGATGCCCAGACGCCCAGCGCCGGGCTTCCCAGCATGGATCTCGTCGCGGGGACCAACGACCGCTACATCCTCACCCTCTCGAATTTCACCCTTACCAATCAGAACCTCATCCTCGAAGGCGATGCCAGCAGCAGCTTTGTCTTCAATATCACGAGCTCCTTCCAGGTCTCCCATAGCACCATCTTCCTGACTGGCGGCCTCACCGCCAACAACGTGATCTTTAACTATTCAGGCACCGCTCCCGTCGTCCTCAATTCCGCCAACATGAGCGGCATCATCCTCGCCGCCGACCCCTTGAATTACCAGACCAGCTCAGTCCAGGTCACCGCTGGTAACCTCCCCGCCGCTGAGATTATCGCCGATAAGGTCACCCTCACCGGCGGCGCCACCATCCAGGGCATCGTCAGCCCGTAACACGCGCTGCACTCCTCCCGGTTCGATTTTCCTCATAAGAAAATTATTGACGAAGCGAGATTCTTAGTTTTATAGTATTTACAGATCAGTGCTCAACCCCCAGGAAATCCATATGTATCGACTCAACCTCCTCTCTCTCACCGCCGCCCTCACCCTCGGCCTCGGGGCTGCCACTACCGGTTTCGCTGATCTCTACTACGTCGGCGACACCGCCGCCAATGCTGCCGTTGCAGGCGGCGGCGCCTGGAACAACTCCACTGTTAATTGGTCCACCAATACCCCTGCCGGAACCAAAAATTCCGCATGGACCCCCGGTGGCGATGCGCAATTCCAAGGCACCGCGGGCGGCACCGTCACGGTCGGCGACAATCTCAACGTCGGCTCCGCCACATTCACCGCCGTTGCTGGTTCCTTCACCATCTCGAACTCCTACGATATCGAAGTCAATGGCGCCGGCATCTCCAACAACTCCTTGGTGACACAAACCGTTACAAACCCCGGCGGCACCATCAATTTCAACAACAGCTCCTCCGCTTCCGGCGGCTCAGCCCCCGTTACCTATAGCACCGTCAGCACCCTCAATTTCAACAACAGCTCAACCGCAGGAAACGCCAGCATCAACAACAGCGGCGTCCTCACCTTTAACAACACCGCCACCGGCGGTTCCGCCTCCGTCACCAACAGCAGCTTCATGGACATCTCCGGCCTCTCCACGACCGGCATCTCCCTCAGCTCCCTCAACAACAGCGGCTCCGTCACCCTCGGCACCGGTGCTGGCGGCGCCGGCAAATCCCTCGGCCTCACCAGCCTCACCGAACAGGGCGGTTCCGAGGTCGAGTTCACATTGGGCACCGCCTCCTCCCTCATCACCGCCGGCAGCGTCACCGATAGCGCCAGCCCCTCCAATCAAATCGGCATCGATACCGACGCCGGCGCTGGATTCGGCCTCAGCCTCTACACCTTGATCAACGACGTCGGCGGCACCCTCAATCTCAACGACTACGTCCTCAACAGCGCCCCCGTCGGTTACACCCTCGCGGTCCTCGACAGCGGCCACAACCTCGACCTCGTCGCCGTCCCCGAGATCAGCTCCTTCCTCCTTCCCGTCCTCGGTGCCGCGAGCCTCGTCATCTGGCTCCGCCGCCGCCGCAACAGCGTCATGGACTCCATGATCGCCGGCTCCGCCGTCTAAGGCCCGCCGTTCCCGCAAGCCGCCCCGTAAAGCGGCCCATTCCCCCTCCGCTCAAGCCGGCAAAGCCTGGCTCCGCGTGCCTGCCTCGCTAGCGCAAGGCCAGCCCGCGAAACCCCATTTGCTAAAAGTTTTATTTGACGCACGGGACCCTTTACTCTAGCTTATCGCATCCTCCCGCTTCGGGCCGAGTTCCTCCCAGTTAATTCCCCCCCCCAAATGTTCCGAACCCACGTTCTCACCCTGAGTGCCGCCCTACTCCTCGCTCTCGGCGTCGGCCGCACCTGCTCCGCAAGTCTCTTCTGGGTCGGCACCGCATCCAATGCATCCACCGCCGGCGGCGGCACCTGGAACAACACCACCCCCGCCGCCTGGTCCACCACCTCCGGCGGCGCCGCAAACTCCGATTGGGCCGCCTTCGGAGACGCCGTCTTCCAGGGCACCGCGGGTGGCACCGTCACCACCGGTGCCAATCTCAACATCAACTCCATCACCCTCAGCAGCGGCGCCGGCGCATTCATCTTCTCAAACTCCTGGGACCTCGAGATCTCCGGCGCGGGCGTCACCGATAACGCCTCCTCCTCCCAGTCATTCTCCAATAGCGACCTCATCGACTTCAACAACAGCGCCTCCGCCTCCGCCGGTTCCTCCTCCGCATCATACAGCGGCTTTGGCACCATCAATTTCAACAACAGCTCCACCGCCGGCAACGCCAGCATCACCAACAGCGGCCTCCTCACTTTCAACAACACCTCCTCCGGCGGCACCGCCTCCGTCAATAACCAGGGCGATCTCGACATCTCCGGCCTCTCCTCCTCCGGCCTCTCCCTCGGCTCCCTCGATAACTCCGCTTCCGTCGTCCTCGGCACCGGCGCCGGCGGCGTCGGCAAGACCATGACCCTCTCCAGCCTCACCGTCGAGGGCGGCGCCGAGTTCGACTTCACCCTCGGCACCACCTCCTCGCGCCTCACCGCCACCACCCTCACCGATAACACCTCCGGCAATCCCGCCACCATCGACATCGAGTCCGGCTCCGGCTTCGGCGCCGGCAGCTACATCCTGATCGCCGATACCGGCGGCACACTCACCCTCGCCGATTACACCCTCGGCACCGCCCCTGCCGGCTACAAGCTCCAGCTCGCCGCCAGCGGCCACGACCTCGATTTCGTCTCCGTCCCCGAGCCCGGCTCCGTCATCCCCGCCCTCAGCGCCCTCGCCGTCATCTTCTGCCTCTTCCGCCGCCAATAGGGCCGCCCCGCCCCCTCTCCGGTAGCCCCGCTTCCGATAAAGTCCTCACTTCGCCCCGTCGTCCATCCGCCTTGGCAGGCGCCCCCCGGAGTCGCAGCCGCTCGACCCATCCCAGGTCCGCGAAAACCCTTCTCCCCTCAAATCGATGATCGACCACGCCGATTCCATCGAAAAAATCGAGCCTTCTCATAACCCGCTAAGCGCAGCAGCTTGAGTGGTGGAGGTAAGGGGAAAAACCTCACTCCCGCGTAAGTAGCTGGAAATCAAGCATGGTGGAACATGCTTTGGTTCCTTGGTGTATCAGTCCGGTGTGCCATTTTGCCAAGGAAATTCGTAGTCATCCCGGCCAGGACATGACTACCTTGCCCGATATGCCCAGAGGCTCCCGTAGAATCTACTGCTTCGGTGATTTCCAATGCACGTCCTTAGAGGCGGCGAAACAGTTTTTCGCGCAGATTCGGAAGAGAGTGGGAGAGTTTGAAACTGTCACCGTCCAAGCGGACATTCGCGCGATAGCCGATTTACTGAGAGGTCATGCCGAATACGAAGACAAGGTGAAGGAGGGCGTGAAGCGTTTTTTCGTGGCACCTGCGCCGGATCACCCGAACACAACATGCTTTTGGCTGGAGCGGCTTGGCGGTTCCACAACCGATTTCGGGTTTCCTGCGTGCGTGCAGAGCGTCGGCACATTGAACAGGCAATCCTTTCGTGCGCTCTTGCGCCCTCACGTTGCCGCCTTCAAGGCCAAACGGCTCGCAGAAAGCGGGGACGTTTTTGTGTCAGACCATTCGGGCAAGACTTTTCCGGCCTCAGAAGCCCACGTTCACCACGACCCGGAATTTGAGGAGATTCTGGCTCGATTCGCGCAGCCGGAAGGAATCGACTTGGAAACCGAGCTATTGACGGTGACGTGCGATGCTCGAAGCGAGCCGCAATGGAAGGATGGAGAATTGCCCGTACGGTTTCTTCGCTTCCACGATAGTTTTCCGCTTCACCTCGTCAGCAAGGGCGAAAATCTCAGCACGTTACGGATTCGCCGAACGGACTTATAGCGACCCACGCCGTCATGATCTTTCCGAACACGATTCCTGTCGCCATTCCCGTCCCGGCTTCCGAGTGGCCTCCCGCGACGGTCGGTGACTTCATTGAAGATCGTCGGTATCTCGATTTCATGGAAGCGTGGCGGCGCGAACTCCGCCACAGCCCACGCGAGGCACTCTACCTTGGGATAATCAGTTCGAGCGCCGGTTTCACTCAGGAGGATGCCCTGACGCTCGACGGGCTCCGACGCTTGCTCTGTACAACGCTCGACCTAACTACCGGCGAGGCCCTTGAGGTTGAGCACCCTGTCGTCGCATTTGAACTTCTTTCCGTTATGGACGGTTTGGCCCAAACAGCATTGCAGAGCCTTCCAAAGTCCGCCCGTAAAAAACTCGACATGGAGTTGACCGCCGTTTCCGGTGCTGTGCCCATTTTTGCCTTTCAAGCCCTCAAGCGTCATTTTGAAGGCACGGATTAGCGCGATCTGATTCACTAATTTCTCGCTCCACTTTCGGCGAGGCGATTTCCTTCATCAAAGGCATGAATCTAATGCCGTCTATTCTCCGCTTCCCGGTGCCGCGTTGCGTATACCATATTCAACGACGTATTTTTCGAAACTTGAATAATTGGGTCTTCCGTTTCCCCGGTTGATACACCCAAGCCGTGTTCGGTCAATTCTAGATTGGAGGTAAGCGGCAAGCTCTTCAAATTTCGTGAGCGGAACCATATCCCATGTGGCCTTGCACGTACCTTTAATAGCGGAATAAATCGCCGGATAGCGGAAGTCGAGTCGCTTCCCATTATCACTCGCAAATTCGTTGTAACGGTCGATCAAATGCTTGATGTAGTTCCGTCTGTTGGCATCTGTTGCGATGACTCCAACCGGAGGCGGGGGTTTTACTCGTCTCTTTTCCCCCGATTTGTAAACGACCGTGTTCGTGATGGGGGCGGCATTAAAACTGTTTACTAGATTGACACTCTGGACGGGTGCCTGTGGTAACGCCCGACCTTGTTTTGCCGCCAGCCAGTGCCAGAAGCGTTTTCGCATTCTCACATCAGCTTCGGAGATTTCCCCTGCTGTAATCTTGGAATGGCAGTTGCCGCAAACGTAAACCAAATTCTCCGGGTTGTGGGGGTCTGGAACATTCCTGCCCGAAATGTGATGAAATTCCAATGTCACTACGTCACGCCCTTCGCAGAACGCGCAGACGCCCCCGGTTTCCTGCATCACCAGTTTTCGAATTTTCGAGGGTATGCTGGTCGTTCTCATTATCTAACGCGATTCTTCCAACCCGTAGGATAACCGTTTTTTGAATGATAGTAAGGCGATCCCGGATAACCTGCTGAGTTCCAGAACACGTCGAATGCTGGCTTAAATGCCAGTTCTAAGGGCGCGTCGAGGTTTTCAATGATCGTCTCCGGTAGAAATAGGTGCTCGCGGTCAATCTGTTCCGTGTGGTCCGGGAATCCATCATGCCGACGCAAAAGGTCCAAGTGGTGAACATTGAGGAGGCTCGGAAGTACGTAATAGGGCGGCGGGATTTCCAGTTGCCCAAGCACGGGAAGAAGATTGGTGGTTACAGAGAGAATGCCAAACTCGACTCTAATCCCGTAAACAAGCCCGGAAACAAGCATTTCTCCGCTCCCGTCGAATACTTCCAACGCACCGTTTCGAAACAAGGACGAATAGGCGATGGTTTTGGTCCCATCCGGGCCAGCACACACCCGCATAAAGCCGTCAAAGGTGAATCGCTCTTTCCAATAGGCCGTGGGCCACATAGGTACGAGGCGACTGCGAGAATCGGAGTCCCGAGTGATGCGCTCGATTTCGATAGGCGCAATCCTTGAAAACGAAGCCAGCGGAAGAATGTGAATCACCAATGTGGGCACATCTTTTACTATATTCGGCTCACCGAGTAGCATTCTTGCAAGCCGGTCTTCCCGGAATGCCTTGAGCGTCTGTACGGCAGATTCTGCTCCAACGAAAGCGGATCGGATTTCGCCAAAATCCATTTCCACCTTCATCGCCGATGCACGCCGGACCAACGCGCCCCGCCCTTTGATAAGGTGCGGCCCGAATAGGCCCCTTGGAATCTCAAGAATAAGCGCACTCCGATCTGGTGCGGTCAACGGAATGTCCACAATCCTCAGCCCATGAATAATAGGTTCTATGCCGCCGCGAATGATTTGCTCAAGACGGCGTTTCTCGATGTCCACTGAACTCCGGGGAATCCCGGCGAGCGTTCCGGCTAATCCGTCCTTTTCCTCTATCCCGTAGATGATCCACCCCCCATCGGAGTTAACGAATGATGCGACATCTTTAAGAAACTCCTTCTTGTCGGCATCCAACCGTCCCGGAAGCTGCGCCTTGTATTCGATTATGCGACTTTCTGCCACACCTGCGTCTATCAGGCCGGTAAGGTCCGCTTCTTCGATGTCTTCGAGTTTTTTGCCGATAGGTGACACGATGAAATCGTAAAATGCGAGGCCACGAAAAATCAAGTCGCTTTGCAGCCGTTACGAGGCCACGGTAAAGTTACAAGCACTTGTAAAATCGCAGTGCGCTACCAGACGGCGGACCTGCGTGGATTCCGCACGAAACCCAAAAAAGGTCGGATGCGTCCTTGGATTGCGGAACCGGGGTGGATATGTTTTCGGGAGGTAAGCATCGGAGCGCGTTCAAGAATCAGTGGCGGCTATCCGCCTCCGCTGCCGGGCGCTGGTGCGCAATTGTAAGAATTGCATCGGATGGGAACGCAAAACGGCAACGGGTTCGTGGTAGAAGGGACGGAGAACATACCCGCCCCTATTGCGGTCGAATCGCAATACTTCAACCTCCGCGAGTACCTGTAATGCGTTTTGAATTTCGCTACTTACGTCACGCCTTACCAAGACCGGAAACTCTGTCAGAAGCTCAATGATTGTTGCGGCCAGTTCGGTGTCTTGAAGCACGGAAGAAATATGAACAATGAAAGCTAATGGAGTTATTGGGGATTTCTGAATCCTTCTTTGGCCCCGGAAAAATCTCAAAATAGCATTCATTTCTGTTGCGGCCTGCGTTCTAAGATTCGCAAGGCAGTCATAAATCTGATTCCACGGACGTGGTTGACTGATATGGGCCTGGGACATCGGTTCCGGTTCTCCGAGCAATTCTCGGTGATTAATGTCGTCAAATATTAACTCAAAGCGTATTCGACGGTTCGTTTTTGCGTACAAGCGAAGAGCAATACCGCTACGAAGTCCAATCAAAAAGGATAGTGAATGCTTTCGTCGGCATTCAGTGGGCGGATGCTCCTTCTCGTCGAAATCTCCGCCGCGAAATTCCTTCAAAATGGGGATGAGATTGCGTACCAGACTTGTCGTTGATCTTGCGCGGAACTCAAAGGCGACTTCAACCTTTTTGAATGAAAAGTGTTCTACACAATTTACGCTTTGATGAAAGTAGGAAGTAACGCGGGCCAATTCCTGTCGAAATGCTTCTCCCACACCTTCAATATAACGCTTAATGTGTTGAGGCCACATCGCAGGAAAATTGTTGTCGAAGTATGGGGGTGTCATTGGCAGCCAATTATCTTCACCATCTAGCGAATATTCTCCTTCGGCGTTACCAAGAACCTCGGATTCATTGAGTTGAGGATTAGGCCAAGCATCGGGATCGCCCGTTAGGACGTGCTGTACTTGATGTCGAATGAAGCGGAGGGGATTTAGAGTTAGGTGCAAACCCGCAATTATCAAGTCGCCGTCACGCTGAAAGCGACATTCTCCAGAAAAAAGCGGAGCTTCGGTTCTGTCGCTATAGAAAATCCGAGGATTTCGACGGGTACGAATATTGAGCAACATTTGATTCTGGAAGCTGGGCCTGTTGAATATCCAACCGAAAGTGGGATTGGAGTTGTCTTCGGTGAAAGCAATTGGTGCGACCGATATATAGTCGCGGACTTCTTGAAAATCGGAAGACGATGCGTTGAATACCCATTTCCCGAGGCTAATTTCTATCTTATCTTCCCGCGCATGCTCGGCAGTTACTTGGGATCGGAAGGTGAAAGGAGGTAGTGGAGGCATCCTTGTTTTCCCGGTCGGCTCCCTCTCTGGTAGTAATGCTCAAATCATGCGGCTCGTGCGAAAAGCGAAGGCGCTTCGCGTTTCAGGCCGCTTTGCGTGCAAAATAGGGGACGGACAGCGATTCGGCGGCTTTGATTCTAGCACGCTCTCCGCGCCTATCATAACGGGCAGTCGTTTGGATATTGGAATGGCCCAGAATGCTTGCAACGGTGGCAATGTCCTCCCCCGCGTCGAGAAGGTTAGAGGCGGTAGTTCTCCGCAAATCGTGCCAATCCAAATCCGTCACGCCAGCTTCGGCGGATCGTTTCCGCAAGATTTTGTCCAGTGCCGTTGTCGAGAGGGGCCTTTCCGGCAGGATCATTCCGCCTTTGCGAATCGCACAGAAAAGCGGGCAAGAGTTACAATTGCTTGTAACTCGTACCGTGAGCCAGTCAGTGAGGGCGAGGGCTGCATTCCCTGTCACGTAAAGGATACGCTCCTTATTGCGCTTCCCGATGATCCGAATATCGAAGCGGCGGCTTTCGGGCTGTTGCACATCGTCTAAACGAATCGACGCAATTTCCGCGCGGCGGGCACCTGTGAGGGCGGCAAGCGCGATCATCGCGGCGTCACGCGCACCAGCGGCGGTGCGATCTTCGGCACATAAGCGAAGCAGAGCTGATATTTCACCCGGCGGCACGTAGCGGCCTGCAACCTCCCGGCTGCCAGCATCCCCTTTGATGTTTCGTATCCGGGTGAGTTCATCGGTGTCGAGTAACCGCATTTCCCAAGCGGCCTGTGCTACCCCCTTGAGGGCCGCAAGGGCCTTGTTGCGAGTGGAGGGGGCGCCGTCGAGCTTTGCCATAACAGCCCGAACAACGGGTGCTGTGAGTCTTTGCCACGGGATCAACGTCCACGCGTCCTTCCCGACGATGCCGGATGGATTAACGATGGCTGCTACCCGATTTAGCGGTGAAACCATTGTCCGCTTCGAAACACTGCTTCCCAGCGATTCCAGATAGGCTACGGCTGGATTGATGGGGGCCGATGCCTCGATTTCGAGCCGGGCTAGGTCTGCGGCGGGCAGGATAGCGTGGAGGGCTGTGTTCATTGATTTGGTTATGAGAATCATTATTCTATTAACCAAAAGCGTCAAGGCCAAATCTCGCTGCCTGTCGCCTTGGGGCGAAATTTTTCGGCAAAAGATGCTGGCACTCTGGCATTCCTCGGCAGACTGACGGGACTTGCCCGACCGAGCAGGCAGCAAATAGATTGAACGACGTGAAATGGCAGAAGGAAATAGCCGCTGGCATCATCGCCGCACTCATCGCGGGATGGGTATGGTGGAATTGGCCGGTTTTGGCGCACTCTATGATGTTGCGAGATGAGACCCCTCAAGACTTGGCTGCCAGAGGACAATACGGCGACTCTTATGGAGGATTGAACGCGCTCGTCACCGGATTGGCTTTCGCGGGACTTATTTGCACAATCTTCATGCAAATCACGGAGTCTCGGAAGAGCGATTTTCAGAGCACCCTATTCCAGTTGTTGGACCTATGGCGCGACTACATCAAAGAATTGCGTCTCGACGGAGAAGTAGGGCGCGATGCGCTGGCCGCCGTCTGGAAAAAGGCATACAGAGAATTTGAGCCGGTGAAACAAAATAAATGGACCGAGGAGAATGGAAGAATACTCCTCTATGCGGCAATCAAGTACCATTATCGGGAGGCTTCTAGGAGTCACCCAGAAATCTTGGACGCGTACTATCGAATTTTATACCGAATATTTCGCGTCCTCGAAGAAACAGACACACGATACCGGCAGGATTATGCTAAGACGGTCCGCGCACTACTGACGCCTGACGAAATCTGCCTTCTCGCATTCAACGGATTGACTGACGAGGGAGAAAAATTTCATCGTCTCATCGTTAAGTTTGCTCTGCTGAAGCACCTCGATCATTACTGGAAAGAACTGTTAAATCAGAACAATCTGTATTCGGCCTCGGCATTCGACGATTAGCGACGGCGGCTATTCTAGTGATTTCGTGGACCCACTTCAACTGATTCATTGTCGAGCGAATCAACGGGCCAAAACTCCCAAATTTCACCGAACGATTTTTTGGACACACTTATCGGCATGAAATCGGGGTTTTCAGTTTTGCCGAGCCTCGGCCTCCATTTCCCGTTTCTTCTTTTTTTTCATATACCTCTCAAGAATCAGCATCATGGAATGCTCGGGCAATTCCTCATCCAGCATCCTCCTTGTGATGACACCCGAATCCTCTTCTGGAATCTCAGAGCGTGCCCCCTTTTGAACGGAGCCAATGGACATCTCGTATTCTGTCTTTTGGCGTAATACGTCGGCTGCTGTTTTCAAGGCAGTCAGTTGCGTCTTTGGATCAGTCTCCCCGTGGGCCAAGGCGAACGCCTTTGCTAGAATACTATCGAGTTGCCCCAAGTTATGCTGAATCAGTTCTTCCTCTGCCGGTGAGCGAAAGGCGGTTTCCCGTTCCGATTCGAGCTTTTGGATTGCCCGTGAAACCCATCCCGGGTCCTTGCCCAGCTTTCGCGCAATCTCGCTGGGACGCATTCGCGCCCAAAGGCAATCTTGTACGTGCATTAGGTCTAAACGCGCGGCATAGGCACGCGGGGACTCAGAAGGTCGCTTTCGAGGCGAGATGTGAGACATGCCAGAGTGCGAACTGCCATTTCGAATACGGGTGCGTACCATAGCTGTTTAATCGTTGATTGAAACGAAGTGACAAATAAGGCAAACCGCTTCATAAGTAAATACTTATGTGCTTGATCGAAATGACACATTCAAGGCGTCACCAAGCTAACAGTTCCACTTCCATTAGGGCCGAGAAAGAAACCGCCCGCCGCATCCTGATTTTGAAGCATCACACCGCTAAATTCTGTTCGCTTGGATGGTTTCCCGGCAATGGGATACGAAAAGGTACCTTTAAACACGCCGGTGGCCGAAGTTATTGTCATCTTCAATTGATCTGTCGGGGTGTAGAGCGTTAGTGTGTCCCCTCCGGTAAAATGCGCGCTCCCTGACAGGATTACTACATTTGTGTCACTAATGGCTAGCGTCCCACTCTCGAACGCAGGAAGCACACTGCCTCCCTTCGTAAAAGCATATTGTGAACCTGTAACATCCAGGTTCGTGCTAAACGCTCCCGGGTAAGCTCCGGTGGTTTCTTGGGGTTTCTCCCACGCTAGTGTACCGCTTAATTCGGTGCTGCCCGTTACCGTCAGAATGGAGAGCGTCCCAACAAGTGAACCCTTTTTCCCCTTCGGATAGCTCAATGGCTTATTGATTGAGAATGGGCTTCCCGATGTTCCTGTCGCTTCGATTTTGGAAGAAGAACTAAAGCTTTCGCCGTCAGCAAGCTTTCCTGCCATAACGACGCCTCCAGTCTTGCTGATTGTGAGGATTGCGTAACCTGCCCCTTGGGGGACTGCGGCGCTCGTATCTGTCGAACTGAGCAGCGCCGTGTATCGTCCTTGCGTTAGGTTTACAGGCGTGGCAACGAATCCATTGCTGCTTCCGCTACTATCGACATAGGAGCCCACGATATTTCCTTGGGATATTCCTGCGGCATACGTGCCGGTGTTAACATCACTAATATGCGCGTGCGTAGCTGATGGATCAGACACGGCTACAAACTTGCCTCCTTCGTAAAGAAAACTATTGAAATCGTCGGCGACCGTCTGAGAACCTATTGGGTATCCGACGATGTTGTTTCCTGAGATGCCAGTAGGGGTGAAGTTCAGCGTTGTAAACTTAGTGCCGTTGAATAGGAATCCATGAGCATGATTGGTTTTATCAACATACAAGCCTACGATATTGCTCCCCGAAATGCCGTAAGGATAGGTCCCGCGAGCGCCAAGGGGATCATCTAGAGTGGAGAAGACGCCTCCATTGTACAAAAAGCCATGATATTTTCCGTTGCCATCAACATAGTATCCCATGACTTGGCTTCCAGAGATGCCATTTATCACGGTACCGCTAAATCCGGAAGCATCTGAACCCGTGGCCAAAGGCTCGTCCAATGTGGTGTAGGTGGTACCATCGAAAAGAAAGCCGTGATCGTTTCCGTCGCTGCCTGTATAGTGGCCAACAATATTACTCCCTGAGATGCCATCGGCTGAGGTTCCACTGAATCCATTGGCATCCGTGCCGGTCGCTAGAGGGTCATCCAATGTGGTCAAAGTGCTCCCGTTAAAAAGAAATCCGTGAACTGTGCCGCTCGCATCCTCATAGTAACCCACAATATTACTGCCGGAAATACCAGCGGGATATGTGCCATAGACACCTAACGGAGCGTTGATTGTGGTGTATTGGTATTGGGCGAAGGAATTTGTAATCATCCCAAGTAGTGACAGCACAATCAACAGCACGGGATATTCTCGATATGGAAAGGGTGCGTTTTTCCGTTTTCTGGCCTTTTGGATGTTGGCGGAGGGCCTCCCGGATATTATTAGAATGTTCTGACTCGTCAATTTATCGCTGTTTGTATTCATGTCTGGAAAGGTTTTTGTTTACGAAAGGCAGACCAGCCACCTTCGTTTCCAAAGGTGGCCGGGAGTTTAGAAGCCGCACAAGACGACCGCGACGGCCTTTAAGCCGGAGGCTCTGAACATTGCCGCCGCCTCCCGGCCTTTTGTGGCTAGGAGACGGCGCAGTTGTCGGACTACGCCGGAACCGCTTGTGCGGGGTTCTAACGCCCCGGATCAACTCTCGTTGAACATGGGGATTCTCGCGTTTTGCGGACCGCGAGTAAAGCGAAACTCAGTCTCGGTACTTGCGGTTGCGGCGGGTCTGAAATCCTTGGCGGTGTAGGGTTTTGCAATCTTGGCCCGGCTCCCTGTTCTCCCGGTCGAAATTACAAGTGCTTGTAATTTTGGGGAGGGGTACAGTTTCAAGTTGCGGCTCGCCCAAACAGCAGTCACTGTCTGCCTCCGCCATGTGCAACCGCCTTGTGAAGTCGGGAAAGATCATCAAACCCGGTGAACGGGTTCGAGTGTTTATGAAGGGGCCGGGCGCTGTCTTTGAGCTTCCATTTGACGACGCCGTTTTTTGGAGGCCCAGCCAAAAGCGAGAGCCGCAATTACTGGATCAGGCGAGAGGGGGCCGAGCCGGTTATCGTTCCGGAAATTGAGCGATTCGGCGAAAAGAACAAATCGACAGGGGAACAGGGATGGGAGGATTTACCACCGGGGATGGCGCTGGAAGGGCTGCTACTGCCCCAGCCCAAAAATTACAAGTGATTGTAATTTCGGACACGGAGATGCGTGAGGTCGAGGCCTTCGTATCTGACTTTGCTAATTTCCGCTTTGAGTTCCTTTACCAATTTTGCCCGCCCATAATTCGCGTGTTCGCCCTCTTCCCTCCATCCGCCAAGTCGCTTCACCCGCTCAGGGCTAACGTCCGCTTCACGGAGGGCATCGCGCCAACCGTGGCGAAAACCGTGAAAAGTCGGACGCGTCCTCTTGCCAATCGCATGAGCGGCGAAGCTCAAAAACCATTTCGAGAAAACATCGGAGTAGGAGCCGGATTTTTTCGCGGGACGAAGCTCTGGGAATAGGCGAGGGGACGTGGCATCGTGCTTCCGAATATTCACGAATTGCTCAAAACCCATTTTCAGCAATTCCGGGTGAATGGGGACGGTTCGAGTGCTTCCTTCGTTCTTCAATCGCTTTTCGCTTTTCGTGCCTCCGTCTAAAAACGACCGCACCTCAAAAATGAGTTCGCCGTCAATGCGCTTCACGTCCTGGCTATAAAGCTGGCAAATCTCATTCAGTCGCAGGCCATGAAAAAGCGCGATTATCGGCACCCAGAAGCGACCACGGCGAACCACATTTGGTCCCGGTTTCTTGTACCCGCGCTTGTCATCTTGGCATCCGGTGTAGAGGGGCGCATGAAAGAGTAGGTTCAATTCTTCAACGGTGAACGAGATTGCGGTTTCTTCCTTCTCCGCTTCGCTGACCTTCGGAGTGAATCGTTGCTTTAGGTAGCGGTCGTCGAACGGATTTGCCGCCAACTGTTTTATTTCTACCGCAAATCCAAAGACGGAAAACATATTAAAAAAGTAATTCCGGCGAGAATTGCTGGCTAGGCGGGAGGAATCTCCCTTGGCGTCCGCTTGGCTGATTGCCTCTCGAATCGTTTTGCCCGGATAACGCTTGGTAGCATTCGACGGCATCTTTTCAAGAATCTCACAAACGGCCTCCACTTCTGGCCGCCCAACTTCATTGATCGGTGTTTCAGCTCCCAAAATCTCCGAAAGGAGCCGCGTATGAATGCGGTAGGCGAGGAGCGTTTTTGGAGCCTTCTGGGTCGCCAGTTCGGCGATGTATTTCTCCCCTAACTCTTCAATCGTGATTGCGGAAGGCTTCTGTTCCTCCGGCGAATGCCCAAAGACATCAGAGAAGCGCGGGTCGTAGCATTGGAACGGCTCCCCTCGAATCCTGTCCATTGCTCGCCTGATGCTTTCCAGGCGCGCCTCGCGCAGCAATGTGCAGAACCGCTCCCGGCTGTTTGCATCCCCTTGAATGGTGGCGTTCTCTTCCGCAAGGAAAAGTTTTAGTTCATGTCTGCCATCGTTCAAATCTGTCGGTGCAACGGTGTCTGGGGCTTCGCCCGTGATGGCAGCCGTCTGGTGCCAGAGGTCCGCAAGTGATTCATGGATTTCGCTCACCTCCAGCTTACGCCCAATCTCCTCCCACCATTCCCTTTGCTCCCGGTCCAACCGTATGAGCCATCTTCGCGCCAACCGCAACGCTTGCTCTTCCGAGAACATCCGTAAAATGCGTTTCTTCGCGGCTGGCAGGCCCCCTAGATCGTTTTTACCACCATTCAGCCTCCTTCTCGCTGCCTCGAACTGCGCCTCCACCTCGGACGACGCATGGGGAATGAGCCTTTCTGCGGTGCGTTGGTCTGATGTGTGGAGTGACCATTTCACCTCTTGCTTGCCCATTGCCGCTCGAAGATCAACGGGCACTCTTGCTCTCATGTAGAAGCGTGTGCCTCTGCGAAGCAGGCGCGTAGTTCGCGGCATTTCAGGGAAAGGGTTTGGTGTACCAGTTTGATGTCCCATAGCGGCTCCTTAACCCTCTCTTTACCAGAGAGTTGCCTGATATTCAACCCTTTACGCCGGAGAAGTGGAGGTAAGGGGATTCGAACCCCTGGCCTTCTCATTGCGAACGACAATCGGCCATTTTGGCAAGAAACGGCAAAGGTCGGTAAAGGTCAGAATGATTTGCTCGGAACCCGCATGAATACAGGGTAAAATGGAGAAATGACCGGCAAGAACCGGCAATGATTTTTTTCGCCGGGGAGACCATCGGGGGGACCAAATGGGGGTACCGGGGAGACCAAAGGGGAGACCATTTGTACGCCGTTTGCGTGAAAAAAAGCGTCGGGTTTGGTCGGTCTGCTTCCGGTTCATGATTGGAGCGTTCAAGTGTAGGGTCGGAGTGGAGTTCATGGCCAGTTCTAGATGGGTTTCGCGTCGGCAGCGAAGTAGCTGCGATAACGCTTGCGGGGGTCGAACGCTGCCCGGTCCTTACGGATCGCGCCGCACGGGTGCTGCCAAACCTGCCGGGTGTTGTTCCAATGGAACCCAAACTCGGCAAGAACGCTGGTTATGGTCGGGGGCTGCTTGTCGGAGAACTGAATCCAGACCCACTTCCCAACCACTTCGGCAATCTCGAAGAAGCGGGGCGCTTCGGTGCGGAGGAGTAAAAGCACCCTCTCGGTGTCCAATGTACGATTTGCTCGACGGAGGTCGAAATCAATCTCAGGTCTGTTTTCAGTGCCAGACTGTTCGGATCGGCTCAAGAGCCCTGTTTTCTGATTTTTCTTTGCGGTAGTTTTCATGGTCTTTTTTTTGTGCTCTGCCGTTCGTCTCGTTCTGTCGCCCTTTGAGCAAAAGCCCGCGAAGCAAGGGCGGCCAGCGGGAGTAGTCTTCAGAGGGCACCGCGTCCGGCCCCCTGCGGAGTCGGGCTGAAAAAGGGCGACAGAAAGAGACCGGGGTGAGTCGAAAGGGCCTGAAAACGCGGAAGGAGTGGTGGTCCCTGCGTGGAGCGGAGAGTCTGAAGCCGGATAGCTGCGGGATGATGGAGGAGCGCCGGCATCAGACTCTCCGCGCGCCGCACGAGGCCGGAGCGCGGCGGCTGGCACGGTCACGCCTTGGGGACGGTGCCAGGTGGCTTGAGCCGAATCAAACGCGCCAGACTGGTGTCTGTCCAGCGAAGCAGACAGTCACCGGACGAAAGTGCCAATCGAGAGCGGGAGAGCGAAGCCGGTCGTTCGTAGGCAAAGGGAACCAGGCGGCAGCCCCCTGCGACCGGAGAAAGACGGGCTTGCGAGCGGCGGGCGGTGGCCCGGGGCGTTACGGGGTGTGTCCCCGTTAGAATGGGTAGCGCCGCACGAAGTAGGCGCTCAGGGAAACTCCTTTCCCTCACCCGATGTTTTAGGACGAGGCGAGGCATAACAGGGCCTTTGATGATCGGGATCATTGAAATCGTAGTAAGGCGCTCCGTCCAAAGGGAATAGACAGAGCGTCTCCATTTAGCTTGCCGAGAAAACGGAAGAAAATATTATCCCGAAACCCAATGAGCACCCCCCCTCACACTTCGCCGTCAATCCATGACGGAATTCGCGGTGACGAGGGCGGACCGTTGGCGAGGAAGGGGTTCGCGTTTCAAGACCACGTAGCAGTGCGCTGCTGTTTAGTCATGCTGGAAAGTTCCGATATTTCCGAAGTCTGGTGTGAAACGTACGATGACGTAGTAAGCCTGAAGCAGGGAATAGATGGGGAGGTCGGCTCTGCTGAATACATTCAGGTAAAGAGCCTTGAGATAAATCAGTTGTGGACGGTGGCAAAGCTCTGCGCTCGTGAAGGCGGCAAAGTGGGCAGTTCATTACTGGAGCAAAGTCTCGCACGAGATCGTTTCAAGGAGGTCGCTAGGTTCAAACTCGTTACCTCTTTACCTCTTCACAGTGGGTTGAGAATTTTGCAGCTTCCCCTTGCTCATCCGGATCGAGCCATCGCGACGCCTGATTTTAATGAATTGTCGACGGAACTCTCCCAGAAATTTCTCGGAACAGCGTTCGGCAACGGGAAAGATATTCCGTACTGGCTCGCAAATACGGTTTGGGAACACTTTTCGCCAACTTCATTGCCAGACGAGAATGTCGGTAAGATGCATAAAGCGCTGGACGGGCTTGGCTAGCCGGGGCGCTTGAATCGATCTCGAATCGGCTGCGCGCAAAACTTCAGAAAAAGGAGACGGCTGAATCCCTCGAAGATGAGCTTGAGGCGGAGTACGAAGCCCTGGATGAAACCGCCGAGGAATGGGAGGATGACGGGAGCGAAGAACCGCTCTCGGACGCCGACCGCGCGGCCATCGAAGCGGAGGTTTCCGATCTGGACGATTTTGCGAAGCTCGCCACGTCGATCAGCCACAATGCGAAGGGAAAGGCTCTTCTGAAAGCTCTGGCGGTCGCATTTGCGAAGGCCCGGGACCTCGGGGCCGCTGAGAAGGCCATTATTTTTACTGAATCTCGAAAAACGCAGAGCTATCTCCTGCGTTTGCTGGCGGACAGTCAGTTCCGCGAGGGAATCGTGCTCTTCAATGGTTCCAATACCGACGACGGGTCGAAGCGAATCTACGCCGCCTGGCTGGAGAAACACGGAGGCACGGACCGGGTGACAGGTTCCAAGACCGCGGACATGCGTTCCGCCCTGGTGGATTATTTCCGGGAGGAAGGCCGCATTATGATTGCCACTGAAGCGGGCGCGGAAGGCATCAATCTCCAGTTTTGCTCCCTCGTGGTAAATTATGACCTGCCCTGGAACCCGCAGCGGATCGAGCAACGCATCGGCCGCTGCCATCGCTACGGGCAAAAGCATGACGTGGTGGTCGTGAATTTTTTGAACCGGAAGAACGCCGCCGACCTGCGCGTCTATCAACTCCTGTCCGAAAAGTTCCAGCTTTTCGAGGGGGTGTTCGGCGCCAGCGACGAAGTGTTGGGAGCCATCGAAAGTGGCGTGGATTTCGAGAAACGAATCAACGCCATCTACCAGCGGTGTCGGAAAACCGATGAAATCAAGGTGGCCTTCGACCAGCTCCAACTCGAACTGAGCCTGGAGATCAACGAATCGATGACCGCCACGCGGCGCAAGTTGCTTGAAAATTTCGATGACGAAGTCCGCGAAAAACTGAAGGTCAGTGACGAAGCCTCGAAGTGCTACCTCAATTTGTACGAGCGCCTCCTGATCCAGCTCTCGCGGCATGAACTCGATGGCCATGCCGAGTTTTCCGGCGATTTCTCATTTCGATTGAAGAGTTGCCCGTTTAGCGGCGACATCCCCCTTGGCCTCTACGAACTTCCGCGCCGCTCGGGAGAGGCCCATCTTTACCGTCTGAATCATCCCTTAGCCGAGGCCGTCATCGCGCAGGGCAAGGCGCGCAATCTGCCGGTGCGGGAAATCTGCTTCAACTATGGCGATCACGATGGAAAGATCAGCAGCATCGAACCCTTCGTCGGCAAATCAGGGTGGCTGACACTCTCAAATTTCGCCGTCGAATCCCTCGACCAAGCTGAGGACCATATGATTTTTGCCGGAGTGACGGATGACAACACACCCCTCGATGAGGAGGCGATGCCACGGCTGTTCACCCTCCCGGGGGTCGTTAGAGGTCCATGCGCAGGCGTCGTCCCGAATAGGCTGGCGACGGCAACGCAAATTCGCCAAACCGCCATCCAGTGCACGATTTCCGAGCGCAACGCCCGGTTTTTCGAGGCCGAGGCGGAAAAACTCGAAGGCTGGGCCGAGGATCTTAAACTTGGCCTCGAACGCGAGATCAAGGAAATCGACCGCCAGATCAAGGAAGCGCGTCGTGCCGCTGCAACCGTCCTCACACTGGAGGAAAAACTCGCTGGCCAGAAACAGATCAAGGCGCTTGAATCCCACCGGAACGAAAAGCGCCGTTCGCTCTTTGACGCCCAGGATAGGGTGGATCAACAAAGGGAGGAGTTGATTTCGGCAACGGAACGAAAACTTCAGCAAAACGCCTCGACCCAAGGCCTTTTCACGATACGCTGGCATTTATCATAACCCTTCCTGTGTATGGCGCCCTCAATCGAGCTTGATGCTTCACCGACGAAGGAGATTTACCGCTCAATAATCGCCGACTATTCACTGAATGCAGGCGTCTGCGAGCTGGTTGACAATGCTCTCGACGTGTGGAGTCGCGGTCCAAAAACTTCAGCAGTCGAAATTGGTATCGATGCGGACGAAACTCAACAAAGTATTTCCATTAGGGACAATGCCGGCGGAGTATGCAGAAACGATTTGGAGTTTTTGGTGAAGCCGGGAGCCTCGTCCACCGACCAAGCTGGCAAATCGATCGGCGTTTTTGGTGTAGGATGCAAACGCGGTCCAATAGCTCTTGCTCAGCGGGTCGATATTTATACGCATAGACGTGGCGACCAGTGTTACCGCATTCCTTTCGACGATGATTGGATCGCTGACACAAGCTGGCGCATCAACGTCGAAATATCGTCCCGGTGCCTCCCGGGTGGGACGGAGATTCAACTCTCTCGATTGCGGGCTCAACTTGATGGAAGTGCCATTGAATCCCTTATCGCCCACCTCGGCCTGGTCTATGGAAAGTTCATAGCGGAACAGAAGTGCATTATCCGGGTTAATGGGCGAATTGTGTCTTCAATTTTGAAAACGGATTGGGCATTCCCTCCAGACTATCCTCCCCATCGCCAGGATTGCTTATTCCAGACTCCCGAAGGAGAGGTGGTGACGGGCTGCATTACCGTCGGGTTTCGAAGCAATCGAACCGCCGAAGAAGACTATGGGGTCTATTTTTATTGCAATGGCCGTCTGATCCAGGCCGCCGTCAAAGACCACGAGGCCGGTTACTTTGCCGGTGCAGCAGGGAAACCGCACTTCGACGCATCCTTGGTGCGGGCAATCATCGAATTTAGCGGAAGCGCGAGACAGATGCCTTGGAACACCTCGAAGACAGCGATTCAGTATCACCACAAGACATTCAAGCATATTGAAAAATGGCTTCACACCAGCTTGAAAAAGTTTACGCAGGTGAGCCGGGCTTTGAAGGGAACCTGGGACGAGACGATTTTCGCATACCGAGAAGGCTCCATCATTGAAGCAGAACCGTCCTTCGACGAGAAGCCCGTTAAGACTTTCAGTCTCGCGAAGCCGGAAGTCCGGAAGTCTTACGAGCAGCGGATGGTCGAGACGAATGAACAGGTCGCGAATCAAAAGCCCTGGACCACTGGACTCTACGAAGGGATAGTGGCCACGCACATTCTGATTAAATCGCATCTAAAAGAACGAAATCGTATTGCCTTGATTGTCTTAGACAGCACACTGGAAATTGCATTTAAAGATTATCTGGCAAATGAAACGGCAAATAGCATCAGCGACGACCGACTTTTGCAGCTTGCTAAAGATAGGAGGCAACTCGTGGACGAGGTCGCCAAGCATAACCCCTCCCTTTTCGACCAAGCTCAACGGCAGCAGCTCGATTACTTCTACCGTTTACGGTGCAAGCTCGTGCATGAACGCTCGAACGCGGGGATCAATGCAGACGACTTAGAAAAATATAGGCACCTGACCCAAAAACTGTTGAACAAAATGTTCGGTATTCGATTCGTTGAGTCAGTGACGGCAAGGGTATGATTAAAAAAGGACAAAGACTCGAACTGACGTGGATAGGGAAGGATAACCGGCCTCGGCTGGAGCCCCGCGTATTGATCGAGCAGCCTGATAAGTCGTATCACGCCACGCACCGGGTGACGGAGCACGATCTCTTCGATAATCGACTTATTTGTGGCGACAATCTCCTCGCCCTCAAAGCACTCGAACAGGAGTTCACCGGCAAAGTCAAATGCATCTACATTGATCCGCCTTACAATACCGGTGCGGCGTTCAGCCATTACGATGACGGGCTTGAGCATTCGATCTGGCTAACTCTGATTCGGGCGCGCTTGGAAATACTCTGGAAGCTGCTATCCGACGACGGCACCCTTTGGATATCAATCGACGATGATGAGATGCCTTATCTGAGGGTCGTGATGGATGAACTGGCAGGCCGTGACAAATTCATCGCCACGAATGTTTGGCAAAAGCGCTATTCGCGGGAAAATCGGGGTGCCATCGGCGACGTGCATGAATACGTTCTTGTCTATGCAAAGAATCCCGCGACCTTTAAGGAGACTCGAAATAAGATTCCTCTGACGGAAGAACAGGCGAAAATATACAAAAACACCAACAATGACTCACGAGGTCGTTGGCGTGGGATTCCAATGACCGCTCAGGGGTATCGGCCAAACCAAATGTATTCAATTACGGCGCCCACTGGTGTTAAGCATACGCCGCCAGAAGGACGTTGTTGGTCGATGATTGAACCGGAATTCCTGAAGCTAAAGGCAGCGGGGCGAATTTATTTCGGCAAGGATGGTAGTTCTCAGCCTTCGGTTATTCGATACCTGGATGAAGTCGAGGGATTCGTGCCTTGGACATGGTGGCCGAGTGAAGAAGTTGGGCACACCGACGAGTCCAAAAAGGAGATGCATGCTCTTTTTGGAAAAGCGGATGCGTTCGATACCCCGAAACCTGAACGGCTCATTTATAGAGTGATTCATATTGCCACAAATCCCGGCGATTTAGTTCTCGATTCATTCCTAGGTTCCGGAACTACAGCGGCAGTGGCCCAAAAGATGGGACGCCGCTGGATAGGGATTGAACTTGGCGAACAATGTGACACATTTTGTGTCACGCGATTGAGGAAGGTGATCGACGGTTCAGACGCTGGCGGTATCACGGATACTGTGAATTGGCGCGGCGGAGGTGGATTTCGCTATTACCGACTCGCCCCGTCGCTTCTGGAGAAGGACAAGTGGGGCAATTGGGTGATTAGCAAGGAATTTAACGGACCTGTGTTGGCTGAGGCAGTCTGCAAGCTGGAAGGGTTCATATACGCTCCAAGCGACACCCTTTACTGGCAGCACGGCCATTCAACGGAGCGGGATTACATTTACGTAACCACACAAAGCCTTAGCCATGAGCAACTCGAACGGTTGAGTGACGACGTGGGAGAGGACCGTTCCGTACTAGTGGTTTGCTCGGCCTTTCGTGGGAGAAAAGAGGGGTACGCGAACTTGACCGTGAAGAAAATTCCGAAGGCGGTTTTGAATCGGTGCGAATGGGGTCATGACGATTACAGCCTGAAGGTTGAAAATCTGCCGAAAGCTCCGCCAGCGGCGCCGAAGGTTGACAGGTATGGCCAACAAGCGCTTTTCAGTGAGGAGGCGGGTCAATGACTATCACGAAGACAGAAGCCGCTCTCTACCGGCGTGTCCGGGAGATTCTGGAATCCGCGAAGGCCGGCGTTGCGCGAACGGTCAACTCGACGCAAGTGGTGGCGAATTGGCTGATCGGACGCGAAATCGTGGAAGCTTTCCAGGCTGGGCGGGCTCGGGCGGAATACGGGCGCAAACTGCTGGGGGGGCTTTCCGAAAGGCTGTGCGCAGAATTCGGGCGCGGCTACTCCGTGGATAATCTGGAGGCATTCCGGCTTTTTTTCCTGGCTTATCCGGGACTCATTTCCGAGGCGCCGTCTCGGAAATCGGCGCTCCGGAACAAATCCGAGGCGGTGTCTCGGAATTTCCTCCCGGCGCTGCGTGGCAAATTTGAGGATGTTTCGGCATGGGAGCCGGGATTTCTGCACCCGAACTTGTCTTGGACCCACTACAGGACTCTCCTGCGCGTGGAATCTGCCGAAAGTCGGGCCTTTTACGAGATCGAGGCGATCAAGAACAACTGGTCCGCGCGGGAGTTAGAACGGCAGATCAACAGCCTGCTCTATGAGCGCCTGGCCAAGAGCAAGGACAAAGCCGGATTACTGCGGCTGGCCGCGAAGGGGCAGGAGATACAGTCCCCAGCGGACGTGTTCAAAGATCCGGTGGTAATTGAATTTCTCGGTCTTCCCGAATCTCCCAGGCTGGTGGAGTCTGATCTGGAACAGGCGCTGATAGACAATCTCCAGCTTTTCCTCCTCGAACTTGGCAAGGGATTTGCCTTTGTCTCCCGGCAGGAACGGATCACGCTGGATGGCGACCATTTCTATATCGACCTGGTTTTTTATCACGCGGTCCTCAAATGTTACGTGCTGATCGACCTCAAGGTCGGCAAGCTGAGCCACGGAGACCTGGGACAGGTTCAACTCTACGTAAATTATTTCGACCGCGAGCGCCGTACGCAGGGCGATAATCCCACTCTCGGCTTGATATTATGCACGGATAAGAACGATGCCGTGGTGAAGTACACCTTGGGACCAGAACAAGAGAAGAAGATATTCACAAGCCGCTATAAGTTGCACCTTCCTTCCGAAACGGAACTTAAAGCTGAAATCCGCCGCGAACTGAAACAATTGAGGAATTCATGAATCGGCACGTCAACGCCATCGCCGGCCGGCTGAGCCTGCGGCCTCCACAGCGGCACTCGCTGGAAATTCTCGACCGGGTAACGGAGATCGTGCCCCCGCTGAAGGGTTCGGACATTGCCGTGGGGCTGGATATTATCCGGGGAGAGTATCCGACGGTCACGGATTTCGAGCGGGAGTTTCCGTCTCTTTGCTTTGCCTTGGCGACGGGCGTAGGCAAGACGCGGCTCATGGGCGCGTTCATCAGCTACCTGCACCTCGCCCATGGAATCAATAACTTCTTCGTCATGGCGCCGAACCTGACGATTTACAACAAGCTGATTACGGATTTCACGCCGAACACACCAAAATATGTGTTCAAGGGGATTTCCGAGTTCGCGGTCGATGCACCGGAGATCATTACCGGCGACAACTACGAGGCGAAGGCGGGCACACTGTTTGACCAGGTATTGCGGTGCAAGGTGAACATTTTCAATATCGCCAAAATCAATACGGAGGTGCGCGGAGGGAAAGCGCCCCGCATCAAGCGACTGTCGGAATACATTGGGGAGAGCTATTTCGAATATCTGGCAGCGTTGCCCGACCTCGTCCTGATCATGGACGAGTCACACCGCTATCGCGCCAGCGCCGGCGTCCGGGCGATCAACGAATTGAAACCCGTGCTGGGCCTGGAATTGACCGCCACTCCGTTTACGGAAGGTCCGAGGGGACCGGTGGCGTTTAAGAACGTCATTTACGACTACCCTCTCGCGAAGGCGATGCAGGATGGCTTTGTGAAAGAGCCGGCTGTGGCAACGCAGAAGAATTTTGATCCCAGCCGTTTCAGCGCGGCCGAGATCGAGAAAATCAAACTGGAGGACGGTATCCGGCTTCATGAGGACGTAAAGGTGCGGCTGGAAACGTACGCACGGGAAACGGGACAGAGCATCGTGAAGCCTTTCGTCCTGGTGATCGCACGCGACACAACGCACGCGGGGGAATTGCTAAAGCTGATCCAGTCGGACGGCTTTTTTGAGGGCCGCTATATGGGAAAGGTCATCCAGGTGGATTCAAGCAGGACCGGAGCGGACGAGGAGGAGATGATCGACCGCCTTCTCAAGGTGGAACATGCCGATGAGCCGACCGAAATTGTAATCCATGTCAACATGCTCAAGGAAGGCTGGGACGTGACGAACCTGTACACAATCGTCCCGCTGCGGGCGGCCAATGCCCGTATTCTGATCGAGCAATCCATAGGGCGCGGCCTGCGTTTGCCGTATGGCCGGCGTACCGGCGTAAAAGCAGTGGATCGCCTGAGCATCGTGGCACACGACCGGTTTCAGGAGATTGTGGATGAGGCGAACCGGCCCGATTCCGCGATCCGGCTCGAAAAGATCATACTTGAGCCACCGGGTGCACACCAGAAGCTCGCAAGCGTCGTTTCCCAGCCCGGTATCCTCGCCAAGATCGGCGGGCAGTCCGTGGAATCGAGCTCTCCGCTGATTGCCCAATCCGGCAACCGGGGCGGCGAACTGACCTTCGCGACGGAGGCGGAACAGAACGTGGCGAGGATGACGTACCGGGTAATTAACCGATTCGAGCAGCTCCCCAGGTCGGAAGAGCTTTTGACGAGCCAGATTCAGGAAGAGATCACGGCGCGTGTGATGGAGGAAATGACGCCCGTGCAGGGAGAACTGGCCGGCGTGATGGAAAGGGTGGACGTAGCGGGAGTCGTGGCCCGGATGACGGAGCTTGTCGTTCAGCAAACGATCAATATCCCGCGAATCCTTGTGGTTCCCAAGGGAGAGGTCACGAGCGGCTTCAATGCGTTCACCCTTAACGCCGGAACGATCCATTATCAGCCGGTCGAGCGTGACGTGTTGGTGCAATACCTTCGCACCCATGAGCAGGAGACCTTGAGCGCCTCCATGAGTTCACAGACCGAGCTGCGGCCTGAGAATTACATCGTGCGCGCCCTGATCGATTTTGACGACATCTCCTATGATCATCATGCGGACCTCCTCTATGACCTAGCCGGCCAGATGGTGCGGCATCTGCGGGGCTACCTGAAGGACGAGGGCGAGGTTGCAAATGTTCTCCAGTATTACCAGCGGCAACTCGCGGACTTCATCCATTCACAGATGCAGGCGCATCATTGGGAGAAGGCGGCTGGGTACGAGGTAATTGTCAGCAAAGGCTTCGGCGAACTGAAACCTCTGGCGTTTACCGCCCCCGCTGACGAAGAGATTCACAACTTCCGCCACCCGGTGACCGATAAGCCCAGGATCGCACAAATGGTATTCGGGGGATTCTCCCGATGCCTCTATCGGGTTCAAAAGTTCCAGTCGGATACGGAACGCGTGTTGTCGGTCATTCTGGACCGGGAGTCCCTGAAATGGTTCAAGCCGGGACGGGGGCAGTTCCAGATTTATTACAAATGGGGCGTGGATCAGCGGGAATACCAGCCTGATTTTGTCGCCGAAACGGCAGAGGGAATCTTCATGCTGGAGTCGAAATCCCGCCGGGACATGGAGGACGGCGAGGTGGTTTCCAAGAAAGACGCGGCGGTCACCTGGTGCCGGCTGGCGAGCGAGCACAGCGCAAAGCATAAGGGCAAGCCGTGGAAATACCTACTCATCCCGCATGATGCGATCGCGGAAAACATGAGCATCAAAGGGCTGGCGGCGCAGTTTCACGCGACGGCCTAGTCACGAAACACGAAAAATATCCGTTGCATATCGCAAACATATATGTTTTCGTATGGGTATGCCCATAGCTTCTGAAACGCCACTCCCGACGGAGACCGGCGCCAAAAAAACTGGACGACGTGCGAACCCGGCAATCGACGGGCCGCGCGACCGGACCGTTTGCTTCATGCTCAGCGAGGCAGAGAAGGAGGCTGTGGACCGCCTCGCCTTCTGCATGAACCTGACGAGGTCCGGTGTATTGGCG